>Ga0209652_1003523_pt1 | contig 11465 bp, 5 predicted proteins | sample SaaInl74LU_5_DNA_FD_184641 | JGI IMG/M metagenome (GOLD analysis project Ga0209652, IMG submission 184641) | Marine microbial communities from expanding oxygen minimum zones in the Saanich Inlet - ESP_74LU_5_DNA (SPAdes) (version 2) | ecosystem: Environmental > Aquatic > Marine > Intertidal zone ...
CCCCAGCATGCCGCCGAATGGCATGATGGCTTCCGCCAGGCCACCGATCCAGAACTCGACATCGTTGATGCCGGTTTCGCTGGCGGCCCAGACGCCGGTTCCGTTGACATAGTCCAGACGGTCCGCAGGCGCGCCTTCGCCACCCAGCACAAGGGCCGTAGCCGCTGCGCGCTTGTCGTCCACGGTCACGGCGGAGACGATTGTCTCATGCGTGCCGTAAGCGGCAATGAAGTTCACGACCGAGGCCGGGTTCTTCAGATTGGCGGCATAGTCGGACCAGCTTTCGTAGGGGCGCAGGAATTCGCTGCCGGTTGCGGCAAAGAACTGCTCGCGTGCTTCATTCAGCGAGGGCACGCCGGTGTCACGGCTGCGCGTGATGTTCAGCGCAGCAAGGTCAAGCGGCAGACCGACAAGGTTGTCACGCAGCGCGCTGGTGATGAACTCATCGATGTTGGAGCCAGCTTCACGCGACATACCCCGCGCAACCGCACCTGCGGCTTCATTGGCCGAGATCGTGCCGTCCTGATCGTAGGCCACCGGGTTAAGGAAGGCCGAGATAAGATCGGTCGAGGTGTTGACACCGTTGGCGTCCATGGTCTGGACGTTCTCGGTAAGCATCGAGTGACCAAACCGGTAAACCACATGGGCGAACTCTGCAAAAATCGCGCCATCCAGCTCAATCGAGCTGTTGACCATGAAGGGCGCGATCTGCGGCTGCACGCGGCGTCCGAATTCCTCGAAGGCAAGGTGCTGGTACTGCATCTCGGTGGCGAATTTCGCCGCCTGGAAGAGACGCTCACCATTCCACGCCAGATCGTCGATGGCAGTAATGCCAGCGAGGCCTGTTGCGTCGATCGGCTCCCGCAGCCAGTCGTTAATGAAGGCCAGTTCACCACTGTCGATGATGGTTTGCTTCATCTCCGCAATCTGGCGGTTGTGTTCGGTGTGGAAGATGTGGTGCACAGCGGTCAGGCCGAAGTTTTCGTTGCCACGCCCGTCACCCGCGATGAAGTGCCGATCCAACAGTTCGTTGTCGTAGGTTTCGTTCTGGCCGAAGCCGTTGGGGATGATGGCATTGCCGGTCTCAGTATCGGCATCGGCCTGTTTGACAGCCGTTTCTCCTGTGAACCGATCCACGACAAAGGTGCCAGGTACGGCATTATGGGCGATGTCTTCCAGGAAAGCATGGCCGTTGCGAACTGCCTGGCTGGCATCGACCGGGTTCGCCAGATCACCTTCGACAAGAAGGAATTCGGGCTGGGTCGGGTCGTTCACAAAATCCGGGTTGGCCACCACGAGCTGTGGCATGCCGTTCGCGCCAGGGATGAAATTGCCGTAGGGGTCGGTGGCCAGCAGCGGACCATCCAAGACATCACTGTCATTAAGCTGGATACCCAGCAGGTTGGCAGCCTGTGCCTTGACATTGCCCCAGGTCGCCATGCCACCGCTATCGCCGTGGAGAAGGTTACCGTTGGCAACGGGTCGGCCGTTGGCGTCCAGCTCGTATTCGCGCAGGAACACCTGGTGAGAGGCATGCGAGGTATAGGTCTGGTTCTGGTCGACCCAAGGCGTCGTCTTGTTGAAGTGATCGCGCACGTCGTCTGCGGTGCCCAGGATACCGTCCGGGCCGGGCTGGTTGGTAGCGCGGGTCAGCACCATGAAGTTGGTAGGCGAGCCTTCAACATAAAGCGGGTCATCGGGCATCAGCGGGATGTAGACGGTGCCGCTTCCTCCTTTGCCGACAAGGTCGAGACCATGGTCGAAGAACTGACCAAACAGGGTCATCCACGAGTTGTAGGAAGCCGACAGTCCTTCGTCGGGTGCCACATCGATGATCCGCAAGTTGTTGCCATCCATTTCGATACCATGGGTGGTCAACAGGGTGTCGAGTGCGGTTTGCGCCTCGGAAACGCCGACTTCTGCAGCGGCAAGAGCCGCCTCCGCAGCACCGGGTGCATCAAGCCCGGCAATGGCGTCATTGGCCTGGTTAAGCATCGTTTCCAGCGTGGCAACGTCTGCTTCTGCAGCTGCCAGATCGGACGCGGCCGTTGCAGCGACACCCATGGCGGCGTTCAGGCCAATCGTCGCAGACGCGACGTCTCCCAAGGCAGTCGCAATTTCAGCGCTGGCCGCCTGAGCCGCATCAAATTCTCTCTGCGCGTCGGTTGCGGCACCCTGTGCGGCTGTCACATCGTCTTGGGCCGCTGTGGCCGCGTCGCCAAGACTGGTCACTGCGCCGTCGGCAGTGGTCAGCGCTGAGTTTAGGCCGACCAATTCACCCTCAGCGGTAGTTACGTCATCGGCCGCAGAGGTTGCGGCCCCCTGCGCTCCTACTAGAACACCTTGCTGTTCGGTCACCGCGTCCTGTGCAGCAATGTAGGCAGCGCTTGCCGATTGGGCCGCAGAAAGTGCGGATTGGGCGTCGGCCAGCGCGGTTTGCGCCTCTGTCAGCGCGGTGGTGTCGGTACCCTGCTCGGACAGCAGCGAGTCCACGGCAGTCTGCGCCGCATCACGCTGAGACGTCAGGCTGGTGACGAGGTCATTGGCTGTGTCCAGCGCAGTCTGAGCGTTTACCTCAGCCGCATCTGCCGCATTGTCCAAGGAAATCGCGTTGGCCAGCGCTTGGGCGGCGGCATCAGCCTCGGCGCGCTCTGCACTCCATAGTCTTGCTGCGGCGTTCAAGGTGACAAAGTTGGCCGCCGGATTGGCCAAGTAGGAGGCAAACGCTGTCATGAAGGCAGCCTGAGCCGCGGCCGCTTCGCCAGCTTCAGTGTCATTGGTGATCTGTGCGGCATCGACAACGGCCTGAGACGCAATCGCGGCGTCTTGCGCGGCGTTCAGCGTGGTCGTGCGGGTAGCGATGTCAGCCTCAGCAGCGGAGAGGTCCGCTTCAAGTGTTGCCAGTTCGCCTTGAGCGGTCAGCAACCGGGCATCGACATCCTGCACCGCTGCTTCAGCAGACGACACATTGCCGAGAGCCAGGTTCACAGCTTGCTGTGCTTCGGTCAAATCGGTCGGAACGGCCATGCCGTCCAGCGTCGCCTGACGTGTGTTCAACTCGGTTTGCGCGTCAGTGAGCGCGGTGTCTGCGAGGGCCTTGGCAGCTTCGAGATTCTGGATCTCGACAACCTTTGCATCGCGCAGGGTCAGCGCATCGGCAGCGACGGTTTCTGCCTCCGAAAGAGCGGCCTGGGCGAGGTTTAGTGTTGTTTGGGCGTCTGCCAAGTTGGATTGTGCGGTCTGCAAAGCAACACTTGCCGGGCCAACATCACCTGCGCTTTGTGCTGCGATCAGAGCATCCGACGCACTGTCAAGAAGGTCTTGAGCCGTCACAACCGCGGCATCTGCCGTCGTCTTCGACGTGGTCAGTGACAGAACGTCAGTGTTGGCGGCGTCCAAAGCGGACTGGGCAGTTTCAACTGCGTTTGTCAGGGCATCACGCTGCAAAGACATCGCCGCATCAACGTTGGTAGCTGCGGCCTGGGCATCCAGGAGGGCCTGGTGCGCTGCAACGACCTCGTTCGCCGTTACCAGCATTTCTTGGCCAGTCATACCAAGTTGGCCAAGCATCGTTGCCACGGCAGCCGGGTTGGCGAGCGTCTGGTCAGCGATCAAGTTCGAGATGATGCGCGGGTCGGCATCGTAAACCGAACCCGAGGTTTGCAGGTACGACGTCGGGCCTTCCTGCGGTGCGCGCGGGTTCGCATCGGCAAGATGAGCAGTGTCGGGCTGGGTCAAGAAGGTCGAGTCAAGCAAGCGCGGCATGACTTGGTCGGCCGCTCCGAACTGGTCCCGACCTTCGGTCAGGTTGTTCAAGCTGCCATCGACCAGGCGCAAACCCCAGGCAAGCTGGGGGTCAGCCACCAGATCGGTCAAGGGCGTACCAGCGGCATGCTGCTCAGCGATAAAGATCTGGTCCAGAATATGCTTAAGGTCGTTTGTGTTGACGTAAACCATTTGAGTGTCCCTCGAATTTTCAATTTCACCGAATCGCAGACCATCGTCCGCGAGGCATCCCGATTGGTATGAGGGTGTTTCGGGGTCTCGGGATGCACCCATAGTCGACCAGTGTTCTAGACCCTGGGACCAAAACAATCAGACCTTGGTACCATATTGCCGGGACCTTCCGGCATGTGGAAATGCGCAAACCCCAATGCAGCAAGGCAAAAAATGCGCTGGCCGACCGCAACCGCCGCAGTGTGTCCGAAGGTCCAATAGGACCCCCCCTGCCCGATCGTCCAAAAAAAGACCCCCCGCATGGACTGAACCAGCGGGGGGTCTTGTGGGTTGATTCTGCCGCCCATCCCGGACGGCAGAGTATTGGTGTCGAGCGGCGATTACCGTTCGCGGAACGCCCGCGCGATCTGATCCTGGAAGGGTTTCACAAGATAGGACAGAGCCGTGCGTTCAGAGGTGGTGACATAGATTTCGACCGGCATGCCGGGACGAAGTTCCCGTCCACCCAAAAGGTCGAGCTGCTCGGGGGCAACTGCGACCCGGATCGAATACATGTCCATGCCCGTCACCTGATCGCGCGTGGCAGCCGCGGCGACATATTCGACAACGCCCAGGATTTCCGGCGTCGCATTCTGTTCAAAGGCTGAAAAGCGCAGGCGTGCCGGGCGATCAACCTCAACCTGTTCGATCTGCACGGCAGGCACCCGCCCTGTAAACACCAGGCTGGCGTCTTCGGGCACGATGGTTGCCAGGATCTCGGCGGGTGAAATCACCCCTCCAATAGAGTTGACGTTTACGTCATTGATCCGACCTGCAATGGGCGCGCGGATATCAGTGCGGGCCAGTGTCGCTTCGACGACCAGACGACGTTCGTTCAATTCGGTCAGTTGCGGATCAATCTCACGCAGTTCTTGCTGCGCATCCGTCCGCGCCTGATCGCGCAAGGAAAGAATGTCGAGTTCGAATTCGCTGATCCGGCTACGGGCCCGCGCCAGCGTCGACAGGATATCGCCACGTTCGCCCTGCAACCGCACATTTTCGCGGTTGATCGAGAAGACTGCGTTTTGCGCGGTCAACTGGCGATTGGAAAGCTGCTCGACCCGGTCATTTTCGGTCGAAACCAACAGGATTTCTTCATTCTTGGCGGACAGGCGCGCCTCTAGACCTTCGATCTCGGCACGAACCTGTTCGATACCCAGTTCAAGCTGCTCGCTACGGCTGCGATAAGAGGCAATGACACCTTCAAAAATCCGCAGCTCACCTGCATAGATCTCAGAAATCGTCTCGCGCGGTGTGACAAGCTCATCAAGACCGGTGGGCAGTTCAAAGCCATCATTCAAATCGCGTTGTGCTTCGAGACGCATCTTGCGGATCGAGTATTCCGCAATCCTGCCATGAAGAATGGCCCGTTCGGTCCAGGCGGCGGTATTGTCGATCTGAATCAGGACGTCGCCTGCGTTGACGGTGTCGCCCGACCGGACGAGAATATCTTGCACGATGCCACCGTCACGGTGCTGCACAACGCGCAGGTCGCGGTCTACAGCAACTTCGCCAGTCAGGACAACCGCACCGACCAGATCGGCACGCGCCGCCCAGCCAAAGATACCGGCAACCAACAGACCCGACAGCACGAGGCCGCCGATAACGCGCCCGCGAATGGAATATATCTTCTTCTTATCGGAGGAGATGTCGTTATTGAGTTTCATCTTCATATTCCTCTATCAGACTTGATCTGAAAATTGGGTCTGGTCTTCGGGCAAGTTGCCCTCGATGAGCAGGGTAAGATCGACATGACCGTCGACGTCGAAATCGAATTCGACTATGCGCGCGACCATCCCTTCTTCGCTGGCCGATCGGAACGAAAGCCGGCTGGGGACCGCATCCGCGGTCTCACCGCTCGCCTCGCGCATACGCGTTTCAAGTTCCGAACCGGCCTCGGGCGTCGACGCCCACAGACGGTCATCGGCAAAATCGTCAAACCCGATGGCAAAGCTTTCGGAGACGCACACTGTGTCACCACGACTAAAGTCGGTGATCTGAAAGAACTTTGGCGCGTCGTCATCATGCTTGCGGGCAGCAAGACCGGAAAAGTCGAATTCATCCGCCGCTATGCCGGACACGAATGCCTCGACATCAACGATCTGGTCGGCAGGCCCACCATCAAGCTGAACCTCGCCCAAAGCGACGTCTGTCCGACTGCTGACCTGTGCTGCTGACAGATCGACGGTGTCGAACCCTTCGCCGCCTTGGATCAAGTCAACATCGACATCGGCAGAGAGATGGATTGTGTCGTCTCCAATCCCTCCAAGCAGCACATCCTGGCCGATTCCATCATGCAAGATGTCATCGCCTTTGCCGCCAACGATCCGGTCATTGCCGTCGCGTCCAAAGATGGTATCGGCCCCGATGCCACCTAGTAGCAGATCGTTGCCAGCGCCACCGTCAACCTCGTCGTCACCGGCCTCGCCCATGACAAGGTCGTCACCGGCGCCACCTGCAAGGCGATCATGGTCATCGCCCCCCATGACCACGTCATCGCCATCGCCGCCGTCAAGAACGTCGTCGCCAGCGCCACCGAAGAGGACATCGTCGCCCCCCATACCATCGATCCGATCGGCCCCACCAAGACCAAGGATCTCCTCGGCCGCATCGGTGCCAAGGATGTCATCGGCTGCCTCGGTTCCCTCGATATATTCGCGGTCCGCCGGCCGGACGGTCGGTTCATGTCCAACGTGCGGCGGGTCCGACGGGTCTACAGTTTCCGGTCCAGTCTCGGGTCCGGTCTCGGGTCCAGTCTCGGGTCCAGTCTCTGGCCCAGTTTCAGGATTTTCCTCAGGCAAGCCTGGCCCCTCAGGCTCAACTGGACTGACCGGCTCTTCAGGTGTCTCGGGAACAGAAGGTTCCGGCGTCACAGCTTTAGGATCTGTCGGCTCCGTTGGAGGCTCCGGGGTCGTTTCCTCAGGCGCCGGAGCGGTTTCATCACCCGTCGCCTCGGGCTCGTCCGTTGTCTCAGCGTTGGACGCGTCCGTTTCCGGGGCTTCAGGTGTCGCGGCCGGCTGTTGTATAGGCTTTTCGGTCGTTTCCTCAGGCTTGGAATCATCCAAAGCCCCATCTTTGGCCGCGATTGCCTCCTTATCGTCACCCGAATTGGCAGAGCCCCCAGGCGCCCCGGTCGGCGCCGGTAGAGTGAGGTCGTCCGTCGGAAGCTTTGCCGGAGCCACAAAAGCCTGCTCCGAAAACGCGACCTTTGGCGGGCTGACTATTGTGATGTCCTGAGCCGGGAAAGCGTTGGATTTCGCCCTGACCAGGCTGGCCACAGGGCTTTCCGCTTCGTCCATCAGCGTGCTGTTGTCGTCAGGGATTTCCTGCGCCACTTCGAGCTGCGCGGCTGAAACTTGAGGATCTTCCGAGGTCAGGTAGACCTCTTCCGGTTCTTCCAGCATGCTTTCGTCAGCACCGCGGGCCTCTGCCGTCTGATCCGACCAAAAGGACCTCAAGTAAGCGATAAGGGCGAACATACCGCCCAAACCGACTGCGATTTTGGAGTTGGATGTCGACGACTTTGGCTTCTTGAGTTCAGCCATTTCATCGATCCGCACCTCGCCTTCGGAGGTCTTGCCCTTTTTTGACTTTACGTTGATCAAGACGCTGCCCTTTCTACGATACGCGGGCCTTCTGGGCCCTGTTTCGCCGGAGCAACCGGGGCGGATTTGACCTTCATGATTTCGGATTTCGGCCCCATCCGTACCAGACCACCATCTTGGACGATGCCAATAAGATCGACCTGCTCCAAGGCACTGGGGCGGTGTGCGACGACGATGACGATGCCGCCGCGTGCCCGCACCGATGCGATCGCATCGCTTACCGCACGTTCACCGTCAGCATCCAGGTTCGAGTTCGGTTCATCGAGCAAAACCAGGAACGGATCGCCGTAAAGCGCACAGGCCAGAGCGATACGTTGCCGCTGACCACCCGAAAGGTTGGTACCGTTCGCGCCAAGCTGGGTTTCGTAGCCGTCGGGCATTGCGACGATCATGTCGTGCACGCCCGCCGCCTTGGCAGCAGCGATGACCTTTTGGGGATCTGGGTCACCGAGGCGGGCAATGTTGCGCGCAACGGTGGTATCAAACAGCGTGTAGTCTTGCGGCAGGTAGCCAAAGCTGCGCGAAATGGCGGCCTCGTTCCATTGGCTCAGGTCTGCGCGATCAAGCCGGACGTGACCACGCAGAACCGGCCAAACGCCAGCCATCGCGCGCATCAACGACGATTTTCCGCCACCGCTGGGGCCAATGAGGCCAAGGGCCTGCCCGGCTTCGAGGCGCAAGGACACATCGGCCAGAATGACCTTGCCGGTCGCTGGTGCGACAACGGTGATCGCGTCTGCCGAAAAGCTTTCGGTTGGGTCAGGCATTTCCATATGGCTAGCCTCAGGTGGCAGGGCAGCGATCGTTTCACGCACCTTGGCAAAGGCGTTCTTGGCCATGATGATGTTCTTCCAGTTGGCGATCGTGGCGTCGATGGGCGCAAGAGCCCGCGCCGAGGCGACAGAGGCCGCGATGATCGAGCCAGCCGTCATATCGCCCATGATCGTTAGATAGGCCCCCAACCCAAGGACGGCCGATTGCAGCATCATCCGCAAAATCTTGGAAATCGCGCCGATTGTCCGGGTGATGTCGCTGGACCCAGCTTGAAGCCGAAGGTGGTCTTCATTGGCTTCGCGGAACAGCTTGATGGCATTGCCAGAAAAGCCCATGGCGCGGATCACGTCCGCATTGCGCGCATTGGCTTCGGCCACCGAACTCCGCACAGCGGCAGCGCGGCTGACATCGCGGTTTGCCTTGCGGGTCAAGACCTCGGTGATGATCGTCAGCAGCGTCAGCACCACCGCGCCGCCGATCGTCAAGGCCCCCAGATAAGGGTGCAGGAAAAACACGAAAACGACGAAGATCGGCATCCAAGGAAGATCAAGCAGCGCGACCAGCGCGGGCCCGCTCAGGAAATTGCGCAACGTGTCGACCATGCGGCCACGTTCAAGCGCTTCGCCGATGGAAAAGCCATAGCGCGGCATTTCGATCGTCATGTGGTGAACATCGGGGGCGACTTGATCGTCGAAGCGCGCACCGACCCGGTGCAGGATCTGCGATCGGATCACATCCAGACCGCCCTGAAAGGCGAAAAGCCCCAGCGCGAACATCGAGATCAGCACGAGCGTTGGTACGCTACCGCTGAGCAACGCCCGGTCATAGATCTGCATCATGTAAAAAGCGCCGGTCAAAGCGAGGATGTTGATGATCCCCGAAATGCCAAACAGATATAGCATCACGGACCGCATCCCCTGGGTGATCCGTGCCACCCGTGCGTCCTTTTCACGTTTCTTACTGGCTTTGTCCGACATGTCCCAAATCCCTCAACTCGTCTTTGCCCGGCAAGATGCCAGGGCCCTGAGTTTCAGAGAAATGCCAGAGAAGAGGCGGCGCGCCCTCCACTTTAGGTCCGCTCGCAATCGGGACCTTGGTCCTAGAAGGATAGGTCTTAGGTACCGAAAAAACCGGGACCCTTGAGGCAGGACCAATTCACGCAACCCCAAACGCAAGGGCCCCACACGCCTACCCGACCGAATATGCATATGGCTGGATTCATTAGGTTTATGGATCGTCGGGACCACATGAAACCGCGCCGCTTTCAACCCAAGCTTTCGGGCAAGGGACAGGGTCCGTGTAATAGGACCTAAGCGGCGAAGCTTGATCCAGGTAAAAAAATGGATCTACTTGTGACTCGAAGCGGCGAGCGATTCTCGCGCTTTGGGACGACATTCAAACGTACGGGGAGCCACAGAGTAGGACTACGCGAATTGTGAAGAACTGCTGCTGCCAAGACTGTGGTTTAACCTGTTCAAACAAACATTATTCACTAGACAGCCTGGGGGGGCCAGTGAACCAAGTTTATATTCTATCCAATCAAGTCTTCATTTGTGAGGGCATCAAAAGCTTTGTTGCATCCTTGCCCGACTTTGAAGTGGCAGGGTCTTCCCAACTTGTGGAAGACCGCCTGACAGACCTTGGCGGTGCCAAGATCGATGTCATTGTGCTTGACCTGGTCGGCGTGGCCAGCCCAACGGCAACGATACGCAATATCCGCCGCAGCATGACCAATGCGCGCATCATCACTTTCTGCCCGGTCCATTCGTCCAATTTTGCAGTTGATGCCCTGGATGCTGGCGCTGCCGGGATCATGACCCATTCGTGCCTGCCCACGGAATTGAAGATTGCCATGGCTCGGGTCATGCAGGGCGACAATTATATCCAGCCCGATATCGGCATGGAGATCTTCCGGGAATTGCGGGCCAAAGATACCCGGCGTTCCGAGGTAGACCGTATGCGTCTAACAGTGCGCGAGGAACAGGTGATCAACCACCTGATGCAGGGCAAGACCAATCGTCAGATTGGAGAATGCCTGTCGATCAGTGAAAAGACCGTCAAACATCATGTCGGTGTTCTCAAAGGTAAATTTTGCGCTGCAAATCGGCTGGAAATCGTCGTGCACGCACAACGGTTGGCGCTGTGAACGAGGATAAAGATTAGCCAATATCATTAGCCAGGGCGCTCGTTGATCCATGATCTTTGATCGCCCTGGTGCCATCCCGTTTCCGGACACTCGCCTTAAGGGTCTTGGAATTTTCTGCTATTGTTTTTCTATGACCTACTGGCCAGATTTTGGGCCGGATACCTCGGCCATCCAGGACGGTCTTACTGTTCTGAGGCTTTTTGCAGAGATCTGAGGGCAGGTCCTAGTGCCCCCGCCCGATCCACCGAAGCGCGGCGCCTTTCCTGAAATTTCGGAACGAAACTGCGCTTAGGACCTCTCCGATCAGGACAGGTCTTCGCTCGTCTGCCGCGCCTGAACGGGGCCGTCAAAGGCATGACGAAACGGATCACCAAGGCAACGATGGGCCCGAGGTCCATCTACGCATTTCTGTCCAAACCGGCGCGCACGATGGACACAATCTTTGATTTCTGCTAGCTCTCAACCCATCGGCCATCACGACGAGAATAGATCCATGGGGCAAGACGCAGCCAAAAAAATCCTGGTGGTCGATGACGACGCAACCAATCGGCTTGTCGTGCGGGTGCTGATGGAGCGCCGTGGATACGTCGTGATCGAAGCCCCAAGCGGTCAGGAAGCGCTGGACATCCCTGACCTTGATGGCTGTGACATCATCTTGATGGATTTGAGCATGCCGCGCATGGACGGATTCGAAACGACCAAACGCTTGCGCGCGGAAAATAAGATCTCGCAGTCCACGCCGATCTTTGCTTTGACCGCACACAACGCACGGCACAATATGGAACTGTGCCTCGATTCAGGCATGAACGGCATCTTGACTAAACCCTTTGATTCTCATCGGGCGGACCAGCTGCTATCCCTTATCAGCAGCTCCACCGGCGAGTTGCCCGCCTGACGCACTACTGTCTCGCGCACAACCTCGCGCGACGGCTGGAAACGGTCAA
>Ga0209652_1003524_pt1 | contig 11460 bp, 14 predicted proteins | sample SaaInl74LU_5_DNA_FD_184641 | JGI IMG/M metagenome (GOLD analysis project Ga0209652, IMG submission 184641) | Marine microbial communities from expanding oxygen minimum zones in the Saanich Inlet - ESP_74LU_5_DNA (SPAdes) (version 2) | ecosystem: Environmental > Aquatic > Marine > Intertidal zone...
CTGCTCCCATCAGGGGGCGGTCGAGCCAGATTTTTGTAGCCCAGTCGTAACACTTTGCATCGTGATCGTTCTAAATCCCATACGGCGGCAGTGCAGTTACTTGTGCCAAGATCTATTCCTATCCAGCCGCCCTTCCGGTTACTTGGTGGTGGTTGATCCATGTTGTCGATTATTATGCATGCACCTATCATGGGTTTGGCAAGATGGCGGAAAAATTGATATTAATTCCGATGTAGAATCAAGCGCTGTGAAGAATTCGTCACATTTTTATGCAGCTGCTTCTTTTAAAAAGTAAGTATCAAACTCACATCAGGTAAGCTAACAATGGACGTCAATAATGACGGTGGCAGCGGCAATGCCAGAAGACAAGAGGCTCACGATGACTATCAATTCTATTACGACCACGCATCTGGTAGGCACATCCTTCATCGCCCTGATCAGCGGCCAAGACCTCCTCGCTACTCGTTCAAGTGCATATTCTGCAATCTCATTGATGTAATGATAGTGATTGGATGTATTGCCTTCTTGTATTTTGCAATAACATATGCACTTGATTTGCTGGATGAGGAAGGGTGATACCAGTACTTTACAACATTTGCATTACAATTGCACTCATATACAAATCACATCAATCCAATCAACTTTGCAATATAGTTTTCAAAGAACACATCAATATGACAACTAAATGCCCTATTTGCGGAGCAAGCCCAGTTCTAGATGAGACTTGTCCAGCTGCATGTGGAAGCTTGGAAGGGTTGCTACAATCAGATGTTGACAGATCAAGTAGAACATTTGGATTTGACTGGGGAGAGGGCTTTGTCGCACCATTCTTGGGCATTGATCATCAGACAGCAAAGGATGCACTATTGGCTGCACAAGTTTCAGAGGGTGACACAGTTGTTGATTTAGGTTGTGGTGATGGAAGAGTTTGTATCGCAGCCTGCTTGCTAGGTGCCGACGCGACAGGCTATGATTTAGATAAGAATCTTATAACACAGGCCAAATCACTTGCAGATGAAATGGATATATCTACCACTGGAAAGAGACCAAAGTTTGATGTAAAAGATTTATTTGAAGTTCAATTGGATCAATTCAGTGTAATATGCACTTTTCTTCTGCCAGAAACAATGGATCGGCTAGTTCCAACGCTGCTTGCAGAGTTGACGAAAGGAAGCAGAATAATATCATTTGGATGGCATGTCCAAGGGCTAGGAGAGCCATCGGCTTGTTGTCGAGGGAAGGCTGATAGTACGGCTACAGAGCGATGGTTTCTGTACACAAGAGAAGATTGATGCAAGAGTAGAGTAGAGTATTGTATTTGCTGATTGTCACACGTTATTTAAACAAATAGAACTCAGCTGGATAAACAATTGTTGTAGTTTTGCGCCGTCTCGATGAACATTAATATATTGCATTGTGATAGACAGAAGATTATACTATCCATCCCTATGTCCCCCTCTGCAGACGCCCGAGATTGTAAGGTCGTCACATTCATGATTCATGTCCAAATTTATGATCCAATCCACTTGTTTCCTTCCTCCACAGTAAAATCAAAATCAACACCACCTCCATTAGCATAATGATCAATAATACCACTTTTCCAATTTTCAAAAGTGATGCAGTGACTATCAGGATTTAAACGAACTTGTTCTTCGGTACAGAATTGTGCCCTTCGGAACTCCACTGGAATGCTAAAGGCCCAAACGTTCACAAGCATCACTAGGAATAAGAGGTATTTTCCAGCACCGATTCCGTCAGTGTCAACGTCGGGGTTGGAACCACCACTCATTTGGAGTGATGTGGTTGTTGTTGCGTCGGCAGGGTAGGAAGCGAATGTTTGTTGCGTGCTGATGAACTTCCATGGCTGATTATTTGATACAACTGCTCGAGATGCAGCTCTCGAGGGAGTGGTGGTGGTGAATGAAGAGACGACGCCAACTGATGCAAAGAATGCCAGTAAGAGGGTAGCTGCTGCGTATGGAATGCGGTTGATCATTTTCATGGTGCAACAAGGAAATAGTAGGAGGATACGCTGCTTCGAGGCAATGGTGTGGGTGCTGTCTCTGTGCTTTGCTTTCGTTGACGACGTGTATTGTAAAAAAATCCAAAAAGATTCTCAGATTTGAATTTCAAGTCGAGTCACACCTGTGAGGTGAACGCATTGAACAAACTATTGTGCATCGACAGCATTGATCACCGCTACCCCTTCTCTATGGCTATGCAACAACTAAACAATGCCTTCCCAGCCATCATCACCGACAGAGATGTCCTACACTCAGCTGTTCAAACGTGCTCCGCTGACAGCAACGCCAGCCGCGAATCAAGCCAAGCCTTCAATGCCGAAAACGGCTCCTCCGCCAACAATCAATGTCTACGATCGAGGAAGAAGCAAAGCGACTCCGTCTACGCTTCCGTCATCGGCTCTATTTTCCAATCCAGTGACTATGACAGCACCACGCGCTGACTCTACTCACTCCAACCTAGCCGACGCGTCGTCGATAGAAGATCGGCTGTCAAATCTAGCAATGAAATTGGGTGGTCAGTCCAAGTCGAGCATTGATCCATCCAACCCTCAACCCCACCCTAATAGCAATATGGGAGAAATACATCAATTTATTGACATACTCAAGAACATGCAAAATGTAGTGTCACGAACCGTCGATGAACAGCAGAGGACAAAGAAGGCAAGAGCATTGAATACGCTGCTAACCATGTTTGAAAGTATCATTGATGAACGCAGCAATATACAACAAACTGTGAAGGAACCTACTACGCAACACTTGGAATGGAGAATACAATGCCTTGAGACGGAAAATCGGCGTCTGCAATCACGTTGCACAGATAGCGAGACTACGCTTCAGCATCGAAATCAAGAAATGACTCTGCTGCAACAAGATGTCCAACGCATTGCCGCTGAAAATGACAGACTCAGAAATGATCTTGCACACGCACAAGACCAATGCCAACAAGAATACATACGAGCTCAAGAAGCGGAGCAGGTAGCATCCGAGTCGGAGAAGGTGGCAAATGGATTACTCTCAAGTTATGGACGCTTGACCGAAGAGAATGTAGACTTGCTTCGCGCGATGGAAGATGTCGAGTCGGAGAAGAAGTTATTGTCGAAGGCTTTGGTATCTGTTCGTGAGGAGGTTGATGCACTGAGAAACCAAACGAATCAACTCCACAAACAATTACGAGACTCCAACAAACAAAAGAAGGAGCTGGAGAGTTTCTTAGATGTAGCGAATATGGAGTTAGAAAAACAAAGAAATGCCATCTCCGCTGCCAATGAAGATAGACAACGCATTCAAGATGAGCTGCATCGGTCTCAACGCAACTCGACAGCTACTTCAGAGCAACTATTGAAACTTCGAGATGAGTTCACAAAGAAGTTACAAGTTGATAGAAATTCCAAAGCGCATGAATCATTAGTGACCAAGCTTGAAGAAGAGCAGAAGCGTCGAAGGGAATTGGAAGAACTAGTGTCTACGGCGAAAGGAAAAGAAGATAGTGCTGGAGAGTTGATGCGGAAGTTAGCGAGGAGTAATGCTGAGTTGAGATCTCAAGTTAATCAGATGGTTGCCAGGATAAATCACTCTCCAGGCACATATGAGCCTCTTGTAGCTGTCGAGGAATGCCCAAAAGAAGCACAAGGTTTACTTGATGAAACAAAGGAGAGCGACAATCTATCTTGTTATTTTTGAATCATGTGCTTAGTATGTGCCGGATCATAGTCTTGTGCAGCTGGAGTTTAGCATTTACAAATGATTAGTACCCAGCACTCTTGTCTACTGGATTGAGCACTTCAATTCCTCGGACAAATCTCGGAAGATTTTCGTTGATGAAAAACTCAGTAGACTCTTGCATGAATGAAAGCGTCATATCCATATTGTGGGGGCTTAGCAGCACATTGTCCAACTTCCACAATTGACTATCCTTCGGAAGTGGCTCAACTGCCATCACATCCAATCCAGCTCCTTTGATGTCACCATTTGCAAGTGCTTCAATCAATGCCTCTTCGTCAATGATCGGACCTCTTCCTACATTGATGATTACTGCCGTCTTTTTACAATGTTGCAGAACTTCCTTTGAGATTAATCCCCGTGTTTGCTCCGTCAATGGTGTTGCAATAAGAATGTAGTCGCTCTTCTGCACTAATTCCACAAGACCATTCATGTCATAAATCTCATCACAATACGGATCACTAAACGACTCTGGGATACTTCGCTTCAATCCCAATACTTTCATACCATAAGCCTTTGCAAGTTTGGCACTGCTTCTTCCAATGTCCCCAAACCCAACCACTCCTAAAGTCGCGCCACGTATTTCAAGCACTGGATACTGTTCCCAATTAACATCATTCTTCTGTCTCATTAAACGAGGCAAATCTTTAGCAAAATAAGCACACGCCATCATACAGTACTCAGCAAGTGTACTAGAGAACATCCCCTTGGCATTTGTAAGTTGGACGGGTGATGAGAATAGTCCATCAGACGCAATGAAATCTACCCCAGCCGATCGGGTATGAACCCATTCCACAGAGGGAAATTTGTTGAGTAGTTCAACGAGTGGTCCTCGTGCATTTGGATGTGATACAAAGATTACGTTGGGGTCTTGATTAATGATGGATTCATTGTCAAAGTCGGCAAGAGTCGATCCGACAGCGAGTAGTTTGGATCCTTCGGGAAGTGGTCCATCGTAGAGAGGTTTATTGTACGCATCGCTTGGGTCGCATAGTGCCAATATACGTGCCTCTTTAGTGATTTCCCCCTCGTACTGTGAAGTTGGTTGACATGTTTCTCTATTCCAGTAGGACATCATGCGCAGTGATGTTGCAGGTGAGTTATTGGAGATGAGTGAGTTATTATTGCCTACACAAAGTGATGGCCGTAGGGAGGTTGGAACTACTCTTGGTGAAGGATATGATATTGAGCGAAACGCAGTTGCAGCTGATCGCCATCTCAGTGGAGCAAGTGAAGCGATGGCGAAGGAGTAGCAAGCAGGAATATTCATGTGCATTTCAGAGCTTTTCTAATGCAACATGGTGACAACATCATCTTTGAGTGCTGAGTGCTTGTTGGTTTTGTTGATTTTTGTCCGTCACCTGTCCCGAACACATGAAGCGTGAGCATGGGCACAATACTGTAAATGAGAAAGCGCTGGGCGTTTTCGTAGGAGTTGTAAAATTCGGCAGTCCATCGGCTGTGGCGCTGCCTGGTGCGAGAAAACCTTTCATAAGACACACATTTTTTGAAAGATGGTGCATGCCGATGCCTTAAAAGTGTACATCATAACCATGAAGCAAGTTGCCGCCGCTGTAGTTGCCAAGGCCGTCGTCGCCGCTGCCGCTGCCACCGGTGATGGAGGCACGCGAAGAATGGCGGTAGGAAACCATGAGCCGCAGCCGCAACACAAACTTTTCAATGGCCGTCATCTACAAGACGCAGTTGACACGAGCACCGTCTCCATTGGTGGGACCGCCTTCTTCGACGTTAATGGCAATGGACAGCTTAATCTAGATCAAGGAGATGGTAGTATTAATCCAATATCCAACAGTGCGATTAGCGTTCTGGCAGAGCTTTGGTCATGTGATAACGGTCAGAATTTAGGCTATCAACTCACCGATGCAAGTGGAAATTATTTGTTCACCGTACCCGCAGAGCCGGGTAGGGCATGTTACTATGTCAGATTTGATACTAGTTCCATGGAAGGCACCTTTTCCTGCAGTGGTCAACCAAAGTGCGCAACTGATAATTTAATGTTGAGTGCTGGACAAGAGGCATTAGACATTGATGTAGGAATCCAATCGAGCGACTTTGATGCACTTGTTGCAGCATTAGAAGAGGATATTGTAGATGAAGACCCAGTTACAGATGATGGAGATGGTTGGAGCATTTCTGGTGGTTTGGTATTTGAACCTATGACTTATCAGCCCACATACGTGATACCTTCTCGTCCATCACCAGCAGTATCAACACCTCCTCCTACGTTCGCTACATTTGTTCCTGACACTCCTAGTCCATCTGTGAAAGAAACGACACTTATTCCAACAAATAGTCCTAGTGCCGGTAGCATCACAGAGGAACCTCCTGAAGATAATGATGATACTGAACAACAAGCAACTTCATCATCTGGTCTCATTCAATTGAACTCTCAAATTCGTGTCATGTTAAGCAACATCGAATCTCCAATGGAAGATAACTCCGTAGAGCTATTCGAGGATGTTTGTGATACGTTTTTAAATGAACAGCTTGCCATTGCTGTTCCGCCAGTTTCTTACATCAAATGTACAGTGGTAGATCAATCCGTTGAGAGTGGACGACGTAGGCGCTTGCGTAATTTGGAACAGGTAAAGAGATTGCTGGGTTCCACCTTGGCTGTTGAAGTTGTTGTGACTGGAGTAGCACTACCAACTAACACTATCAAAACACAAGAGCAAGTCAAATTTCAAGATAAGATTGCTGGTACTTTTACAGCGCAAGGAGATCAATTTGTGAGGTTGTTAAAGAAAGAAGAGGCAAAAGTCGTGACTGATTTCAACGACGCAACGTTTCCAACTTTGGACAGAGTGTGGGTAGTCAAAATCATGGACGCTGCGGGTGGTGTTATGACAAGCAATGAAAACGATGGCTCGTCTATTGGTTTGATTGCTGCTATCGCTGCGGGTGGAGCTGTTTTGCTCTTACTGGCGATCTTCCTTGTTGTGAGGTGTAGAAGTAATAAGAGAAAGCAGCAAGACCTCAAGGATATTGGCTCGAATGAAACGGAATCTTCGTTATCACCAAATAACGGTTCAAGATTGTCAAATAATACCATTGGCTATTTTTCTACACCGGTGCTGTCAAGCTCTGGAATCGAAGTAGATCATCGTGATGTCTCCCCGACTGATATGGCCTCTCGTGTTCAGCGCGATGTCATGTGTCCTCCTGGGAAGTTACGAATCTTGATTGCCAATACTCAAGGATATGGTCCAGCAATCCACACAATAAAACCAAACTCGCCAGTGGAGGGATTACTATTCGTGGGAGATATCATTGTTGCTGTGAATGATACGAATACACGCAACTCAAGAGCTGATGAGATAACGCGGCTTTTGAAAGTTACTGTGAGAGAGGAAAGAAAAATTACAGTTCTCAGTCTGAGGCGATAAGAGTATACTTGGGAAGAAATATTTGTTGAGATATGATGTGTGTACAAAGGGAATCAATCTATACTAATTTGATTACTACCTCTATTTCTACTCTACACAAAAATGTTTACGATCTAAGATGTAAGATGTATCTCGTCCATACTAATTCATGTCTCCAGAGACGAGGCAGACACGTCTGCAGCATCTCTGACGTAAAGAATTACGTCCAGCCGGTCACCAGCCTTTTCCACCCCAGCACTTTTGATAAGAGTATCCAGTAGTACTTCATTGTTTACCTTTTGCATCTTCTCAAGTGTAAGCCCTGCATCAGACAAAAGAGTTGCAACTGCTGGCATATTGAGCCCAGCCAAACCAGCAGCATGGACATCGGGTATTTCAAAGTCTGGTTCATTCTCTTTGTCATTGGCAATGTTCCCATAATCATAATTGTCATAGAAGGCGTCGATGGAAACTCCAGTGTCAGAGCATCTACGCTTTGCCTTCATCAAGTGATCATTTGCAATCTTCCAAGGCCTAATAGTCTTGGCAATCAAACTCCCACTACACAAAACAAATGCAAAAGCAACACAGACTCCCACACCTAATCCCAACAGTGCTGCAATCCAATCCTTCCGTTGGTATCCTTCCTGAGATAGAATATTGCCTATTACTCCTGTTATTGTTCCAATCAACATCAAAGCAAAATTTGGAGCTCCAAGAACGTAGACGAGAGCTATGGTTCTTGCATTCTGGAAGACAAAGTTGCGTCTTGCCCATCGAGGAGTAGCATACAATGCCCAAAGCGTATGGAAAGCACCGACGACAGCAGCCATTGACCACACTCCGTTGGCACACCAGCAGAAACGACTAATGGTAATCAACCAGTGACACAGTGGAGAAGCATTTTCAGGAGGGATTTCCAACGAGAGAGAAGTCTCAATTGCCAAGACTCCAACAAGAGAATAGTACAGACAGTTCACATTTAGGTAACTGTCGTACATAGCGGGAATATCGTCCAAATCCTCTGGCTGGATCCAATGTCCATTCTTAGTGAGTACAGGATCAATAGGAGCGTGGAGAACACGAAACGCTTGTAGTAAGCCAAACCCCATCGGAGGAGTCCATTGTGAGTCGGTAGCCTCCATACGAGCCAGCTCATTCTTAAGTGCTTCCTCGTTGTCATCGATCCGCTTGACATCTTGCCTGCTAACATCAGACAGATGTTCGGAGCGTTTTCGCTGCTGCCTCTTTCTATTTTCTGGCCTAATCATATCTTTGTACTATGTGCGCCAGATTAGGATACAAGGGGTTAGCTTGCTGATACTACTGTGTCGCTGCCCGCTGCTCTGAGAAACCGCAGGACCTGGGAATACTTATGTTCCTGCGCTGTTGCGTTGCTGGGCTACTCTGTCATGTAATGTATCTTCGGTAGTTAGGTGAGACGCGTGGCAACTGAGAAGTCGTAGTGAAGTCAATTGATGATATTTCGCGGATTATTTCTACCAATTCCCACGTATGGTAGCCGACCTGCATCTATATCTCCTCCCTCTTCACTAACAATCACGCCTTTGTTGCGTAGCCAAGCAGCAGCAGCACGAAGAGATTGCAAGTTGCATCGGTGCCATGCTATTGCTCGTCGGTTGGCTGCTTGCGGTCGTTCTCCCGGTGGTAGCTTCTTTCTCTACAAAGGCGACAAGTACTCCTATAAAATTACTGACAACACATGATGTGCTAAAAACCACAAACGTCACTGCTGATCGATCTCCTCACACTATAAACTTGTTCTCACTTCCACCCAAAGATGACAAATACAAGCTCCCTGGAGAGGCACTGGTTCGCGAGTGCTGGAAGTGGAAGGATTCAATATTGGGCGATGGACGAGATTACTTCGTGCCGAAACCAAAGGCATTGAAGGCATTTCAGTCTCTGTTTTTAGGAATGGTGATTGATGTGGTCTGTATTGACAAAAACAACGAGTGTTCTCCTGTAGAAGTGATATTATCTATGCCATCATCGGATTCCACTGTTAGATTGTCTCTAACATCAAGAGTTGATCCTTTGTTTGATCAAAGTGCAACTTGCTCATGTACATTTGAAGTTGTAGAGTGCGTTGCACTGTCAAACTGTGCTCGATTTGAAACTATCTTCGTATTGGAAGAGCAACAACAACAAACAAAAATGGATCTCATTCAAAATATAACACAATTGACTGATATTGCTGGGCGGTATTTAACAGCATATCGTCTTCAACAACAAATATCTTCACAAAGAACCAAGAGTTCTTCTCTACTGGAACGTGCTGGATTAACAACATGGCTAGATTTACCTGGAGCAGTTAATACAGAATCCAATCTTGATAACAATCTCTCTGACAAGCAATGTTCTGAAATCATTTCGTTGGCTCACCGTCTATCATCAATGGATGGTGCTCTCAACCTCAGTTCTTATTTGGGGTTAATAGCTGGAGGATTAGCGCCGAGGCCGAATAGACCAGATCGTGAAGTTATATTTAGACCTTACTCGTCGAGAGATGCACATATTTTACTGCAGCTCAAGCGAACTGTAGAAGTTGTTTCAGTTGTTGATAGAGAAAAAGATGGATTAGATAGCGGGAAACGATCAAAGAATAGCCGTGGCAGAATAAAGACTTTGCTGGATGGTGCACTCTCTGCTGGAAAGGCAGCAAGGAATGAAGACATTGTTCCAGAAATCAAGCAGATGAAAGAATATGGATCCGATGGCACTCCTCCAAAAGGAGTAGCAGACGTGGTTGCTCAGGCAGCTATTGAAAAGGCTGTTCAACCTTCCGTGGAGTCTTGCGTGGCAAGGCTGATTGCAATGGAGACAGCTGATGATATTACACAGCTGAGACAGCGTGTCAATGAAATAGCTTCGTCACTCAGTCCAGACGGCGAAAATGGTTCGAGACTAACCAAGATGGCAAATGAATTGCTCCATCAGCCAACCATACTTTTGAGAGAGGGGAAGCTATCAAGAAGTGAGATTGATGATGTCATCAACAGCATAGAAGTTGAATTGAGATCGCACGCTTGAGCTGATCGTAAAGTTTAATTTCAACACTACACGATATGCATATATCTTAAGCCCTGTCAGTCTCTTGTGTTAAACTCTGATCTAAAAGAAAGGAGTTGAGACCACAAGCTTCGTCTAATAATAAGGTTTAACTTCAACCATATACACTATACATATAATTATCAAGACATCGACATATAATAAATCCTGCCATTATCTCCCTCTAGTGATAAATCGGAGCACGAATAATCTTCCCACCACTATCCGCCACACCAATCGCCCTATCCTCAAGTTCCGGATTATGAGTCCCACCCACCGGCTCCTCCACAAAGCAAGCAATATAATTCCCCTGATCATCCATCTCGGGTACATCCAGCTGAATCGTCTCACAGCACTCCTCGGGAGTCTTTTCCGCACAATCCCACGGACCAACATCGGTTACTTCTCCGCTGACGCGCCATCCCCATGGATAGTAGATCATACCATCGGCATAGATTCCTTCGACAAGTGTACCGTTTAAATTGGTCGTGAGGACAACCTTGTAGTAACTCAAGTCAGTCTCTTCACGAAGTTTACGCACGGATAGATTGAGGGAGGTACGGTTATTGAAACTCTCAGTGTGGTTTGCTACGTAAGCATTAATCATGTCCTGGCAGCTTGCGATTGTTTCACCTACACAGTCCTCAAAACGGTGCTTGTCAATCTGTGATATAATGGTGGTAAAGAAAAGAAAGTCAGTAAGCATATAAGGTGTACAAGGCGATAAAAGGAACGATTCCCAAAACTCACATAACGACTAGTCGGAGGTCCACGCCCCTTCGAACTCCAAATATTATCCGAAGGCTCCCCACTCGCCACATCCTCCTCTAACATTCTCTTCCTCTCAATCTGCACACGTTGCTTCTTATTCAAATTACTGCCAGTGAGACGAAGTTGCCTCGCTTGCAATTCTGCCTCCCAGACATTATCGCTGATGAGTTGCCTTCGATTGTCGGATGGTGACTCGTTTGAGGAGAGGAAGGATAGGAATTCGGATTCGTCGATTGTGTAGAATGAGAGGAAGCAGAAGAGGGATAGTATGAGTGCTAGGCGGTTGCGTCTTGTCCGTGTGGACGGTGTGTTGCCGGCGTTTATCGTCACCATGGTGGCGTTGTTGTTTTGTGTGCAAGGGTGATCGGGGAATGACCGGAGGAGCAAAAATCTGCAAAAATGACCATTGATCGGTAATTGTCTTTCGTGTTCGTGACCCATAAGTGTCCTCTTAATTTTATGTCACTTATCTGTGATGTGACATATGA
>Ga0209652_1003525_pt1 | contig 11458 bp, 10 predicted proteins | sample SaaInl74LU_5_DNA_FD_184641 | JGI IMG/M metagenome (GOLD analysis project Ga0209652, IMG submission 184641) | Marine microbial communities from expanding oxygen minimum zones in the Saanich Inlet - ESP_74LU_5_DNA (SPAdes) (version 2) | ecosystem: Environmental > Aquatic > Marine > Intertidal zone...
AAAGGGTTTGGCCAGTATCGGAACGTCGAAGCGTTCACGTAGACGTTCTTGCCCCTCGTTGTAACCGGTCGCAAAAATAAATGGTACGCCCTGCTCTTTTAGGCGATCAGCTACTGGCTCACTATTTTCTCGACCTAAGTTCACATCAAGAATGGCAAACTCGAAATTAGACTTGCTAATTGACTGCAGCGCAGCCGCTACAGAGGTACAGAGAACCACGTCTTTAAAGCCATAATCGATCAAACAAACTTCTTCATCAAGGGCAATAATCATATTGTCTTCTACAATAAGTGCAGAACCACTACTTTTAACATCCTTCGACGCAGACTCCTCTGCTGGCGGGGCAGTGACAGGCTTATCTAAAACATACTTACTAGCCTTTTCATCAAACTCTATATGAGTGCTTGGTATCGAGAGCTGTGCCACCAAACCTGAACGTTTGTACTCAATCTTCGATGAGCCATTTAGATCAAATGGCAATGCCCTATCGATAATAAGAGAACCAAAACCCCGTCGTGTTGGTGCGGATTCAATCGTCACACCGCCTTCACTCCAATCGATTACAAGCGAGTTGTTTTCAGAAATTCGCCAAACAACTTCAATCGTTCCTCTGGATGTAGACAACGCACCATACTTTGTCGCATTGGTAACAAGCTCATGTATAACTAAGGTCAAAGTCGTGTAAGCCTTTGGTGATAGCATGATATCAGGCCCGATGGTTAAGACCCTTGAACGATCATCTACAAATGCATCAAATTCAGTTTCTAATATCGATGTAAAAGGCGCGTAACTCCAGTTACGTTCAGTAAGCATATTTTGAGCTAGCGCCAGTGCTTGAATGCGCCCCGCTAATATTGTTTTGAACTCAGCAACTGTTTCAACAGAGGTAGCTGTCTGCCCGACAATACTATTGATCAGACCTAAAATATTTCGCACGCGATGGTTTAGCTCATGAATCAGCATGTCTTGCTGTTGCTGAGCATCTTTAGTCAGGCGGCTATGGTCATCAATATTGCGTACAATCACCTCAAGCAGAATGTTTTTAATCTGCCCAGCCATCGAAAGATCTGTAGGATTCCAAGGCGCACAGTAACCGCTGCGCAACTCAGTCCAGGCGGCAAAACTTTTTCGCGGTGTCAGGCGCGATCCGTTAACACCGAGTTCTACAGGCTTCTCAGGATTTCCTGCCCATACTACACTTTGGGCCTCTTCCCTTCGAAGAAAGATCAACATATCGCGAGGTCGACGTGAGACTGGAACGGCCAAAAAGCCTGCGAATCTCTCTGCTATAGTAAGATCTTTATTGAGCCAGGTTTGCATTGAATCAATAGCAGAGATATTTGTGGATGAAAGTGAGTTAATATTTTTAACAAGAACTGAGATGTCCTCTTTGTTGACTGGGTCACCAAATACAACATGCTCATTGTCGACGATAATAACTAAGGAAGCGCATGGAATTAGCGCTTTAAGACGTTCCCCGTGACCGCGCAAATTTTCAATTAGCGGTAAGCTTGTGTCTAAACCCGCCATCATTTGCACATGCAGTCTGCGGGTTACCTCTGTACCAATAAACCCCTCTTTATCAAGTCGACTGCGTAACTCCAGTGCGAAGCTTTCGGCAAACAATTCGGTATAGGTGCGAGTGGATGAACTGACGGACTTAGGCGAATGGTTGTGGCATGCGATAAGCCCCCATAACTCACCGTCCACTAAAATACTGATCGAATAGGATGCTTTTACACCCATATTACGAAGGTACTCTATGTGTATTGGAGAAACAGCCCTAAGCACACTAAGAGATAGATCAATATCGGTTCCATGCGGAACAATGTTAAAGCATGGATCATCAATATCAGAGGCAATTCGCGTCAGATTGCGTTTGTATAGCGCACGCGCTTGCTGAGGAATGTCAGAAGCTGGGTAACGTAGCCCCAAGAATGAATCAACATCACTTAGTCGATGTTCTGCGACAACCTCACCAGAATCATCTGGATGAAAACGGTAAATCATGACGCGGTCAAAGCCGATCATCTCAGCAACCGATTTACAGGCCGACTGGCATAGTTTAGACACATCATCTGACTGTGAGAAACTTCGAAAGGCTTGACGAAGTTTTTCCATATCTTCTCGACTAGTATCAACCAGAACCGGTTCAAACTCGACAATTAAATAGTCACCACTGAGGTGAAGCGATACATCAAACGGCTTACCTGTATCAAAAAGGGTCTGCCCCATAATACGTTCGACCTGATCAGGAAACTGCAGTTTAGCAACCGCTGATGCAATCGCGCTGACGGCTTTCTGTGTTAGCAGCTCATTCGCTGAGCGACCTAGAAGCGTTTCAGGGTCTTTATTGCAAAAGTGCGACAGATTTTCAGAGTAACTGACTAATAACCAGTCAGCACTGAACGCCATAAGTGCACCTTGGCTCTGAACGCGTCCAAGACGGTGAATAGGTTCTCTTTCACAGTTGGATATATCGTACTGAACCCCTGAAGTGTCTGAACTCATTTCACCACTCCTGTCACTGAATTCTGTACTTGCGTTGGTTGTAAATATTGCTTCATCTTATCACTTATTTTAGTTGCCGAAGCGGGCTTGGTTAAGATCGAATCAAAATGTTTTGAATCACCCGTTTCATTTAAATCTTGCTCCGACAAAGCGGTCAAACCAATAACCGGCATTGTGTAACCCAGAAGTCGAAGTTTTTTAACCGCCTGTGCGCCATTAATTATCGGCATGTGGTAATCCATTAATACTATATCGGGTTTGTGAAGCTCGACCATCTCTACAGCATGCTGGCCATTTACCGCTTGCACAATATTGGTGTATCCCAATTTGGTTAAAACGCCACATAAAACAATGAGATTTGTATGACTGTCATCAACACATAGCACCGAGAATACGGTTGGATCAAACAGGGTCTCTTGTACACTGCCAGCAAAACGCTGAGATCGAGAACCCATACCGGTTATTGCACCTACAGCGTCACAATAACCGACTAACTCGCTTGGAAGGTGAGGTGAAAACCAGCTACGGGCCCTACCTAGCAAAGACTCACTCTCGTCAAGTTCGAACTCTGAACACAGGAGAACTAGGCTATTATCTGCACAACGATATTGAAGCTTTTGCCACAACTCAGGCTGCTCCTTAGCTACTTTGTAATCAACAAACGTGAGCGTACGGCGATGCTTTAAAAGATCGACTGTTAATTGGGTATGCGTTTCTACATTTGCCCCTAATCCTATCAACTGATGACGCAGGACTTCGATGTTTGAGGACGGCTCAGCAACTACACGTATAATCGAACCATCTGATATCGAATAGCGCGTACCACTGTCATCATCAATACTTTGTAATCTAAGTGAAAACGAAAAACGACTACCACTGCTGTTCGAGCTAACCGTAAGTTTAGAGCCCAAAAGACGAATGATTTTATTGGTGATATAAAGCCCTAAACCAGAGCCTTTAGGCCGTCCTTTCTGCGAAGTTTCAACCTGAACATACTGCTCTGTAATTTTGTCGATGAAATTTTCAGGTATACCGACACCGCTATCCTCGATAGAGAAAAAAATCTCTTGCTCTAACCCGCTATTGCGCTTCAACGCTACCCAGAATGTTATGAAGCCTTTGTCAGTAAACTTTACTGCGTTTCCCAATAGGTTACTGAGAATTTGTAATACTCTGCCTTCATCACCAATAAAGTTTTTACTTAAGAGGCGTGGGTCGAAATTTAAATTTAGCGCAACACCCTTGGCTTCTGCATTTAGGGCAAACATTCTGGTTGCACTTTCAACAGTTTTTTGTAATTCAAACTTCGACTCATCAAGAAAGAGATGGTCTTTGCCGGCCCGCGCAGCATCTATTGAGGTATTAAGCGTCTGCATGAGCGCCTCGGACGCCAACTTAATCTTCTCGACATGCCGCCGTGCTCTATCGCTCATCGCTTCATCTTGCAACAACTCAGTCAACCCCAAAATAGCATGTAGAGGTGTTCTAACTTCATGACTGATCGCCGCCAGTGTATTGGTGACAGCAGCCCGCTCGCTTGAAAACTCAATCTTCTCACCCAGTGGAAAAGAAGTGCCTAGTTCGTTCATGATACCGCCTGCTTATTTAATACTTGATTCGAACGTACTTGGAACTCAAGGGTGTCTAACATCAAACCGAAAGCAGCCTGCGCTCCAGAGATTGCAAGCTGTTGCTCTTCATCGCTTAATAAAGCGTGATTGAGAATTTCTAGGGTATCTCGCCATCGCGACATGACATTGGAACCATATCCACGGTAAAAATGGGTAATGTCATTGCGCCCTAGACTCTGCTCTACCCGCGGGGCTATAAACTGTGCCCCGAGTGTTGAACCCTCTACAACGTAGTGAATACCCAAAGCAAAAGCACGTGAGGCATTGGCCATTTTCGGAATAGGTAATAGGATTCGGTTTTCACTCGTGTGTAATACAGAGCCGGCGTCAGCCGTAATGGCTACTTGCGCATTTGAGCGGATGCATGTGTCAGAATTAAGCAACGATGGACTCAACAGCTCCATACCCGACAAGACAAGAAGGTCTGCGCTAAGCCAATTAATCTTGTGATGTGGTGCGAAGTGGTCAACGAGCGACAGGCTATTGAGCAGCGGTTGCAACTGCTCTAACCATTTCAATTGTGACAGTAAAATAAGCTGGTATTCGGCGCAGCCAAGGTCTTTAGCCACAAGGCGTTTCATTAGCGAATGCCTATCAACCTGCTTGTGTAACGCTGAAGTCGCTAATTTTAATCTGTGCGCTGGATCCATCTCTAATTCCATATAGTTTTAAAACTTACTTAAAACGTGTTTTAAATCATAAACTTAATACATACACTAACTTCGATCAGAAGAAATTTATGCATCAAGCTGCGCAATGTTTACTTAGTGAACAACCGACTGATTACAAAAATCTATTTTGGCTCACTTAACCCGGAACAGAAATCACTACAACCAGATTAGTAGATAAGCAAATTTAACGCCAACATCTAGTGCGAAAACTTTTTAGTAACGATAAGGTTAAAGTTGTCGTTTTTAACGTTCACCCATGCATGTAAAGTCACGCTCATCACTGGTCACTACACCAGATAAAACCCAAACATTCGCTATACGGCTAGGCTCGGGCGCGTCTCTAAGGTCATTAAATAGCAACTTACATCTAGCTTCTGCTTGCTTATCATTTATCGGCAATGCAATAAGCTCAACAACAGTAAATGTCTGATCGTAAGACTCTCGCACAACATAACGCACATTTTCGCTAACACCCGAACCAAAGGTGTTTAGGTAGGCTTCTAAATTAGAAGGTGCGCCGATGGACTGAGGTGTTTGTGCAACCTTAGAATCTGAAGAATGAGAACCCGCCTCAAGAGCACCCGCATAGAATACAATCGTAAAAACTGAGCTTAATAATAAGGTGGCGCTAAACAACCTAGCTTTACTGGATAAATAACGGAAGTATGAGTTAGTCACGGATATACACATGCTCGAAAGTCATCCTTATGACACCGGCCCTCTGGGGTGGCACTTTTAAAATAGCATTTAACAACCAGTATAGTGCTTACTGCAGATTAAACCGGGCTTCGAAAGGGCCTAAGGTCGATCGACTCAACCTGACAGACGAATTCAATGGTTGGATGTTGCGAAAAATGGTTAAGAAAAGTCGCTAGGTTTTTAAACTCAAAGGGGGATGGTTGAGCGATTAGTGACCATTGTGCGAGCATAAATAAGAAAAAATCGCAGACCGATAGCTGCTCACCTAACATGAAAGTTTTACCCTCTAACTGCTTATCTATCAGTGAAAGTACATGGGCAATACGTTGATCTTGTGCCGTAATGATTCCACTAATCGTGCTGGGCTGATCGGTGTGATAGTGCGGATAATGCCGAATCATAAGTTCTGATTGCAGCGTGTTGTTTAGATATGACAGCCACTGGAAAAAGATAGGGCGCAAAGGGTCACCTATCGGGGGAATTAACTCATAGGAGGGAAACAACTCTGCAATATGGATGCAGATCGCGGCGCTCTCAAATATCGGCTGATCGTCTATAACCAGTACTGGAATTCGTCCAGCAGGATTGAGGCTTAGATACTCTTGCGTCTTATGTTGACCACCAAGCCTATCGACTAGCTCGAGTTGATACTCTGCATTTACATGCTTTAGTAAACAATGAGGAGCAAAGCTCGCGTTACCGGGGTAATAAAAAAGCCTTATCATAGCAGCCTAGGGTGTTATTGAATGGACTGTACTGAAACGTAAAGAGAACACAGCCACTTGTGACCCAAAAGCAATCTTTAATAATCAACACTACTCGTTAAACGGCTAGTAAACTGATTGATCGCTTGCGTGTGATTCAAGCTTTTGCTGTATCAAAAGGTTAAGCTCAGTTTGCTGGATAGATAACAAAGCACGCGTTCTCTTAGCATTCTGCAAGAGGTAGTCGCGCTTGGCTTTTTCAAAACGCAAAAGAGATATATCCTTCCTGCAGCCCTCAAGAGTTTGATTGGCTTTATTAATAACTTCAAGTGCACGTTGATAGAGGTCGTCATGGCTAACAGTACGCTGACTCATAACTGAGATCTCAGAGCTTATAATTGTAATAATTTAACCCTATAAGTTTTAAAAAACCAGCCATTAATAACCCAAAAAAAACACAAACCTCATAACACATGGCGGTTAGTATTTAACACACTGAGCCGTTAAGCGTAGTGAGTAACACCTTATTGAATAGAATTACAGGACCTATCATGGCTTCAGCATCCGCCTTACATATCTTAGTAAAAACCGAGAAAGAGGCTCTGGACATTTTGGACCAGTTAAAGCGTGGCAAAAAGTTTGATCTACTCGCCAAACGCTACTCTACCTGCCCTTCCGGTAAACGGGGCGGAAATTTGGGTGAGTTTCAACGAGGCGATATGGTGAAAGCGTTTGATGACGTAGTGTTTAAACGTCCGCTTCTTAAAGTACATGGCCCAATAAAGACGCGCTTTGGCTATCACCTTATAAAAACACTATACCGCAGTAACTAAGCGGTCATCTTAACCACATAGTTTTCACCACATATGTGAAAAAAGGCCTACTTAAAACAAAAAACCCGCTAAAAATCAGCGGGTTAATTGTTTTATTTGGCGGTTCAGGAGAGATTCGAACTCTCGATACGTTTCCGTATACACACTTTCCAGGCGTGCTCCTTCGGCCACTCGGACACTGAACCTAAACATTTCAAGAATTTCACAAGCAGCGAATTCTAGTCTCAACACACTCACTGGGGACTGTGTCTTGTGGGCTGTAAATTTACGCACCATAGATGCGCTTCAATAAACGTCCACACTTACTCTGTAGAATTTCATGTGCACGCTTCAATAACTGAGCGATACATTTTGGTTGAGCTCTAGGTAATTAGGTCAACCCGATCAGGTGGGCGGCATTGTATCAGCTTTCGTTTAAAGCTCAAGCAGTTAGCTGGGGTAAAATAAGCGTTTAGTTTTCCTTAAACGCGGTGAACAAAGATTCCATTTTCTATAGAATAGCGGCTTTGTATATTTACCTGATCTGGAGTTGTTCATGTTACTGCCTGTGCTGGCTGTTGTTTTGGGTCTCGTATTACTGGTGTGGAGTGCAGACCGTTTTGTGGATGGTGCCGCGGCTACCGCACGTCACTTAGGAATGCCTACACTCTTAATCGGTATGGTCATCATTGGGTTCGGTACTTCGGCGCCTGAGCTGGTGGTTTCGGCATTAGCTGCATCACAGGGCAATCCGGGGCTTGCATTGGGAAATGGCTTCGGCTCTAACATAACCAACATCGCCCTTATTCTAGGTTTAACCGCTGTTCTAAGCCCTATTGCTGTCAAATCTCAAATTTTAAAAGCTGAGCTTCCAATTTTGATGGGGGCAACGCTTCTAGTTGGCGCTCTTATTTACGATCTTGAGATTAGCCGCCTTGATTCTGTGATTATGTTAATCGTGTTTGTTTTTATTATGGCTTGGTCAATCCGCTCAGGTATGCGCAAACCGCATGATGCCTTAACTAATGATGTTTCACATGAGTTAGATGAGGATATTCTCGCCCTTAAACCGGCGATTGTGTGGCTTATTATTGGCCTATTACTGCTAATTGCCAGCTCTCGTCTGCTGGTTTGGGGAGCTGTTGATATAGCGGTATCGCTTGGGGTTAGCGATCTAATTATTGGTCTCACCATTGTAGCTATAGGCACATCACTACCAGAACTCGCCTCCTCTATTATTGCTGTACGAAAAAATGAGCACGATCTTGCGATAGGTAACGTTATTGGTAGCAACCTGTTTAATACACTCGCAGTCGTCGGTATTGCAGGTGCGATACATCCACTGAGCGTAGCAATAGAAGTGCTATACCGTGATTGGATGGTTATGGCTGGGCTGACCCTAGCGATGTTTATACTCGGATATGGCGTACTGGGACGCGGGCGTATTAACCGCATCGAAGGCGCTCTACTGTTAATCGCTTACCTGGGATATGCGGGATATCTTTTCTATACTCTAGCTCAAGCGATTTAGCCTAGGAGAGCGCGACATGCTGCGTTGTTTTGCCATTGAAAAACAGAAGCTTCGCGAACACAACATCGACGGTGAGGCGCTTCTTTCAGGTCTTGATTCACTCTGTTGGATCGATCTACAGGACCCCTCTGACGATGAACGTGAGTTAATCGAGCGAGCCTATCCAAAGGCGCTGCCTGATGCTGATGATGTTGAAGAGATAGAATCGAGTGCGCGGTACTTTATAGAGGGTAGCGATATACACGTTCACTCACTGTTTCTTACACAAAGTGAAGGCCGTTTCCAAACTACGACTGTCGCCTTTACGTTAACACCAGACCACCTACTAAGCGTTCATGATGTAGACCTAGCCGACTTTCGCTTAATGCGCTTACGTGCTCGACGCGGTTGGGTTGAAACACATAATGCGCTGCAGTTACTGACCACCATATTTACACATAAGGTCGATAACCTTGCCGATCAACTTGAAGATCTTCACACCGACCTGGAGGATATCAGTCACTCCGTGCTCGAAAGCCAGACGAGTGGCTCACAACAACAGGCTTTGGACCGTCTTGCACGCTTGGAAGATTCAAATGGCAAAGTACGACTGTGTTTAATGGATACCCAACGCTCAATCTCCTTTTTGATGCGTCACATACGCAATCAAGCGGATGAGCAGGAGGCGTGCCGAGAGATTCTGCGTGACTTAGATACACTCATGTCTCACGCCACCTTTATGTTTGAGAAGATTAACTTTTTGATGGATGCGGCCCTTGGTTTCATCAATATTCGACAAAACCAGATCATTAAAACCTTCTCAATCGCTGCAGTTGTATTCCTACCGCCTACCCTCGTCGCCAGCGCCTATGGCATGAACTTTATGCACATGCCTGAGCTTAGCTGGGATTTTGGCTATCCAATGGCCGTGGGGCTTATGGTCGCCTCAGGTATAGCCCCCTATCTCTTTTTTAAACACAAAGGGTGGTTATAACCGCCCTAAAAGCTAAAGCTGAGTTATCGGCATGCCGATCCGTTTAGATTTGTTCACAGTTAATGTGTCAGCAGCCAAGCCAGAGGTCATCTAACATGCACTTAAGCACAGCCACACTTAACGCGCAGCAAAAGTACAGGTTATTGAGCGGCGGCATAACACCACGACCGATAGCTTGGATTAGCACGCGCTCAAAACAGGGCATTGATAACCTAGCACCCTACTCGTTCTTCACTGTCGCAAGTTGTGATCCACCCGTTCTACTGTTTACACAGGTCACTCCAGGTAACCAAGTTGATAAAGATAGTCTGCAGAACCTTAAGGACACAGGCGAATGTGTCGTCAATATGGTTAACACTGAACTGCTAGAAATGATGAACAAGACAAGTGCAAGCCTTGCTCAGGATGAGAGCGAGTTTAGCTTTGCGGGCGTAACCAGTTGCACAAGTCTCTGTGTGATCCCCCTGTCGGTCAAAGACTCACCTGTGCGCTATGAATGCTCATTAAGAGATGTATACCCTATCTCAGACCTTCCCACGGGCGGGACACTGGTGCTACTCGATGTGAAGTCCGTTTACGTACAGGATGCACTCTATGAAGAGGGCGTTTTAAACCAAACAGCGTTGGACACGGTCGGCAAAATGGGGGGTGACGCCTATGCACTAACTCAAACTCTGGTCGAACTTAAACGTCCCTAGAGAACTGAAATCGTCATCAACAATGTTAGTCCGGCTAGATCGCTTCAATGAGTGTAAAACGGTTGAACTTAAGGCTATCGACTGTTACCGTACTAGTACATGAATACACCTGACTATTTTAATGATCTTCTAGACCACCTGCATGGGCTGCACTCACGTGATGAGTTTTCCAAAGCTCTGCGAGGTTTGTTGACACCCACCGAGCTTGCGGAGGTGTGCAAACGCCTACAAATTTTCCGCATGCTGGAAGCAGGTGTGCCACAGCGCGAGATCGCAAAACAGTTGGGTGTTGGTATAGCAACAGTGACGCGCGGATCGCGAGCACTGCAAGCGGAAGATACAGATGAATCCTGAAAAACCGGCCAAAATTACCCTGCCCCGCAAGCCGCAGTATGTAGCGCTTGCTGCTGATATAGATTTTTTTGAGCTCTTTAAGAAAATTGAGAAGCGTTTCGACACCTGCTTTATGTTGGAGTCATTGGGTGAAGAGAGCCATATCTCTCGCTACTCGATTATCGGATTTGACCCAGAGCAGCAGATTTGGGCTAGTGAGGGTGCACTGCATATCGATGCACGCGATGGTTCAAGTCAAACCTACGCATCTGAAAACCCCTATTACCTGCTTCGTGAAATCGTGCCGCAAGACATCATTTCGCGCAAATACGCGGGTGGCCTGACGGGCTATATCGGCTATGACTGCATGAACTACTTCGAGCCAAGCTTGAAGCTACAGCGCAGTGAACTGTTCGATATCTTCCGCTTCGGCATTTACAAAGATGGTTTGATTCTCGATAAGATGACAGGGGAAGTGTTCTACTTCTACTACACCGACAGTCGCCTGGCGTTAATAGCGTCAATCATTCAGGCGCCCTGCCCACCGAATGGCCCTTTAAAGATACGCAATCTAGGCGACACTATGACACAAGCGGAACATGCAGCCGCTGTTATGAAGGTAAAGCAGGACATTATTAACGGTAAAATCTTCCAAACCGAAGTTGGCTTCAAAAAGCGCTTTGAGCTTGATGGCGACACCATCAATATCTATGAGAAACTGCGCGAGATTAACCCCTCTCCGCAGATGTATTATGTGAAATTTGGCGATCAAAAATTAATTGGCGCAAGCCCCGAACTTCTCTTTAGATTACGTCAAGGCGAGATGGAGACCTTCCCGCTGGCCGGCACCACTAAACGCGGTGCCGATGCCGTTGAAGATCAGCAGCTTGCGCGT
>Ga0209652_1003526_pt1 | contig 11456 bp, 7 predicted proteins | sample SaaInl74LU_5_DNA_FD_184641 | JGI IMG/M metagenome (GOLD analysis project Ga0209652, IMG submission 184641) | Marine microbial communities from expanding oxygen minimum zones in the Saanich Inlet - ESP_74LU_5_DNA (SPAdes) (version 2) | ecosystem: Environmental > Aquatic > Marine > Intertidal zone ...
CTGAGGTGAAAGCGTACTTGGATAGTGATTACCTCCATCGTCCTTTGAATAATCCTCATGCAAAGTTTGCTAGCAAATAAAATGAATCATATGCAGTGACGCTCACTGCATCATCATTGTAAGCCAGAGCATGTTCACAGCTAGACGCATGCTGGCCCGGAGATAATTCTTGAGCTATAATTTGAATGACAATTGGATTATATACAGTTTCTACTCTAGTTACATATAGTTCACCTAAAACACTTCTTGAAAGTGAATTCGCCCCGTGTGATGTGAGACTAAATATCCCATGTCACTGCTTTCACAAATTCCTCCGAGTCTGTCTTGATAATGGCATAGAAATAGTAGTCAGTGAAACGAGGAGGCACAACCGCAATATCAATCTTCCGCTCATCATCTTCTGGTGATGGCGATGCGGCTTCTACCGCCTCCTCATCTTCCTCGGACATCACCGAAGTTTTAGTGCTGATTATCCAACGATCACTGTGGAAACGTCTGTCGCTTGAGACGTCCTCGTCTTGGACTTTTTGTCTAGATGCTGTCGAGATGAAATGATTCAATGCCAATAGCAAAATCGATGCGGCAACGAGGATCCACGACGCCATCTCGACAGTAGCATTCACTCGGAAGCACTGAGCATCTTCCTCTTTCAAGATTTCAAAATAAGATAGCCCAGTGAAGAAATTCTGCAATGAGCCGCAGTAGGCATTGATCATATATTCGGAAACACCTCCTAGCTGCCAAGCAGCGACAATGATGGAGCTGACGTACACCTCCATATACTGCCACGCCGATAAGATTTCGTTTGCAATCAAGTTGTTTTTCCTTTGCTTCTTTGTTGTTGGAAAGAACCACTGAACAAAGAGAGAAATTGCTTGCGCCAATGGGACCAAGAACGCAGTGATCACTAAGAGTGACGCAAGAGTACCCAATCCAACAAAGTCAGAGGCAGTACCGAGATAGCGAGCTTCGTCCATGATCATCTTTGCAAGCCCGAGTACACTGTAATAAGCCTTTGCTTCTTGAAATTGTTGCCCACTCTCGACAGCCAACCCTACAAGTCCCAATGTTTCAATGCTAAACGATGGCAGCACGCATCCACAAATGACAAGGGCTACGAACGCCAACAGTGCTGCACATAGCACCCATTCTGAGCTCTTGCGTACGGCAGCTCGTTTCGTTGAGGCCTCGTAATCCAGCTTGAATTGATGTTTTCTTAGTGCAGCAGAAAGTGTTTCTGTTTCGTCGTCTGATGTAATGTTCCACTCTGTTGCTTGAGCACTTGTTGCGTTGTTAACAGATTTGCGATGATAGTGAATGATGACATGACTTGAGATTTGACTGATCAATTGTGCAAGCATATTGGCAAAAAGACCCCATAAAGGAACCACTAACAACTGAAGAGAGTAGAGCCCCTCTGGAAGGAAACTAATATCAGGATTCTCTACGGACACTCGAAAGGATGCTAGGGTCATCAAGAGCACAAACACATCAATCATGGACCACTTTCCCAAGACATCCAGCAAACGGAGAATCTTGCCGCGTCGTTTCGATGACACTCTTGTTGTTGGGAGGAACCACAACACAAGAGTGATCAGTTGCTTTGTGTAAGGCCAAACGCCTGAGAAGATGACGATCAAGATAGCCAAAGCCCGTGCGCCAGCATTCCACATCTCGATTGTTGATTTTACCATGGAGAATTCGAAGAAGCCGTCGACATTGAATGATTGCCCTGCAAAGCCTCCGCTGATGTTTACTGTGCCACCCAAGCTGAGATGGCCTGACAAGAAGAGAGCAATGTTCCCCAAGATGACAAACGGTATGAAGAACCGAATGACAACTGGTATATCTTTGCTGAATACCATAGCCTGAATTCTCCCGTTCAAATCCTTTTCACGTGCTTCGTCCTCGAGTTGAATCTTTTCCAGCACAAGCAATTGTGGCCTGCTGAGCATCTTGAGCCAACGTTGATGGCGGCGCTTCGACACCCACCTCGTTGATACCAAAAGCAGGGAAACAACGACAATCAATGTGCCCACCACAGCAATGATCGCAATTAGGAAACTGATTGAGTCTTCACTAGACTGTGGGACAACTAATTCATCAAATTGCAAACCAACAAAATCCTTGTCGTAGGTTGGACTGTGAGGGCATTTCATCCCAGCCTCATACACAGCTTTGTCGATGATGGTTTGAACCCAATCGCCTCCGATAACGTTTGAGAGGTATTCAAATATATTGTTTGCCACAAGTGTTGTATCTTCGATTCCTTTTTGCGATGACAAAATGTCCTGCATATCCAGTAATAGCGGAGACGTGCACTCAATGCACTTCATATCAAGACCTGCTTCAGCAACAGCCACAGAGACTTTGCGGAGAACAATCCCAGAGTCTGCCTCTCCCTCCCGGACTCCATAGTTATTCAAAACCGGCCTAACGACGGTCGCAAGCCAACAATTCATGTTCGTGATGTCTTTCACTGGAAACTGAAGGAAGGGCTCTTCTTGAATTTCGGCAAGGAGTTCCAGTATCATGTCAACGTTGCTCATACTAATACCCAGCTCTAGCTCGTTGTTGACTTCGACCTCGTCACCTTTGCCCGTGACCTTGAGCGTAAAGGATGTACGCACCGCGTCTGAAACTCCAATCGAGACTGAGTTGTTCAGAACACTCGACTCTCCTTGCATCGGTTGCAGCAGGGTGATTGGAGCGCCTAGGGTATCAATGTTTGTAACAGTGAGATCCTTCATCGAGAGCTCAATTGCAGCATTCAATCCATTGAGAGCTACATTCATCTTTTTCCCAAACAGCTCTCCAGGAAAGCTGAGGTCGCCTTGCACATTGGACTGTGATGCTGTCATGGATTTGATGATGCTATTCATCTGTGATAATCCATTTTCATCAGATGCAGCCATCAGCTTCTCTACGACACCGTAGATGCTTCTGACAAGACTACCGTACGGCGAGTCCCCACTGCCAAGCAATTCGACTGACCGCTGCACCGGTAACAACAAGGCTCGAAAGTCAACAATGCCTTTCAACGACGAGTCAGGTTCAGGACATCCATCCGCCCCTCCAAAATCTGTCAAGAACTCATTAAGTTTCTCGCGAACAAACGAATCAAAGAAGTTGGGCATAGCGCGGATCAACACAGCTTCATACATATGAAACAGCGACTTTGCTCCCTTTGAGATGAGATAATCAACACCGGAGTCTAGAAATCCGGATAGCGTCGGCGGGACCATGTCTTCGACTTTTACTGATAACTCAGTGATAGAGAGATTGTCAAATGCATTCAAGAGACATGGGAAGATGGACGTCATGTCAAGTACTGATCCGAGTTGCAGGTTGCCAAGGGTGTCCAGGTTGATCCCTAGGAAGATTGAAAAGTCGACAGTAATATCAGTAACTTTGAAGTCAACCGTGAACAACTCTTTGATTGGTGGAGAATTCTCTGCAACGATGACAGCATCATCTTTGGACGAAGCCTTCATTACTGATTCGATTTCCACGACAATATCAAGATAGTCAAGCTGGACTGAATTCCACAGAGTATGCTTTCCGATGGCCTTGAGCACATCCATCTTTGTGAAGGAGTCCATGCCTTTGATTTTGATGGATTTGATGGACATGGATGTTTCAGTGAGCATATCATGACCATTAAAGAAAGAATTGGCGCTTGATAGAATGGATGGATCAATCACTAGCATACCACCTTCATGAAGAACATAATCTCGCATAATGTTGTTGAATGGTAATCCTTCTGTTGCATTAGACACAGTGAACAGCTTGTCTAGTTCCTCCCAAGCAGAGCCGATCAAACCTGTGTTGTTCTTCATTTCTTGAAAGTCAAGGTAGAGAGGGAGACCGTCGCTACCTGCATGAAGCTCCAAGCTATCTTCAAAGTACAAAGGGTCGGTTCCGGCAAATTCAGGCTCGAGGAAGACATCAAACTGCGTAGATACAGCAAGGAGAAATTCATCAAGTGCTTCATCGCCCAGTCCACTCAGCTCATTGCAGACAAGAGTGTTCAATTCGCCCTCGATTGTATCTCTCAACAATCCCTCAAACAAGTTGAGAATGCCAGAAAGAATGCCCACTCCATCTCCATCAAAATTCATATCAGCAATTTGTACATCCGTACGACAATCCGCAACATCCACATCTGTAGGTGGATACATGGTGTAATCCTTCGACTTGAACTCCATATCAATCGAAGCATTTGATGTAGGGTCCAAAACTGCATTTCCAGCGCCTTCACCAGAGAAGATTGTCCAGCGGTATGCATAACGAAAGTTACAGATGATTTTGATTCCAATCACATCCACGCCAACTTTTTGTGATGTGGGTGATTGAATTTCATGGTCAATCTGAATATCACCAACGTTCAAATCACGACATACGAGCTCGGTGATGGTGATCTCTAGCCCAGATCTATCCACGGTAGCATCCGGTAAATCAAGGCTAATCTCTGCAAAGATTTCATTAAGAGCATCGAACGTTTGCAGTTTTCTTGAAGAGTCATTTGTAGAGGTAGATAGGTATTGGTACAGAGCATTTGAAACGTTTGTCTTTGTTGGTAGATTGATGTACCGAGTCGGCGTAGAGGGTGATGATGCGGTGGCCACAATCGCCGTCAGTAGTAGAAGGTATTGAAGGGAGCACATTGTAATAGAAGAATATCAGCAGACCACAAACGTATTTTATGAGCCACAACCAGAGGCGGCTGTCGGGTTGTCCCGGGTTTCATCGTGGTGTCGTTGTTGTTACTATCGTACATCTTATCAGTCGTAGGTGTTGCTTTTTGCACTTTGCCACGTTTCAGGAGAATGGACTCCCAGTTGTTGAAATGGTTACAGCCTTTTTGATTTGAGAGGACGAAGCTTGCCGTTTGCAAGAGTTGATCATGATGTTGAGATGAAAAGTACCATGTGAAACCATTGAGGCTGTTTGTTTCCAAATCAATTGGTAAAAGTATCTAGATGGAAAGGAAATTCATATTGATTTACTCTTGTTCTATAATATGTATGCGGTTATGGTTACATATCATAATATATCATCGCCTAAAGCTCATCCTTATCCATACCCATTGCCTCCAAGATCACGTCCTTCAATTCCGTAGGTTCCACACCTGAATAAGAATTCACAGTACCATCAGGGCGAACAACATAGTAGGTCGCAAAGTTCCAAACAATACGAGGTGGGCCAGCAACCTTCTTCAAAAAGAGATACACTGGACTTGCTTCAGAACCATTAACATCGACTTTGTTCATCATCGTGAACTCTACCCCCTTCGATAGTGCAAATTCCTTAATGCTGTGACATTGATTGGGCTCCTGCTCTCCGAACTGATTGCAGGGGAATGCAAGGATGTTGAAACCAATGGCCGATGCTTTGAATTGTGAATAGAGCTCAACTAATCCCTTATAGTGTGATTCGGTGTACCCGCAGAAGCTTGCAACGTTGGCAATCACTGTAACTTTCCCCTTGAACTGGTCAAACTTTATCACCTCCTTGTCAATATCTTCCGCCTCCAAATCGAAGAATGATTCAATGTTTTCGAGCTTTTCCTCTGCCATTGGGTTTGTTGGGCGTAAATATTAATAAGAATGCATCAGTTATGTTTCGTGGTTTAGATAAAACACAGAGATGTGTCGACTAAAGCAAGCAAAATAAATCGTAGAAATAAAGCGCTTACCAATTGCCTTCTTTGTTCGTTCATCCTCAGATGCTTGCCACTTACAAGATGCGGGACAATTCTCTTCCATATATCTCGGGTTCTTCGTGCATTCTCCCTGTTCGGCCCAGTCTGCGCACTCCTCCAATTTATCTTCAATCACATTATAGCTTAAATTTCCCAGGGAGTGGGGGATTGAAACGAGGATCAGCAGAGCTGCATAAAGGAAATGAAACGCAGTCTTCATGGTGCCAGTGATGTACAACTGTACTCCTAATAATTTCGAGGACGGACGAGGGACGAGGCTATGGTGTCACTGATGTACAGTTGTACTCCTAATAATTTCAAGGACGGACGAGGCTGGGCTGTTGTATGTTGTATGTTGTGTTGTTGCAAGCTGCAAGCTGCAAGCTGCAGGATTGCATGATGTGTTGTTGCAAGCTTTGCGCTGCGAAGTTGCACTCCGTCTCAGATAACCAAGATCCCGCTCAGATACCCACTTTAGATACGTACAAGTACCCAACCATTCCCCATGAAATTTTGAGCCGACAGCGAGCCGAGCAGCGCAGCGAGCCAAGGCGAAAAGTACCTACATACCATACCATACTGCTGATTACCATAATTGTCTATTGCTTTGAGCAGGGTTTGAGCATAAGTAGCTCGAACCTCAGCGAAGTTGCTGCATGACTTATCAGCGTCGAACGCGTGCAGAAAATTCATAGATTGCACCAAACATTGCGCTGATGCAGAGCAGACCATGGATGACTTCTTCTGTGTTAATGTTACCGTATCCATGTATAAGGGCCATCAGCACCTGTCGATGCCCATATTTACAGCGCTAGATAACATTTCGAGGTAAGATGAGGTGCTGGTGGCAAGGCCAAATAATTCAAATTAGACCTCACCTGGGCACAAACGAGGCTGTAGCATCGCTGATGCTGATGTATGAGCAGTTTATATGAACAGTGTTCTTATACTTTGATACTATAATATGAGAAGTTACACACTAAGTAGAACCGGGCTTGCTCGCATGTCTTCTTACTCGATAATTATTGATACCAGGTGACGTATTGATTTGATGTATCCTGTTTGTTTGCATGCGGTATCCCAAGGCTAGCTTGTGCTAGACTTAGCCTTGGTCAATAACGATGCATACAACCAGTGCCTCGATATCGCGAACAAATAATGGTACAACGAAGACTGAGCAGAATTATAACAGTATTGCCTCTCGGCGTTTTAGAGCGTTTTACGTTCGGGGTAGAGGGTTAAGTAGTACATTAGAGATAAACGTTAGTTAATGAAGGTCATCTGGCTCCGCTAAGTAAGTACGATCAAGCTACGATTAGGTTTTTCTGAGTGCCGGTCATAAATTGTTTTGTCCGTAGGATACCGGTTAGATTTGTTTTCTCTTGCTTTCAACGCTGGAGCTTAGTACATTGATCGTGCCATCTTCTTAGATTACCTCAAAACATTTTGATCCATCTCAGCTCAAAATCTCATTCCGAGAAGAGGCCTACTCATTGAAGCTATTGACCACTATATAAAGGAGAAGAAGCAGTGGTCGTACGTGGACGAGCAGCTCTGGAAACAAGAAGGACGACGACAACCAATTATCGTAAACTTCGAACAAACATGAAAATTTATCATTTCGTGCTTTTCTCATTCAGCGCTGCTGCTGGGAAAACAACGAACCTACGCAAGGCTGAAGCAAATGACCTATCAGCGTCGGACACACCTCCATGTTCGTTGGGGACAGCACCCACCAACCAGCAAACCATTGAGAAACCTCAATGTGCCTTTAATGTGGCATCTCTCAACCGCGGTGATGTTCAGATCGAATTACCTGGTGGGAAAGTTGGCTTTGAAACGTTTCCTAACTGTACAACCATCTTTTCTCCAAAATTCCTCGACGAGCTCGGCGTGGATCATTCAACTTGCATCATGTCCGTCGCACAACTAACCAAGGCTAGCTTCACTATTTCTCGCTTAGGTTTAGCCGAGTACATGCCCCAAGAAGCCTTGGATTACCTTGAATATTTGAAGGGTCCTCTAACTACAGGACGCGCAGGCATGATTACATGTGAGGTGTCGACTGGACAGTTCTCGAAAACTCGTGCCGCGATAAAGGCCTGGAGGCCCTACAAGATGACCGAGGGCTGGCACTACCTCACCTTTACAGACTGTAATGATGATGGATGGGTTGGCTTTGGACAAGACGAAACCGTAGACGTTGACATTAAATACCAAGGCAAGTTAGGCTATGCGTCGCCGTCGCAGAGCTCTCGAGGAGGAAGCAAGTTCATGTCGATGGTTAGTACTTCTTACAATATTGGCAATGTGGGTGAGCAGGCTACGAATGCTTGCTGCTCGCCTGAACCTGGCGTTGCAAGGGATTGCTCGGCAGTACACGCTATGATAGTCAGTTTTGATTTGTCAAGCGTCGAAAAGGAATCGTAGTCCAGAAGTAATTCGATCTAATAGGAAGCTTCAGCACCAAGGCATATTATTATTCCTGCTTGCTACTTTCAATTTTTTGCCTGGAAGATGCGAATAATAGCCTAACACCATACCTGCTTTACTGCCTTTCTTGGTTGCACAGCTACTAAGTATCTGCAGATTGCAAGAATCGATAAGATATTCATAGGATATTTTCTTTTCAACATCTAAGTCTCTTCTACTATTTAGGAGCGTAAATGAGTTGCTTCATATGAATATGTTACACTTAAACACATGCACCTGACTTACGTATCTTAAAACTTGCAGCAGATGAACATTGTTCCATATTGTACTGTTTGCTCAGCCGCGCCGACGTCCACGAATACCACGCAACCCTCCCTTTGTCGCACCAACAGCAGCTCCAGCTTTTGCGCCGTCTGATGCGTCCATACCCGGAAGAATCGCACCAGCGATGGCTCCCTTCATCGCACCACCCGCCGCACCTCTTGCAGCACCTCCCACTACACCTGGTCCTCGGCGCTGAGGAGGAGCAGGAGCTGGAGCTGGCTTTGGAGCTGGGGTGGGAGCTGGCGCTGGCGCAACAGCCGTGGTCATCTTTTCCATCTTCCTCTTAAGTTCAGCAATTTCATCATCTTTTGCTTTCACATCATCCTCTAATGTTTCCACTTTTGCCTCCAACTCCTTTACCTTTTCGTCATCTTCTCCGCCTCCACCCCCGGCGAGACTTTTGGAAAACTCAATATTCTTCATCACCTTCTTTGCTTGTAGACTAGATAGGCCGAGATCATTCTTGAGATCGTCGATGGATAAGGAGAGGAGAAGATCTCCATCGACTCCCTCCGAGACGAACGGTGCTGGGTCTAACCCTTGTGCGTGATGAAGAGGCCAACTTCTTCGGCAGAGTAATCTTTAATATCTTTCAACATGGTTTCTATTTTGCGCTGTGCACTTTTTATGACGATAGTGGCCACCAACCTGCATACGCATTCCGATCCCGAGACTACATCATGTTGCATGCCGGGAAGTATGAAGTCGGCACTGGATGAAAAAGATCCGATCAAAGAAGATACGATTGGCCTGTTAGGCCTGCTTTTCGATTATTAATTCCGACGTATGTATGTAGCTTCACATTTGAGTGTATAATGGGCAAGAGGCTTGGAGTGTACGCCCACGTACGCCCTCCGAGAAGTCACCCAGAGTTTCATTGACCCAGCTCGGCATCGCGTACACATTGGTGCAGGCAAAAGGCGGGCAAGAGGCTGTGATGAAGTGATGAAGAGGCCACAGTTAAGAGCATGACTCGGCTCAACTAAAGCATTCACATGCTTTAAAAGAGGGCTGTGATCTAGGTTATAGAAACACCTACATTCTTATTGTATGTTGCCATCTCAACAACGAAATCTAAACCTAATTATATATCTTCTCCGTCGGCAGTTAAGAAATGATTCTTCACGTTCGTTCGTGTTCTGCGTTGCTTTGTCATTGCCTTATCTGCTGCCTTGGCTGCCTCACTTGTTTTCGACATGTACATCCTCTTTTCCAACTGATTCAGTGGCATCCCACTCCCGTCAAATACAGCGCCAAATATAGCTTGAAGCGTCTCGTTTGTCATGAGTTGGACTTGAAATCCGCCTTGGAGACAGTGTCGGACGAAATTCAATTTGATAATCTCTTGCCAGGAGTTGAGCTTTACTTTTCCTCCTCGCCAATTGACAATTTCTTCCGGACTTTCATCATCAACAATAGTGGACATGAAATCTCGGAATGTCGATCGTTGTTCCTTCTTGTCCTTCTTGCTCATGTGATGTCCAGATTCGACTGATAACTCAGCAATGCGTTGTTTCACCTCGTCCATTAGCACCTCCCACTCACTTCCATCCCAGCTACCTCTGCGATAAGCTCTTTCGGTTCTATTAGCTGCCTCTTCCTCGTCCATGCCCAAATTAAGTCTACATTCGTGTATTAACGAGACGCACTCCCCAGCTGAGCGTCGTAGAGATTGGTCAGTAGAGTCCAAACATTCTGCCAGCAATGGCAGCAGCTGCAATCCCTGGCCTAGATTGTAATCTTCATCACTATCTCCAAGCGCAATGAATGCATCCGAAAAAGTTGTACCCAACAACGACCAGCAATCTAGTGCTGTAGCACGTAATAATGGACTAACCGTCTCTCCCCTATAGCTTTCTGCACTAACTTTTTCACAAAGTGTCAAGACTGCTGTCGCATCTTCCCCCTCTTCCAAGCAATTCGTTCCACAAATAAAATGTACCATGGCTAAACATCGAAGCGCCGCAGAGCGCACTTGTGCTACTCTTCCAGTTGCATTGATAATCTTCTTCAAAGGACCATTAAGCTTCTCTGCAATGTCATCTCTATCTTCGCCAAGCACAACTGAAGATGCCTCAATCACTCTACAAGCTGCATATTGCTCTGCTGGAGTTGAGTTCCCCTTCCCCTGCAATGTATATAAGCATGCCTCTAGCACAACATCGAATCGTAGATCTAAAATTTCCATTCCTTCATTACCAGTGGCATATTGCGTGATTGCCTTGAATAGGACCCGATACCCTCCCTCACGCTTTGTTGCTCGTTTCTCAGATGTGATTGTCGTAGCAATCGACAGCGCATCTGCCAATTTAGACGCACGCGCTGCAGCAGCTGCAATAGATCTATTAACCTCTTCCACATTATTCTCATCAATATCCTCAAGTAGCGAATCATCATCATCATCTAATCCAAAATTGGAAGAACCCACAGAGGAAGCTGCGACTGTCCAATCGTCTGGGAGTTCCATGTCACGTAGAACCCCGCCATCATCTGTGGTGTCTTGGGAGGTAATTAAGCCATCTTTATTCTTCTTTTTGCGTCGCTGGGGTTTTGCTTTCTTTTCGCGACCGTGCATGGTTGAGATAGCTGAGTACAATACAACCTTTTCAGTGTCACGCACAGTGAATGAGTTATCTACCTACTAGAGTATTTAGGTTCAGCTCAAGATCTATCGCAGATTCGACCAAACTCGTCTCAAAGCTAAAGCTCCGTGATCTGTGTCATCAAGCGTGTGTCAATAAATATTGTAGCGAGATGAGAATGATGATGATGACTGAATGATGTGACTCTGCGGCAGCAAGTGGAAAGTAATAAGAATAACAAATGATGACACTCTGAAGACACAGTAAATAAACCTAATGTAATATTTTATGGAGACTATTCTCAAAAGATGCTCCGGTACCGATTGCCTTCATGCCAGCCTTTTACTTCAACTACTTCTCAAAACTCACACACCTCACCAATTCCACGACCATTCACGATGAACACCACGCTG
>Ga0209652_1003528_pt1 | contig 11453 bp, 11 predicted proteins | sample SaaInl74LU_5_DNA_FD_184641 | JGI IMG/M metagenome (GOLD analysis project Ga0209652, IMG submission 184641) | Marine microbial communities from expanding oxygen minimum zones in the Saanich Inlet - ESP_74LU_5_DNA (SPAdes) (version 2) | ecosystem: Environmental > Aquatic > Marine > Intertidal zone...
AGACTCTAAAGCCAGAGTTCTGACCTGAGGTCATCACCGTTGCCGCCACGACTTGTGGTTCATAATGACGAATTTCTATCGCATCGCCATACTCCGCGACAAGCTCATATTTGGGTTCTTCAATAGCCACAACGTCCACCGCAACCAACAAGAATAGTAAGGCCTGACCTAATCGTTTCACTGCAGCACACTCCTTGTCCAAAGTATTAGTACGAACAAAGCGGTGATTGGATCATTGATCAACAAATACTCACTGCGTAATACGCGTGCGCAAGACGCCTAAGTGCGACGCAAAAGTCAAAACTTCATCGCTAGGACGTAAGTAAGGCCAAGGCATCCAAATATTGGGCATTTGGAACGCCACACCATCGGGCGTGCCCAGCATGACCACGGTACCCGCTTTAATAGCGCCACACTCTGTCAGTGGGATTTCTGCTCCCTGATACTGATAGGGCTGATCACACTGTGCCAGGGTCTCTTGCATCACTGTCGAAGCCTTCCAAATCATTTGTGACCCTCGACCTTGTTGGCGCAAGTCCCCGTTGACGGCCAAGCCGAGCGCGACGCCATCCAAAAAAGCATCTGCATCCTGGGGTACGACCAGCAGAGCGCCTAAAGGCAAGCGTCGCTCGCCGCTCTTACCATCAGCAAACCCCGTTCTACCCAAGGGACCGTCAAGATCGATGTTTCGAACAAGGTCCCAGCGGTCGGTAAAATCGTTGCAGAGCGTCACCCCAAGAGTAGAGGGCTTTTCGATGGTGTAGTCGTCTAGTGGCACCGCGCATAACTCCACTTCGTAATCTAGGCGAGCGCTTGGTGGCAGGGTGTCATTCCAGGCCGAGGGCTTACTGATTTTTGGGAATAAAAATGGGCCTTCATCCAAACCAACTTCTTCAGCGTGTGCAGCAAAGTTGGTACCAGCCGCAACAGCCTGAGCTCGTGGCTCAAAAGGCAGCCCTAAAGCTTCCCACTCAATGAAAGTCACTTCGCTGTCTAGCGCTGTTCTGATGACCGCGGAGCCTAACTTTCGATACACAGCCAAAGTATCCATACCTTTCGCATCAAAGAACTCGGAAAGGTTTACGGCGACCACACCCTTTTGATCCAGAGCGGCGACCAGCAACACATCATTCCCTCGAGTTCTGGCAAAGGTTAATGCGTCTGCTACCGGTGCAAGCCTCAGTGCATGTTTGGGTATGGTCTCGATTCGCTCGTCGTAAAGCCCCTGCGATACCTGAACACTTTTACCGACGACGGCGAGCACGCCAAGGCCTACCAAAATCAAAACGACTTTTATCAGTTTCATATGCTACTGCCTTCTATGTCATGCACTCAGCTTCAACATTATCATCAAACAACAACCTTATTGTCTTGCCGCCTGACGCCCCGCGATACGACCAAAAAATGTGGCATCACCGACTGACATACCCGACGAGTAGCCCTCGGAAGATCGAGGCAAGCCCGCAGTGACACGACCAGCCGCGTACAAACCCTCGACTATGCCGCCGTTCCAGCGTTTGACTTCACCTGTCGGCAGGGTATCTAAGCCACCCAGAGTAAACGTTAAAGGGCCTTTGGTGCCGGGCATAATCACCGCCGTCTGTCTGTCAAACGATAAGTCCAGTAAGCCATAGGGCCCTTTCTCAAGTGGGCTTAACCATTCTGGCGCCTTGCGAAACTTTAGGTCCACGCCCTGTTTCGCATGCTCGTTAAAATAGGCAACCGTTTGCTCCAGTGCGCCTGCTGGGAAAATACCCGCCTCAGCAGCAAGCTCTTCGATCGTGTCACCCGTCGCCACCACGTCCAAACGCTCGATGTACATGGGGTGATCAAAATTATCGGCGTCCACCAGAAGATACAGCTTTTGATTGGGTTGCAAACTGGCGTAATGGGCGAGCCGCGCTAAGTAAGCGTCTTCATTCACAAAGCGCTCGCCTCGCTGGTTCACCAAAATACCAAAGGTAAGCTTTGATGGCGGATAAATGGGCAAGGACACAAAGGCCTCGTCCATGTTAATGGTATACCCACCCGCGGCTTGCCCGAGCTTAATACCGTCGCCCATATCAAAAGGGTTACCGTACGGCGTGGCCCACTTATGGTTATCAGGTAAATAGCGTTTGCGCATCTCATCGTTCATGATAAACCCGCCCGAGGTCAGTACCACCCCACGGTTGGCTTTCACATAACGTAGCTGGTTGTCTTGCTTGACCACAAGGCCCACGACCTTACCCGCCTCGTCGGCAATGAGATGCATCACACGACTGTCGTACTGCACATCAACGCCCGCCTCAACCACAGCAGATGTTAAGGCATCGATGAACATTCGCCCGCCAAAGTCACCCTCGTGCGAGGGGACATGCCCTCGAGGCACCGGCGCGGCCACGTCTTTAAATTCCAGCGTGCGCTCGTTGCCAGTGAATAATAGCGATTCGTCCGTCAGGGGCACCACCTCGCGCTCGAGCATCACGGCATCTCTATAGGGTACACCCAAAGATCGCACCCATTCAAAATGGTCAGCCGCTCCCTCCGCGTACAAGCGAGTTTTTTCAGGATCGCCACGCACGCCCATAGCCTTTTCAAGATAAGCGATAAAATTCTCGGTGGAATCTTCAAACCCCAAGGCCTTTTGAAGTGAGGTACCACCCGAGCCACCCAAATACATCTCGCAACTCGACATGCCTGTAGAGCCGCCGGCGCCGCTGGCACGCTCGTACAAAATGACGCGAGCACCCGCTTTGGCGGCTTCTAACGCAGCACTGCCTCCCGCACCACCAAAACCACAGACCAGCACATCTGCCTCGGCATCAAAGTCAGCAATTGAGGCCAGAGAAAGAACAGAGAAATCCATTTGCGACATAGCGTAACTCCGAATTATTGTTTTAGGCAGTGTCTTAGTGATTGCGCGGTTTGGCAAGAATGGCGTTTAGTCCAATGCGAGGATTACACTAAACCAAAAATCCTCAGTTAAACTCTGAGGCTAATTACCCACCCTGAGCGCAGCGATCAACTCGGCACGCAAATCTCTGGGGTCAACGATCTTATCAAACGCCATTGAGTCCGCGGGCACCCATGCACCTGATTCGATCTTTTGAATTCGCTCGCTTTCTTGCGCATCTAACTTGGCAACTGCACTGCTACCAATCGCGGGCACCCCGCCAAGTGACACCGAAGGCAAAGCTAAGCTAATGGCCTGGCGGTCCCATGGGTTCATGCCCATCACCGATGACCCGAAACCGTACGCTTTTCTGAGCGTGACAACGATCTTTTTACCTCGAAAACGCCTCTGTGCATAAAACATTCGCCCCGCTGCTTTTAAGATCCCAGCTTTTTCAGACTGCGGACCTGGCAAGACGCCGGGGTTGTCGATCAGGCTAATCAAGGGCAGTCCTAACTGCTCAGCAACCTCAATAAAATGCGCTGCTTTTTGCGCGGCGGCCGTATCGATAGAGCCTGCCAATACCATGGGTTGATTCGCCATCACCATAACTGCTTGGCCTGCCACACGGCCTAAACCTAGGAGCATGGCTCGACCATAAAAAGGTTGAAGCTGAAAAAAATCACCACGATCAACCAAGGTTTGGATCACCGAGCGCATGTCGTAGGGTGTGTTACCTTGCGGAGGGATGATATCGAGCAAGGCATCACTCGTTTGCTGAGAGTACGAGTTCTCCGACGCTTGCGCTGACCTAGGATCCAGAAAACTAAGATACCGCTTAGCCTGATCGATTGCGTCTTGATCCGTTTCAGCGACATTGTGAACAACACCACTGTCGTAGGCATGCACCCGCACACCACCTAATTCTTCGGCGCTAACATCGATCCCCAACGACAGCGCTACCAAGGGCGGTCCAGCCGTGAACAATGCAGCGTCTTGGCGCATGATAATAAAATCCGCAAACATGCCAGTTAATGCGCCATGACCCGCCGACGGACCAAGCACTAAAGTAATCACGGGCACCTGACCCTTCAAATCAGCCACCAACTGCAGATCATTTGGAACATTAGGGTAGCGCTCGGTGTTGTTACCTACTCGCTCTCCCGCTCCCTCTAGCATAAGAATTAAGGGCAACTTCTGCTCGGCCGCTAATCGAACCAAACGTGAGCGCTTAGCGGCATTAGCGTGGCCAATTGAGCCACCTTTAGTCGTGAAATCCTCTGCCATGGCGACGGCTGACATGCCATTGACTCGACCGATACCCCCTACCAACGCGTCTCCGGCAAGTGGCGGGTGACCCGCCGGATGACTCATGCCAGCAAGGGCGCCAATGTCGTTAAACGAACCCTCATCAAACAGGTAATCCAACCTCGCGCGGGCAGTCAAATAACCTTTAGCCTGATGCGCCGCGACTTTTTCAGGGCCTCCCATCTGCGAAGCCTGCTCTTGGCGCGATTCAAGCTGTTGCAACAAAACATTCCATTGCTCACGATTGTTTGCCATACAAAATCTCTTTAACAAATACCTAACATCTGAATCATCGAGTTCTTAATCGCTGGCACTGACCAACTAACCGGTGACCTTTCGCCACACCATCACATTTTTACCAGCTGCCCGACATTCGGTTGTGCCCCGCCCTCTAAAATGGACCGATACGCTTCGATCACCGCGTCTTGACCTTGTGCGCATTGGACAATCATCCAGCTATCACAAAACACTCGAAACTGGGCATAATTTTGACCCAACAAGGTCATTAGCACCGCAGCACCTAATGTTTTACTGCGCTCCTGAACGTGAGCGGGGGCAAAGAAAAACTCTGGTTTTGCGCCAGGCAAATTGTCTGTCGCACCGGCCTCCCGGTAATGCGTAGCACCAATCAAGCAAGAGTATTTGATGTTGTCGCCGAAATGCTGATGACACTGCGCCAAAGTCGCGGCGCTACCTGCCATGTCAACGATAACGGCAGGGGAGCTTGCATCCAGCTGCTCGATTTGCTGATAGCTATGAACCTTGTCGTAACACCCTAAAGATTCACAAAAAGCGCGATTTTTTTCGGACGTAATAGCGATACTCGTCATTTGCCCACGCTGTTTCACCGCAAAGGCCAAGGCAATGCTGGTTTTGCTCGACGCACTGGTGATTAAGCAAAGTTCAGCGCCGAAGGCCGAGTTTTCATTCAGAAAATCTTCCACCAACCACGACGTCATAAACAAACCTCGCAGCAAGCTGTCTTGCCCTTCTCGCGCGCTATCATAAAGGGGGTTAGCACTGGCTTTATCAAACTGACAATACACCGGAGCGTGCTTGGCACGATGTAAACCAATATCTTTAAAGCTTGACGAGGTTACTTGTCCCGCTTCAATCCTGTGGTAGTTGGTGTAAGGAAAAAAACCCCAAACGCGCTCGCCCACCTCGATATCGGGATGTGCTGACGCTACAACGTCCGCCCAGCCCATGGCTGGAATGCGACCCCATCCGTCTTCGGTAGGGAAAAATCCCCAGTAATCGAGCATATCGCCGGCCACGGCATAGGATATGTTATTGGAGGTCATGGCCAAGCGGTCGACTGCCAAGATGACTTCGTTGGGCTCAAGCGTCTCGCTGAGCTCTTGCGTATAAATTCGAGTTTCTGAGAGTGCCGTTTTATTGACCTCGAGTACCTGTTGGTGCCAAGCCATACGCTGCTTCCTTTTAAGTAGCAAAACCTGTTTGTGCCACAGCCCATGCTTGATTGCCAACTTTTTTATCGTCGCTGCAGTATGAGCTCACTCAATTGCGAGTGTTTTTAAGGCGTTTCGTCCTTTTTTTCTTGCCCTAAGATCCAGATCTGACTAGCCTTTGCTTATCGTTTACCCGAGGCTCAACTGTGCTTGATTTACTGACCCCCCGACGAACATTTATCGCTTTGTTTCTTGCCAGCATTGTTGGCATGGGCTTCGCGTTTTGGCTGCAGTACTATCTGGGCTTAGCGCCATGCCCACTGTGTATGACCCAGCGCGCGTTCGTGGTTTTGGTGGGTGTCACAGGCCTTATTGCTGCATTGCATAACCCTGGCAAATTGGGTCAAAAGCTCTACGGCGGACTTGGACTCATTTTTGCGGGAGTGGGCGGCGCTGTCGCTGGACGACACATCTACTTACAAAATTTACCCGAAGATTTGGTCCCCGCTTGCGGCCCGCCGCTGGAGTATATGCTAGACACCCTTCCATTCTTAGAGGTTATTAACACGATCTTAATGGGCGATGGTAACTGCGCCGACATAGTCTGGACGTTCTTGGGCTTAACCATTCCAGAACAAACGCTACTGTTCTTTATCGCCCTAGGTGCTGCCTGCATCTGGCAGATGGTGCGCAAAGACGCTTAGTTAATTCGCCCGGCTGTATATGTAATCAGCAAGTTCGAGAAGAACTTGGGGGTTGGGTAAATCGACGACTGAGGCCTTGGCTTGCTCACACAGACATTGAGCTTCGGCTTTCGCACCCTCTAAACCCAACAACTTGACGTAAGTTAGCTTGTCGGCTTCTTGATCTTTGCCAGCCGTTTTACCGAGCGTCACGCTATCTGTGGTTACATCTAAGATATCGTCTACCACCTGAAAACACAGACCAATAGTGTCACCATAAGCACTTAAGACCCGCCGCTCTTTTGGTCCAGCATTCATACAATAAGCACCTAAACGCAGAGCGGATCGAATTAAAGCGCCCGTTTTTAAGCCGTGTAATTGCTTAAGGTAATCATCGGATTCAGAAGCACCGGTTGCCTGCATGTCCAAGGCTTGCCCAAGCACCATACCTTTAGGTCCCGAAGCTTGAGCCAATTCTTTGACCATCGCGACCACCTTATCGGCGGACAAGGTGTCGATTTGTGTCAGCAGTTCAAAGGCCCAGGCCTGCAGGGCATCGCCGACCAAAATAGCCGTCGCCTCATCGTATTGTCTGTGAACAGTAGGCTGACCTCGTCGAAGGTCGTCATTGTCCATGGCCGGCAAATCGTCATGTACTAACGAATATGTGTGAATGGCTTCAATCGCCGCTGCCGCTAAATCTAGCGGGGTAAGATTGGGCGGAAAGAGCGTTAGATCCGCGCGCAAGCTGGCGGCGGCCGAATAGACCAAAGCAGGGCGTAAACGCTTACCGCCCACCTTTAAACTGTAAGCCACAGCGTCTGCAAGCTGCACCTCAGAACGAGGCAATTGGTTTAGCTGCGCCGTAAGACAAGCTTCGACACGTGCTTTACAGGCGTTTAAGTGTTGCTCAATCACTGTGCGTCATTTTGACGATCGGCGACGAAAGGCTCGGCGAGCAGTTCACCATTGCTTTCCATCAAAATTTTGACTTTCTGTTCCGCAGCTTGCAAAGCCGCTTGCGCTTGTTTTGAGAGCGTCACGCCCTCTTCAAACACTGCTACCGATTGCTCTAGCGTGAGCTCACCGGATTCCATCTGCGCAACCAACGTTTCTAGACGGCTCATTGTAGCTTCAAAATCTAGTGGGTGATCAGACATATCGTTTATACCTTATACAACGACCGCAGTGGGCGTGATTACAGAGGACGGAGTAACCCGAGCTTCAATCGAAGCCTGAATACCTGAAGCGGACAACCCACACTCCGCCAACAGTGCTTTGTGGTCTCCGTGGTCAATAAAACGATCAGGCAAACCAAGACACAGCACATCTACCTTCCAAGCTTTGAGCGCTTTGTATTCCAATACAGCACTACCCGCACCGCCGGCCAATGCGTTTTCCTCTAGCGTGACGATGAGGTCATGGCTGCTCGCGACATCATCGAGCAACTCAGTGTCTAAGGGCTTAACCCAACGCATATCGATCACAGTCGCGTCGAGCACTTCTGCCGCCGCTAGAGCCTCGGTGAGTAGCGTACCAAAGTTTACGATAGCCACCTTTTGACCCTGTCGCACGCGCATAGCCTTCCCGACTTCTACCGTGGTCAGGGTTTGCTCAATAAGGGCATTAGGACCGTTGCCGCGCGGATAGCGCACTGCGCTCGGACCTTCGTGAGCATAGCAGGTGTGCAATAACTTGCGGGATTCGTTCTCATCGGAGGGCGCGGCGATTATCAGATTTGGAATGCAGCGCAAGTAACTCAAGTCAAAAGCACCATGATGTGTTGGCCCGTCTTGGCCAACCAAACCCGCACGATCAATACCAAACGTCACATCTAGGTTTTGCAAAGCCACATCGTGAATGAGCTGATCATATCCACGCTGCAGGAACGTCGAATAAATAGCCACCACCGGTTTTAAACCATCGCAAGCCATACCAGCGGCGAGTGTCACAGCATGCTGCTCAGCAATAGCGACATCGTAATAACGATGCGGAAATTTCCGCGAAAACTCAACCATACCCGAGCCTTCGCACATAGCCGGCGTAATGCCAATAAGGCGGGTGTCCTGCTCTGCAGCATCGCACAGCCAGCGACCAAATACGTCTTGATACTTGGGGCCTTTCTTAGCTAGTGGCTCGGCACCTTCGAGCTCTTTGGTTTTACTTTCGAGCTTGTTAATCGCGTGATAGCCCACCGGGTCATGTTCGGCGGGCTCAAAGCCTTTGCCCTTCATCGTTCGAAGATGCAGAAACTGAGGACCCTCTAAGCTCATCATGTTGGTGATGGTTTGCACCACCAAAGGCAAATCGTGACCGTCGAGTGGACCGATATAATTAAAACCGAGCTCTTCGAACAACGTCCCAGGTGCAACCATGCCCTTCATGTGCTCTTCTGTACGTTTGGCTAGATCCCACGCAGGTTTGATCTGCTTAAGAATTTTTTTCGAGCCCTCTCGCAAACTGATGTAGGTTTTGCTCGCCCAAATTTTTGCGAAGTAGGTGGCTAATCCCCCGGTGTTGTGACCGATAGACATTTGGTTGTCGTTTAAAATAACCAGCATGTTTGGTCGTTCGTGGCCCGCATGCGCCAATGCCTCTAGCGCCATGCCACCGGTAATGGCTCCATCGCCGATTACCGCCACCACTTTGCGCGAAATATTTTGCTGCGCTGCCGCTACCGCCATACCCATAGCAGCCGAAATACTGGTCGAAGAATGTCCGACGCCAAAGGTATCGTAGGGGCTTTCTGCTCGCTTAGGGAAGCCTGCTAATCCACCCGCTTGGCGCATGGTGTGCATCTGCTCTCGACGTCCGGTTAGAATTTTGTGCGGGTAGGTTTGATGCCCTACATCCCAAACAATGCGATCATCCGGAGTGTTGTACAAATGATGGAGGGCAACTGTTAATTCGACGACTCCCAGACCGGCGCCGAAGTGACCACCCGTTTGACCCACTGAGTACAAGAGAAACGCGCGCAGCTCACTGCACAAAGCCTCAAGCTCTGTAAGACTCAGATCGTGAATCGACAACTCACCATCCAATGCATCAAGCAAAGGCGTTAGAGGTCTATTGTACGGTATTTTGGCAAGCATAGGTGTAGTTTAGCGGAAGTGCGCAGCGTGCGTCACTCGCAATCGTGGCAGTTTTTACACTCACCTCGAAGCTTGCTAATGCGCGCAAGGGTGGCAAACACAGAGTCGTTCAAGCAGTTTCGTCATTAATGTTCTTAAAGCGATGAATTTGACGGCGCTCGCGCTTGTTTGGTTTGTGGTCAGGGCGTCCAATCAGCCCCCCTGCGGCCTTGCGTGCCAACGCCGCAGCCTCGCGCTTAGCGACGCTTTCGGATGTTTCTTGATACAGTAGCTGTGCTTCAGGGGCGCCCTTGCGCTGATCAGACAGGGCTACAACCAGAATATCCTTGTCATCGTAACCTTGCCGCACGCGAATTTCGTCCCCCACAATCACGTCTTTACTGACTTTAACGCGCTGACCATTGACATGCACTTTGCCACCCTCAATGGCCTGCTTACACAGCGAGCGTGTTTTGTAAAAACGTGCGGCCCACAGCCACTTATCGAGACGGAGTTTTTGCATACAAGACGTCGGACTAATCACAAACCCCCGGCAATCGTTCGGATCCACTGAGCCTCATTAATAAAACCCGAACCCCAAGACACCCACTTATCACCGAGGCCGACGGCGATGATGTCGTCTATTGACTGACCGTCATCGAGCGCCGAACGCACCGTTTGCGTTGTTTCCAGCAACATTTGGTAGTACGCGCGCAAGTCATCCTTCGAAGCAAGAGGACCATGGCCAGGGACTATTTGAACAGACTCATCAACGCTCGCCAAAATTTTGGCGATATTGTCGGTATAGCTTAAGACATTACCACCCGACTCGATATCGACAAAGGGAAAGCGACCATTAAAAAAGTGGTCACCCAAGTGCACAACATTAGCATTAGTAAAACGCACAATGCTGTCACCGTCGGTGTGTCCCGCCGAGTAGTGCTCGACCACAATCGCTTCGTCGTTAAAGTACAACGACAGCGCATTGGAATACGTTAATACAGGTAAGGCTCGTTCTGGCGAAGGCGGAAAAACCACGCCTAAAGCCTTGTTGTCCAAACCCGTTTGCATGCGAGTTCGAACTCTGTTGTGGGCAATAATTGTCGCGCCCTCACCAGCCCAGTAGTCATTGCCACCCGTGTGATCTTGGTGCCAATGCGTGTTGATGATGTAATTGGGTGCGCTGTAATCTTGTCCGGTAATGTCATCGACCGCGAACTGATATTCGTTAATCATGTTAGGGTAGTCGTCGTCGATCATAACCGCACCGTCAGCACCTAGCGACAACACCACGTTACCGCCCCGACCTTGCAGCATGTACAAGCCTTCTGTAAGCGGCGTAGTCGTTACTTGCTGGGCAAAAGCCAAACTTGCTCCTAAAGCAAGCAAGGACACTGCAATAAATCGCTTCATAGTCTCTCCGCTATCAGTTGACCCAGTGTGTCACTACGCATCTAGGTCGGGTATAAGATCATCTTTAAGACGCGCTATCGCGTCTTTAAGACGCAACTTCTCTTTCTTTAAGCGCTGCAACAAAATTTGATTTTGGTAGGGGTTTAGCTGTAACTCGCTAATTTTGGCGTCCATGACACGGTGCTTGTGCTGCAACTCCAATAAGCGCATGGCAGGGGTTAGTTCCTGGTTCGCGGCGTTGCTAATATCTGGAGGCTTACGACCGAATGGCATGACGATCTCGCTGGCTTTATTGGGCTTACATTACCCGCCCTTACCGAAGCAGACAAGCCCCGTACGCGCTAAATCCTATTTTGCGAGAGAACACTTGAGCTTTGCATGTGTTCACCGCACACTAACCTAAAATAACAAGGAGTAAACTATGGCGACACAAGTACATCATCGCGCCTGTCATCTATGCGAAGCCATTTGCGGCCTGGTCATCGAAACCGATGGCACTGAGGTTTTGTCGATCAAAGGCGACAAAAGCGACCCCTTAAGTCGCGGGCACATCTGCCCCAAAGCCGTTGCCCTGCAGGATATTCATCAAGACCCCGATCGTTTGCGCCAGCCCATGAAAAAGGTCACACAAGCAAATGGCGCTTTCCGACACGAGCCCATCTCTTGGGACGAGGCACTCGACACCGCGGCC
>Ga0209652_1003529_pt1 | contig 11449 bp, 8 predicted proteins | sample SaaInl74LU_5_DNA_FD_184641 | JGI IMG/M metagenome (GOLD analysis project Ga0209652, IMG submission 184641) | Marine microbial communities from expanding oxygen minimum zones in the Saanich Inlet - ESP_74LU_5_DNA (SPAdes) (version 2) | ecosystem: Environmental > Aquatic > Marine > Intertidal zone ...
TGGCGCTCTCCGCGGTCGCCACGTCCATGTACTCGGCGAAGCCGTAGCCCTTGATCTTACCGGTGTCACGATCGGTGACCAGCCTGGGGAATGATGTGTGGTCGGGTCGTCAGGGAACGGACGCGGTCGCGATCGGGTCGGGTGGAAAAGAAAGTTACCCTAAATCTCGAATCGGCGGGACGGGGGCGGACGGGTTCTCACCTGAAGTCGTGCACGGGCCCGACCTCGCTGAACATGTCTCGCAGACGCTCCTCCGTGGCATCGTACGGAACGTTCCCGAAGAACACGCTGTACGGCGGACCGCCGCCGCCCATCTCGGTCGCTCGGGTCCCACGAGATCCGCGCGCGCCCTCGACACTGAAAACGCGCGGCAAGGAAACGAGTCCAAAATCCACCACGGCGTGTGTCGCAGATGTGCAGAAAAAGAGAAAATGCGCGGAGTCTTCGCGAGCCTTCCAGACTGTTCCCGCGCGCGCTCGTTTCGAGAAGGAGGGACGCGCTCGGCGGCGCGCTCGAGTTTCCGTGTCGCGGAGGTCGACGCGCGCGCGAGAGCTCAGGAAGGGACACCGCGGACCATGGGTGCCGGTTCGGACGAGGATGGCGAGATTGGAGAGATTCGCGAATTCTCGCGAGCCGACCGGCGCAGCCGCAGCCGGTCTCGCGAACGCGACGAGCGCGATCGCGCCGGCAATCGCGAGGACCGCGGTAGATACCGCGACGGCCGCGACGATCGTAGGCGCGGGTATAGCAGAGACAGACACGGCGACCGCTTCCGGGACCGCCGCGTGGACGGGGGGGGACGCGCGTGGGACGCGGGGAAAGATCGCGAACGCTCGCGAGACCGAGACGCGAGCCGCGACCGCGGTCGCGACCGCGGTCGCGGCTACGACCGCGATCGCGACGACGCGACGCGTGACCGACCGAGCGCTGCGTCGGCGCCTCAACAGGCTTTGGTCGAGAATAAAACGGAGGAGAAGGAGATGACCGCGGAGGAAGAGCGCGCGTACCAGGCTCGCGTCGCGGCGGCGATGGAAGCCATGCAGGAGGAGGAGGAGGAAGGCGAGGAGGCGCGCGCGGCGCGTTTAGCCGAGGAGCGCAGGAAACGACGCGAGGCCATCATGGCGAAGCACGCCGCCGCGAAGCAGACCTCGGTTCGCGTCGATGCCGACGAAAACGCCAAAGACGCGAACGCCGCGCTCCCCGGGGGGGCGGCGACGGGCCCGGCGTCGGAGACGCCCCCCGCGCCTAAAGAGCCCGTCTCCGCCAAGCCGAGACCGAAACCTGTCTCCGACATGTTCGCCGCGGACGACGACGAGGACGAGGCGGAGGAGCGCGAAAACGCGCGCGTCAGCCGGCTCGCGGCGAAGGGGAGCGCGAAGGGAAGCGCCGCGGACATGTCCCGCGGCCTGGCAGATAACTGGGACGACGCCGACGGGTATTACCGCGCGCGCGTCGGCGAAGTGCTCGACGACAGGTACGTGGTCTCGGACGCGCACGGCCGCGGCGTCTTCAGCACAGTGGTGAAAGCTCGCGACACGCTCGCCGTCGACACATCGGCTTCCGCTTCGGCTTCGGGCGCGTTCGGTGACGTCGCCTTGAAGGTGATCCGCGCGAACGACACGATGTACAAGGCGGCACAGCTGGAGATCACGATCCTCAAGAAGCTGATGGCCACCGACCCGGACGACAAGCGCCACGTCGTGCGTTTCCTGCGTTCGTTCGAGTTCCGGGACCACGTGTTCATGGTGTTTGAGAGCATGCACGCGAACCTGCGCGAGGTGCTGAAGAAGTACGGTCGCGACGTCGGGATCAACATCCGCGGCGTCCGGTCGTTCGCGACGCAGCTGCTGGTCGCGCTGCGGCACCTTCGCGACTGCGGCGTGGTGCACGCGGACATCAAGCCGGATAACATCCTGGTGAACGAGAGCAACAGCCGCGTCAAGATTTGCGATTTCGGGAGCGCTCTGTTTGACGGGAACAACGAGATCACGCCGTACCTGCAGTCGCGCTTCTACCGCGCGCCGGAGGTGATTTTGGGGCTGAAGTACTCGTTCCCCCTGGACGTGTGGTCCGTCGGGTGCGTGCTGTACGAGCTGTACACCGGCGCGATGGCGTTCCCGGGGAGCTCCAACAACCACATGATGCGTCTGTTCATCGAGACGAAAGGTCCGTTGCCGCGGAAGTTGCTGCGGAAAGCCGCGTTTCGCGAGCACCACTACGACGCCGACGGGAACTTCTCCGCCGCGGAGCGGGACCCGGTGACGAAGCGGGAGATTCGACGCACGATTCGCGACGCGCGGCCGTTACGGGACCTCGCCGCGCGCGTCAACGCGCACGCCAGGAACGACGATTCGCTCACCGGGGAAGAACGCAAGCTCGTCGCGCAGCTCGTCGATCTGCTCGACAAGATGTTCGCGTACGATCCCGAAAAGCGAATCGCGCCGGCTGCGGCGCTCGCGCACCCGTTCTTGACGGCGAGTTAGTCTCCGTTTCGCTCATAAGCCACGACGGATGTCTTTTTATCAATCATTACACTAGTAGAGCGACAACGTTTCGCGTGGCCCGCGCGCGCGTCGCTCTCGCCAGACAAAAAGTCTCTCGCGTCTTCTTTTTTTTCGTTTCAGTCCTCGCATTGCTTGTCGCCGCTCGCTTACCTGGACCCCGGGAGCCCGCCCCACGCGCCCGCCTTCTTCTCCACGGGCTTCGCCGCAGCCTCCTCCTCCGCCTTCTTCGCCTCGGGGTCCTCGATGCCCTCGTCCATGGCCTCCGAGAAGTTCTTCAACGCGGACCCGTTGAACACCTTGTTGAACCCGAGCATCACCTTGAACGAGCCGTCCATGGTGTCCATGGGGTCCTTCCGCAGGCGGTGCGACAAGCACGGGCCGATGACCCGCTGGATGTCCTCCTGCGTCACCTCCTTGCGGCCCTCGTACGCCACGAGCGCCTTCGCGGCGCGCGTCACGACGATGTCGCCGCGCAGGCCGTCGACGTCCACGAGCGCGCACACCCCGGAGATCTTGAGCGCCAAATCGCGGTCCATGGTGACCTCGGGCAGAAGCGCGCGCGCGGCGGCGATTTTCGCGCGGAGCTCCTCGGTTTCCTCCTTGCAGGAGTTCGCGAACGCCTCGGGGTCCGCCTCGAACGCCATGCGGTTCTTCACCAACTGCACGCGCTGCTCGCGGTCGAAGATGGTGGAGATGTTGCACGCCATGCCGAAGCGGTCGAGCAGCTGCGGGCGCAGCTCGCCCTCCTCCGGGTTGCCCGAGCCGATCATGATGAACTTGGCGGGGTGCGTGATGGAGATACCCTCGCGCTCGACGGTGTTCCAGCCGCCGGCGGCGGAGTCGAGCACCACGTCCACTAACGAGTCGTCCAGCAGGTTGACCTCGTCGATGTACAGAAGCCCGCGGTTGGCGCGCGCCAGTAAACCGGCGTCGTACGCCTTGACACCCTCCGCCAGCGCCTTCTCAATGTCGATGGTGCCGCAGATGCGGTCCTCGGTGGTGCCGAGGGGCACCTCCACCATGGGCACGCGCATGGTGGTCTCCTCGAGCTTGTTGCCCGCGCGGAACGCCTCGAGCGCCTCGGGGCCCATCAGCTCGGGGTCGCTGGGGTGCGAGTTGAACGCGTCGTTCTTCACCACCGGGATCTCGGGAAGCAGATCTTGCAGCGCACGCACGGCGACGGATTTGCCCGTCCCGCGGTCGCCCATGATCAAGCACCCGCCGATCTTAGAGTCCTGCGAGCGCGAGAGAGAGGGGAGGGAAAGCGCGAGGAGAGCGACGGAGGTCAGCGTTTGGGTCTCGCGTCGGTCGCGGCGCGCGGCGGGAGGTCGTCCCCTCGCGAGGTCTGCGGGTGTCGGGATAACGACACGCGTTCACGGGTCCGGATTCGGGACCCCGCGCGTCCGCGTTCGCGCGCGACGTCGGACGCGTCGCGCCCGTGAAAACCGCGGGGACACGCACCACGACGTTCAGCGTGAGCGCGAGCTTGAGCTCTTCCTGCCCGACGATCTTGACGAACGGGTAGCCGAGCTCCATCTCCGCGGCAGCGGCGTCGGAGACGGCGGAGGCGTTGCATCGCATCGCGCGACGGGACTTCGTGCCCTTGGAGGCGCGGGGCCTCGCGAGGATGGGGGTGCCCGCCAGGGAGGACGCCATGGACGCCATGGTGCCTTGCGAGGTGCGAGCTGCCGCGAACGTCAACGAGACGCCGTGGGGTGTGGCGCTCCCGGACGTCGATCGGTCCGAGACGAGCGCACGAAGACCGACAATCACCCACCACCTGGCGAGTGCTCGACGAATCAGAAGCCGGGATTTGAGAGATCGTCGATCTGATATTTTCGCCGAGTATGCGGTTTTTTAGTCATTCACTTTTGCAAAACGCAGCTTTCCGATTGCGCTGGATGGGTTGCGCGTCGGGGCCTCGGGAAGCCGGGTGACGTAAGAGTCGAGCAGGATTTTTCGACGTGTCGTGGGGCATCCGCTCCGCCGCACTCACGACCGCGCGTCGCACGCAGAGGCGAAGCACCGCTTCGTCGTTTCCTCCTCGGAGACACTTCTCCGGCGTTCGCTCGCGTCCCGCGCGCCGCGTCCCGCCGCGTCACGCCCCGTTCCGCGCGCGGAATGAACGCCAGCGCCTGCGTGGCGGCCGACCGCGCCGTCCTCGCCGTCGATCGCTCCGCCAGGCGCGTCGCCGGATCCAGGCGCGCGGGCTCGCGCACGGCCGCTCGCCGCTCGGCGCGCGCGCCTCTGCGCGTCGCGAACCGCGCTGTCGCCGAGCCGGACCAGATGTCCATCCGCACGTACGTGTACGATGAGCTCGACGCGAAGGAGCGCGTGGAGATCTTGAAGCGGCCGAGGGTGGATTTCACCTCCATCCTCGGCACCGTCGCGCCCATCGTGGATGCCGTCGCCGAGCGCGGCGACGCCGCGGTCGCGGAGTACACCGCGAAGTTCGACGGCGTCGACCTCGGGGACGACGTCGTGGTTAAAGTCGCGGACCTCCCCGACCCCGAGCTGGACGACGACGTCAAGAAAGCATTTGACGTGGCGTACGATAACATCGTCGCGTTCCACAAAGCGCAGGCCAACCTCGGGGACGTGGACGTCGAGACCATGCCCGGCGTGAGGTGCAGACGCGTCTCACGGCCCATCGGTGCCGTCGGCCTCTACGTACCAGGCGGCACGGCGGTGCTGCCCTCCACCGCGCTCATGCTCGCTATCCCCGCCAAGATCGCCGGCTGCAAGACGGTGGTGCTCGCCACGCCCCCCGCCAAGGATGGCTCGGTCGTGCCCGAGGTGCTGTACGTCGCGAAGAAGGCGGGCGTGACGCACATCCTGCGCGCGGGGGGGGCGCAGGCGGTCGCCGCCATGGGGCACGGCACGCAGACCTGCCCCAAGGTGGACAAGATCTTCGGCCCCGGGAACCAGTTCGTGACTGCCGCGAAGATGACGCTGCAGAACTCGGAGGCGATGTGCGCGATCGACATGCCCGCGGGCCCCTCCGAGGTGCTGGTCGTCGCAGACAAGGACGCGCCCGCGGACCACGTCGCGGCGGATCTGCTGTCCCAGGCTGAGCACGGCCCGGATTCGCAGGTGGTGCTCGTGGTGACGCCGGACGTCGACCTAAACGCCATCACCGCCGCGGTGGCCCGGCAAGCGAAGGCGCTGCCGCGCTCGGAGATCACCGCCAAGGCGCTCGGCCACTCGTACGCGGTGGTCGTGAAGGATTTGGCGGAGGCGTGTTTGTTCAGCAACGCGTACGCGCCCGAGCACCTGATCGTGAACGTGGAGAACGCCGAGTCCCTTCTGCCCGACCTGGACAACGCGGGCAGTATCTTCCTCGGGCGGTACACCCCGGAGAGCGTGGGCGACTACGCGAGCGGCACGAACCACGTGCTGCCCACGTACGGATACTCGCGCATGTACAGCGGCGTCTCGCTGGACTCGTTCGTGAAGTACATGACCGTGCAGGAGCTCACGAAGGAAGGGCTGGACGCGCTCGGCCCGTCCGTCGCCAGGATGGCCGCCGTCGAGGGGCTCGACGCGCACAGGTTAGCCGTCACGCTGCGGCTCGGGACGGACAAGGCGGCGTGACGCGCGCGACGACTACGTTCATCGGCGAACCGGACGAGCGAACGCGCGTGGGCGAGAGAATGATTTTTTTGCGACGGTTCGCGTACTATTAATACGCACTTTCACACGCGTTCACGCGTGACGTACATACGTCACGACGCACGAAGCTCGCGCCCGCGTCTTTGTCTCTCCGCGCGCCGCGCGGGTGGACGAATTCAAGAGACGCGAAACCGCGTCACCGAAAATGACCATGCGAAAGTTTTCTTCAACACGTCAGCACCTCTCCGCCGCGTCTGTTTCGTCTCGTCCGCGGGGCGTCCCTCGCGCGCCACTTGTCACGTCACGCGCGTTCCCGCGACCGGCGGCCGCACGTTGCGCCATGTCAAGCCGCTCGCGCCTGCTGAAGGAGATCAAGGAGGCCGCGCGGGACGCGGATCCGACCATCCGCCTCGCCCCGGACGGCGAGAACCTTTTACGATGGAGCGCGACGCTGAAGGGCCCGGAGGATACCCCGTTCGAGACGGGGACGTTCGTGGTGCGCTTCTCGCTGCCGGAGTCGTACCCGCTCGCGCCCCCGCGCGTTTCGTTCGAGACGAAGATCTTCCACCCGAACGTGCACTGGAAGACGGGCGAGATCTGTCTGGACATCCTGAAGGACGCGTGGTCGCCGGCGTGGACCCTGCACTCCGTGTGCCGCGCCGTGCTGGCGCTGCTGTGCAACCCCGAGCCGGACAGCCCCCTGAACTGCGACGCGGGGAACATGCTCCGCGCGCGCGACGACATCGCGTACTGGAGCACGGCGCGCATGTACACGCGGCGCGAGGCGGGGGGATCCGCGAAAGCGAAAACCGCGTGGCCGCCCATCCGTTTAGACCGCGAGATGGAAAATGACGAGCGCGGCGAGACCTTCACGAGCGCCGGGCGAAGAAGAGCTCTTCCTTCCGGGACTTCCAAAGAGTCACTCGATCCCAGAACGCGAGGAGGACGCGCGGAGGGTGACGCCCAAAACCAAAACGCCGCGGATGTCGCGAGCGGGTCCCGGCGCGAGCGCGCCGAGAGCGGCGTCGTCGACGAAGGAAACGTTTCCTTCGCCGAGACGAGAAAAACAGACGCGTTTGGCGACGCCCCCGCGCCCGATCCGCGCGCCGCCGCCGCCGCGGCCGCCGCGGCTCGGTTCGAGGCGTCGCGGCTCGCGAGGGACGCGGCGGGCGCGGGATGAGCGGTCGAGAACGGAAGCGGCGCGCGCGTTAGACGTCGTGCCGTCGTTAGACGTCTCGTTTGTTACTTTTCTCGCCAAAAAGGTCGCGAGCGGTTGAAACGCGGTCGATGAGACTCCCATGGTACCATGGCACGAGGTACCCGACCGTGCACCTACGCGGCGAACTCGTCCACCACCCGTCCCCTGTGCGTCAGAACCACGCGCGGTCGCGACGGGGCGTCTTCGTCCCCTTCGCAATCCGCGCGCGCGCCTTTTTTGTCACCGCGCGCGCTCCACGCGTCGGGGGCGTTTTCAATCGTCAACGGCGCGGCGGCGTCGATCCCGAGCGCGGCGCCGTAGAACCGACGCCACGACCGACGCAGCGACGGGACGGTGTTCGGCTCTTCGTCTTCGTCTTCTCCTTCAGACCGCGTCGCGCGCGCGTCCGAAGACTCCGATGACTCCGACGCGAGTTTCGCGTCGGAGTCTTCGAAAGAGAGAAGCGCTTCTTCTTCTTCTTCTTCCTCGGCGACGAACCCCACAACCGCTTTCTCGACGGTCGGCCGGAACGTCGTGCGCAGAAGCGCGACGTGCGCGGTCTCCCAGTCCGCGGTCTCGCAGAACCCGCGCCAGTGCGTCGGCGGTCGGCTGCCTCTTGCCACGTCCCAGACCCGGGGAAGCCAGTCCTCGCGGAACCGCTTCTTTTCATCCGGACGCGGCGGGCGCCTCCGCGGCGGCGGCACCGAATCCCACAGCGCCTCGAGTTGGCGTCGCACCGCCTCGGCGTCGCCGGGCTCCGCGACGTCTCCCGCACACGAGCTCTCGCCGCTGCTTCGCGCTGAGGACGGCTTAGTCTGCTCGATCTTGCGCAGCAGAAGCCCGAGCGTGAACGTCTCCCTGGCCTCTCCCTCGAGCGGCGGCAGAGAAAACTTGGGCGGGCGGTTTCGGTTTCGCCGCTCCGGATGTTCGCGCGCGTCGAGCTCCGCGTCCGCGGCGGCGAGGAGGTGTTTCACGCGACCGACGGCTCCGTACGCCAACTGTGTGATGCGCGCGTAGTCGCCTCGCCCGTGCAGCGCCCTCTCCATGCGCCGCACGCTCTGCCGGCCCTCCTTGATGTGCCGCCCGATCTTCGTGGGCGACGTCTCGCGCGCGCGTTTCCGGAAAACCTCCTGCACTCGGCGCATCAGGTAGTTCCGCCCGCACGGGTCGGGGAACTCAAAGCTCAGCTCCAGCCCCTTGCGGAACAGCCGGCGGACCTCCGCGCCGCGCTGCAGGTGCGTCAGCATCGGGCGCCCCGCGCGAAGACCGCGGCGCGACGGCGCCGAGGCGCGACGCGGAATCGTCTCGTCTCGGTGCCGAAATCCGAGAACGTCGTCGCAGCGAGCGAAGACGAACGTCCGAGGGTCGAACTCGGGACCGAACGCTTCCGTCTCTCGGACCCCCCACGCCACGGAGAAAAAAGGTCGAACTCGGGACCTTTGCGAGCGCCGAAAGAGACCCCCGTTCCTGAGTTATTTTTCCCGCATCATGCGTTTTCCCGTTCGTATGGGTTTTCAGTCTGACCCGTGGGAAAAAGGAAGTCGCCGCAGGCCGCACGTGATCCGGCAGACTCGGCGTTCCCAGACCAGAAACACGCGTCGACACGTTTCTTGTGGCCGAAGGAGCCCGCCGTTCCGCGAAAAAAATCGGCCAGACTCGTAATAAGCGCGCAATCGGCGCTTCCGACGAGACGCGCGTGCTGGCCTCGACGTCGCCATCGTTCGCCGCGCAGCGGCGTTCGCGGAACGGCGTTTCTACCCGCGTGGAGCGCGGAGCGCGTCTCCATCCGGCGTCGCACGGCTCCGTCGTGGACCCCGCGCGTCGGTCAATAGCGTCGACTCTTTCGACGGCTGGAGGTGACGTCTCGTGCCCCCTCGCCTTCCCGACGTTCCGAGCGCCTCCACGGCGCGTCCGGACCTCGACGCGTCTGAGGAGGCTCGAAGCCTAGCGATACATCCGACATGGCGTCCCTTGCCTCGATTCGCGCGGTCCCCGCGTGCTCCAGCGGCGCCCGGCGCGTGGAAGCCGCCTCGGGACGCGTCCCCGTCTCGAGAATCTCCGCCATCGGCAGATTCGCGAGGCACGACCGCCCGTCGTCGTCCGCGGCCGCGTCGGTTTCCGGCCGGCTCAGCGCGGCCGGACGCCGCGCGCCCCGCGCGGCTCGCGCGATCGTGGACGCGTCCAAGACGCACCCCGACGAGGACAAATCGCCGACCGCGCGGGCCCCCGCCTCGGCGCCGGCCTCGTCCGCCTCGGGACGGACGCCGCCGTCGGAGACGGTGCGCGTCGATTTCCTGGTCATCGGCAGCGGGATCTCCGGCCTGAGCTACGCGCTGGAGGCTGCACGGCACGGCACGGTGGCCATCGTCACGAAGGATGTCGCGTACGAGGGCAGCACGCACTACGCGCAGGGCGGGATAAGCGCCGTCATCGCGGAGGATGACACCGTCGAGGCGCACGTCGAGGACACGCACGTCGCCGGCGACCGGCTGTGCGACCCCGCGGCGGTGGAGACCGTGTGCCGCGAGGGCCGAGCCGCGGTGCAGAAGCTCGTGGCGTTCGGCGCGGCGTTCACGCGGGACGAGCGCGGCGACCTGCACCTCGCGCGCGAGGGGGGGCACAGCGAGAAGAGGATCGTGCACGCCGACGACATGACCGGGAAGGAGATTGAGCGCGCGCTGCTCGAGAGCGCGCGCGCGCACGAGAACGTCACCTTCTACGAGTTCCACGCCGCGCGCGACTTGGTGACGGCGACGACCGTCGCGTGCGACGGCGACGGTAACACCATCTTGTCGTGCGACGAGACCACGCGGTGCGTCGGCGCGGAGACCACGCGGCGCGCCGACGGCGCGCGGCTTACGTTTCTCGCGCCGTGCACTTTGCTCGCGGCGGGCGGCGCCGGGCAGCTCTTCCCGAGCACCACCAACCCCTCCGTGAGCACCGGCGACGGCGTGGCGATGGCCGTGCGCGCGGGCGCGCGCGTCGCGAACATGGAGTTCGTGCAGTTCCACCCGACCGCTCTGTACACCGGGCCGGGCGGCGCGAAGAAGCGCGCGCAAACGGAGAACGCGTTTCTGGTGACGGAAGCCGTGCGCGGCCACGGAGGAAGGCTGTTCGACGCGCCCACCGGAGGGTGCCGGTTCATGGAGCGGTACGATGACCGACTGGAGCTCGCGCCGCGAGACGTCGTGGCTCGCGCCATCGACCGCGAAATAAAAGCCGCGCTCGAGGCGGGAAAGGAAGCCGCGTGCGTCTGGCTGGACGTCACGCACCTCGACGCCGACGATACTCTTCGCGCCTTTCCCGGTATCGCAAAAGAGTTGCGCGAAAGAGGCGTGGACATGACCTCGCAGCGCATCCCCGTCACCCCCGCGGCGCACTACCTGTGCGGCGGTGTGGTGACCGATCTGGACGGCGCCACCTCGGTCGAGGGCCTGTTCGCGTGCGGCGAGAACGCGTACACAGGCGTGCACGGCGCGAACCGGCTGGCGAGCAACTCGCTGCTGGAGGCTTGTGTTTTCGCGAACCGCGCGGTGGACGCGTCGGCGAGACGATTGGATTTGGTCGGCGACGCCCTGCGTCCGACGTTAGACGCCGTGCAATTATGCGTCGAGCGCGGCGAGGCGGAGCGCGCGGCGAAGGGAGTTGTCGCGCTGGTGGACGCGATCGATGCGGAAATTTCCGACGGATTCAATCCGTTTGACGCAAACGAAACGTGGTCTTCCGCGGCGCGTTTGGAAACGCAGCGCGTGATGTGGCGCGCCGCCGGCATCGTCCGCGAGACAGAGGCTTTGCTGGCGGCGCAGGCGGAGCTGGAGTCGCTCATAAAGCTGTGCGAGGCGGAGATGCGCGCGCGCAACGGCGGCGGCTTGCGCGCGCACGAGACGCGCAACCTCATCGTGTGCGGGCTGTGCGTGCTGCGCAGCGCGGCGGCGCGCAAGGAGAGCCGCGGGCTGCACTACGTTTTGGATTTCCCGGACCGCGTCGAGGCGGAGCGCAAGCCCACGCTCGTCGAGCCGTATGCGACGGACGTCTACGGGCGCGCGCCCGCGGTGAGCCTGGTGGCCACGGTCAACGCGGGAGACGAGGCGGAGATCCGCGGCGCGAGCGCGCTGGCGCGGTGAGCCCGGAGGGT
>Ga0209652_1003530_pt1 | contig 11448 bp, 8 predicted proteins | sample SaaInl74LU_5_DNA_FD_184641 | JGI IMG/M metagenome (GOLD analysis project Ga0209652, IMG submission 184641) | Marine microbial communities from expanding oxygen minimum zones in the Saanich Inlet - ESP_74LU_5_DNA (SPAdes) (version 2) | ecosystem: Environmental > Aquatic > Marine > Intertidal zone ...
CATTTTTGTGACCGATTTATGGGTAATATCGATCGTGTAAGCGCCTGTACAACTCGGGCTATCGAGCAGCGCGTGGATACGTGTGAAATCAGCGTCGGCGCCCGGCCGCTCCAGCCAGAACGCAACAAAGTCTGGAAATTCCTCACCGCGTGGTTCGGCTGTATCAATGGCAAGGCCGCGCGCGGATAAGCCGTATATTTGATCAGGTCCAATTGCGCGAAAATAGCTCGCACCTTGAAAAACGGCAAACTCCTGAAATACGCCCTGTCTCTGCGACTCGGCGCGCAGCCGCAGGCCAGAATACCCAAGCGTTTCATCAATCGGCAGATCGGGGAACTGGTCAGTTTTGTCGAAAGCTGAAAAGTCGAAGGGCACGTTGCGTACATGCCCGCTGTCGACTTCATAAATCTCAATCGGATGGGGGAAATAGAGACCCGGCGCAAACATATCGACCCGCGCAGATGTATCACTGCGGTCGGCCCAAAGGGCGTGGCGTTCGTTAAACCAAATCGCACGGTACTGGTCATATGTCAGATTGGTCCATTCCTTAGAAACGGCAGTGCGTGAACGATAGGGTTGCGCAGCAAGCATACGCGCCCGCTCAAGCACCATAGCTGGATCAAACTCTTGGACCGCTTGCGCATTGGGCACGGATTGATTTGCTGAAATGGCCGGCGATGCCGCGAGTGCCAGCAAAGAAGTGATGACCTCACGACGCAGCATGCTTGGCCCTCTCGGTTTTCCAAGGCTGTGATTTGAACCACCCAACCGCATACGCCATGCCTATCAAAACAGAGAACCCAAACAGGTTTACCAGTACCATCGAGAAATATGACCGGCCAAATACATCAAGCATCACGCCAAGTAAGCGGGCCAAAAACATTGATGTAATGAACACCGCAAGCGATTGCTGTCCGACCTTCATGATCCATGCAAGAGCGACGCGCCAGAACATAGCCAGCCTGCCACCAGATGAGGGTGGCAACAGTCGCCGTCCACCAACACCCACTGCGACCCACGCCAAGTAAGCGGTTGCAAGAAAGTGCACATACCGCAAAAGCCCAAAGTCTGTTTTGGCGATAAACCACGATACCTCAGTGCGCATCTCACTTAGGATTTCAAACGCGCGGTAAAAGCGGAAGTACGCAAACGGCAGGCTCAGCAGAACGACAATCAACGCCCCAAATATGAGCCAACGGTTCACCGGCGGTGCGGGCAGCCAACCCGCCATAAAGGCAAAGCCAGTAAAGAACACTAGCTGCCAACCAAATGGATTAAAGAACCACTCGCGCTCAGACCACGGCTCAGCCGGAAAAGAAATATCCGCAAAATTCGCAGTCATCCAAATCCCGACAACGGCACCAAAAGTGATCAATACATGAATACGCGCCAGCCCGATCATCACGGGCATCATCGCAAGGATCACCAGATACATCGGAAGAATGTCAAAATAGTTTGGCACATATGTAAGGGTCAAAAGGCCCAACAGATTTGGCTGTGCGTTGTTAAAGAACGGATACAGATTGAGCTGACCAACGTAGTCGCGATTGCCAATACTCAGTTCATTCAGCGCAACCATCGTTACGGCAACGGCAACGAACAACCCGATATGGGCCCAATAGACCTGCCATATCCGGTGAGCTACGCGCGCTGTTACCATCAATAAACCGCGATCTCGAAAAACCCTACCGAACGCAATCGCGCTGGCCATTCCTGAACAAAACACAAACGTCTCAGTTGCATCAGAAAACCCAAAACGGGCGGGGATCCAAAGCGTCAGCCAATTGCCAGGCACATGCGCGATGAGGATGATAAACATCGCAATGCCTCGGAAAAAATCCAGTCGTGGATCGCGCGATATCGCCATACTAACGGGCGATTGGGAGGAGGCCATTTGGGAAGTCATCGAAACATCAAATACTCGTCATACACCCTAAGTCTTTATTGCGCGGCGACACTCAATGCAACGCGCCGCGCGTTCGAAATGGTCTGCAGGCGCGTTTCGCCGAATGTATCAATATGCCCACCGCGCAGTTTATTGCGGGCTCGGACAAGGTGTTCGGCCTGATCAAGCTGGCCTGCCCTGATGCCCGCATCTACCGTCACACGCTCAAACACATCGCGCTGTGCGTGACTGCCACCCATTGCGCCAAAATGAGGTTGCGCACTTAAAAGGTGATGAAAGGCGTCATCATAACGGCCCTCGCCAAATGCGGCCAATCCAGTTGCTGCAGACATCCCGGGGATTGTCATAAGTCGCCCGGCCTCAGTTTGGGTCTTTGCATCCCGGGCAACACGGCCAATCAAGTTCGATGTAGCATCTGCACGGCTATCACCACTAAGCGCCAGCATGTAGTGAAGGTCTGCGAAGACGAGGCAGCCATCCTCAGAGCGGCTTTCAGCTAAGTCAGCCAGCTCACTCCACCGCGTACCAACGTCAACACCTTCCAGCTCAAGCCGCGTGAGTAGTGAACTGGCGTTGGAAAAATCACGGTAATCATCGGTTTTCTCATACCGAATTTTAGTATCGTAGAGGTGTAAGACATAGGCGTATTCACCACGGTCAAGGTGCAGAAGCGCCTTGTGCCACCAGACATGAAATCGAAAATTATTGCAGTGATCCCATGCAGTTGTGTTGTGATCAATTAGTGAAATCCCCTTGGCCGGATTGTGGGTCATGTCATAGACATGCGCTACTGCATGCAAACCCCATGCATCATCTGGGGCATACGTCAGCCCCTCAAGACCGACCCGTTCAGCCGCATCATAGTCACCAGTCTCTTCAAGCGAAAACGCGTAGCACCCAAGGGTATAGCCGCGCAGGGCGTGATCTGCGTCATGGGCCTGCAAGACCGCCTCGACTGACCGCCTCATGCCAATGCTGTCTCCCACAATAAACCGAATTGCGTGGATAACCTTCATTGTGAACGTATCAGCCGGATTCAATGCGAGTGCCTTTTCAAGCGTTGAAATTGCACCAAGTGCGCTGCCAGAAACCCAAACATCTAACGCCTCGCACCACAAAGTTTCGCGGCGATTGGCCCCGCCTAAGCACAACTTTTCCTGCGCCGTGGTATTTGCCTGATGCCCGACTTCAATGATCTCGCGCCGTCCCATCATCATGGAAAAGAGCCCACGGACAGCATGCCCCATAGCAAAATCGGGTTCTGCCGTTAGCACAGCCTTCAGGTGTTTTGGTGCCGTAGTGCCATGAGACAAGAATGCCTTGATCAGGCCATTCCAGTCCCTAACAGCTTGTGCATCAGACAGGGTCACTTGGCATTGGCAGATATCATAGGTCATCGTTACGTCCCGTGGGGTCACTACTTGTATGACTTTGGTCGTAACGGGCTAAGGCATCACACACACTTCACGTACACGCGACATTACGAAAGCGTGATTTGTGTCGTCCATTAATCGGGGGAGTGCGGCTCTTTGAGGGGATTTTGGCCGAACCTACGCTCAATCTGGTCTGTATCTTGGCCAAACCGCGGAGGTGGACGGCGATATGTTACAGGTGTCTTGGAAAATTTTAGTGGATTGCCAAGCAGTCGGACTTCGCCTTGGGCCGTGTCGTCGTGGGTCATAGCCACCACGGCACCGCGCGCATTTGCCTGATCCGTCGAAAGGGCTTGGCCGACAGTATGAATAGGCCCTGCGGGCACTTTTACCTCGCGCAGCCGCGAAAGGATATCGTCCATAGTTAGGGCCTGAAAACGCGCCTGAATTGCAGCCGTCAGCGCGACACGATTTTCAATACGCAGCGAATTCGTCACAAAGCGTGCATCACCGCTTAATTCATCCAACCCAACAGCAGAGCAAAACCGCCCAAACTGCCCATCATTTCCAACAGCCAAAATCACATGGCCATCTGCGCATGGAAAAACATCGTAAGGGACGATATTTGGGTGCGCGTTACCGCGACGTTTAGGCAGATCACCAGAGGCCAAAAAGTTAGTCCCCTCATTGATCAGCCATGCCATCTGACTGTCTACCAACGACAAATCGATATGCTGTCCTTCGCCTGTTGCATCGCGGTGTCGCAATGCCGCCAGAACACCAATAGTCGCATACATCCCGCACATCACATCAGTAATGCCAACTCCAACTTTCATCGGTGTACCATCGGGTTCACCTGTCAGTGACATTATCCCGCCATAGCCCTGTGCCATCAAATCATAGCCCGGCTGATCGCGGTTTGGGCCGGTCTGCCCAAAGCCCGAAATCGAGCAATACACAAGGCGTGGATGGCGCTTTGTCAGTGTCGCAAAATCGAGGCCATATTTCTCAAGGCCCCCAGGTTTATAGTTCTCGATCACAACGTCAGCCTGCGATGCAATCGCCTTGATAAGTTGTTGCCCCTCTGGGCTGCTCAGATCCGCAGCTACAGAATATTTGTTGCGATTGGCAGCCATGAAATAGGCACTAAGATCTTGCTCACCGTCTGTTGTTTGCGCGTAGGGCGGTCCCCACGCGCGGGTATCATCACCATTGGTTTTCGGGTTTTCGATCTTGATAACGGTCGCGCCCAAATCACCCAAGAGTTGGGTCGCCGTTGGGCCCGCCAAAATGCGAGTTAAATCGAGAACGACAAGGCCGTCTAATGCACCTTTTGGTTCAGATACGGCCATCATAAGCGCCTTTCTCAATCTCTACTGCTATGACCGTGAATGTGTCAGCCATTTGCGCTGTGTTCAACGCCTCGGTCAATTCGTTGGTACTGCGGACACAATGGCCAGCCCCGCCAAACGCGCGGGCAATCGCTGCAAAGTCTGATCTGCCAAAATCGACACCACGATTCTTCATCTGTCGGCCTCGCTGTTTCAATTCAATCAACGCAAGGCTGGCATCAACAAAGACAACAAAAATAGTTTTTAGTCCAAGGTCAGCTGCAGTTGCCAATTCACCGACCACCATCAAAAAGCCAGCATCGCCCGAAAATGATACGACGGTTCTGTTGGGTTCAACAATGCTTTGGCCCATTGCCAACGGCACCGCACAGCCCATCGTACACAGTCCTGACGACTGAACTAACGCACGCGGAAACTCACACTGCCACATTTGCGACAGCAGAATCCTGTGGGCACCACTGTCGGCTGAGGCCAATGTATTAGGCGGCAACACACGCTGGCACGTGGCAATCGCGGCCGCTGGACCCCACTCGGGTTCGGGCGCAAAAACGTTAGCTAAATCGGCCTTCACCTGCGCCAAACGCCCATCCGGCCAGTTCGCTTCAGAATACTCAGGTAACAATGCAAACGCTGTCTCACGACAACTCCCCACCACATTATAACTGGCGTGATGCATATAGTGATGATTGGGCACAGCAGTGACGTCGATCACAGTTTGATGCGACAAATCCCATGGGTTTTGCCAACCAGCCCGCATTTCGATCGGATCATACCCAAGACACAAAACAACATCGGCCTCTGCGACCAAAGGCAATAAAATCTCGTCCGCAAGAGGTGATAGGCCGGCACCGCCCATGGCGAGTTTATGGCTTTCAGGCATAATGCCTTTGGCCTTGTAAGTCGTAATTACCGGCGCGCCGAGCCGCTCTGCTATTGCGGTAATTTCAGCACCAGCATCTTGCGCCACTGCATCAACACCGGCGACAATGAGAGGCCGCTTAGCGCGTGACAATATTTCGCGAAGCATCACAACATCAGACGGCACAACAGGTATCGCGGGTGGTCGCAACTCCCCTTCTCCCAATGCATCTTGATCCGCAACAGAAATAGGTACGTCGATGTGAACGGGGCCCTGTTGCTCCTCCATACACATCGAGACAGCTTTATCTGCAATTACGTGGGCAGAAGCCGCACTAAGCGTGAATGAGTGCTTGGTAACCGCACTGAAAACTGCAGGCTGATCCAGAACTTGGTGGGTGTAAGTATGTGCCATGTCCGCATCCACACAACCCGTTAGAACAACCATTGGCACACGATCTTGGCGGGCGTTCTCAACAACATTCACCCCGTTAAGTGCACCGGGACCGACTGTTGAAACCAGAATACCGGGTGCACCAGTCCGGTGATACGTCCCCTCAGCCATGAAGCCTGCCGCGTTTTCATGACGCGCCAACACGAAAGTAATCCCAGCGTTTTCCAAGGCATCAACAAGGGTGAGAACCTCGCCGCCCGGCATGCCAAACGCATAGCGGCATCCAGCAAGATAAAGACGGCGCGCCAACACATCGGCGGCGCGCAAGGTTGGATCAGGCATTTTGAGACTCCGTGCTCTGCATTCGATCAGAGCCTAGAGCGATACCAAGGGCAAGCGTCAACTAACCATTAAGTTACCAGCTTAGCTGACGTGGTTGCCCATCACGCGCAGACGCATCTGCAGCATCAGCCATCATTTGGGCTTTCAAGCCATCAAGACCAGTGGGTGTCATTTCCGCACCATCAACCAAAACAGATACGAAATGCTCCATCTCTGCACGGTAAGCGGCTGCGTAGCGTTCAAGGAAGAACGCCTCAGTTGGGGCGCGGCGGAAACCGTCACCGGTGGCCAATTCTACAGTCGTCTCAAGTTGATTATCAGCGCGCAGCATACCTTTTTCACCGTGCACTTCGATCCGCTGATCATAGCCATAACTCGCGCGGCGCGAATTACTGATCTGACAGAGCTTACCGCTCGCCGTTTTAAGCGTAACCACAGCAGTATCAAAGTCACCCGCCGCACCAATTTCGGGGTCTACTAAACAAGATCCGGATGCGTGCAATTCGACAGGCTCTTCTCCCAACAAGAACCGCGCCATATCTAAATCATGGATCATCATATCCCTGAAGATACCGCCTGACGTCTTGATGTAGCCAATGGGCGGCGGCGCAGGGTCACGAGACAAAATTGTCACTAACTCCACGTTTCCAATTACCTGATCCTGCAGCTGAGAGCGTAATTGCGCAAAGTTAGGATCGAAACGCCGGTTAAACGCCGTCATGAAAGGCACGCCTGCTTTCTCAACAGCAGCCAGACATTCTTTGATCCGGTCCACCGACAAATCCACGGGCTTTTCACAAAAGATGGCCTTACCAGCGGCGGCAGCTTGATGGATCAGGTCATAATGAGTCGTCGTTGGCGTACCAATCACAACTGCATCAATAGAAGCGTCAGCGATAATTTCATCGCTACTCATCACTTGGGCGCCCGTCTCTTTTGCCAGCGCTTCGGCAGCAGCGGTAATAAAATCTGACACGGCCGCGGCACGTGCTGTGCTCATCCCGCGAAGCGTACGACCATGCACAACGCCAATGCGTCCAGCACCCAAAAGACCAATATTTATCATGTTTTACCCCTTCAACGCCGACAAAACCTGCCGTGCGGCGGCAACCATCGGATCATGTGTTTCTTTAAGAATTTCGACACGGTCGAACCGGTTTGGATTGGAATTTACGGCATCGCGCATCGCAGTCCCGAACGCCATACGCAACTCGGTTCCGATGTTGTACTTACAAATGTTTGTCTCGCGAGCCAACTTTTTGCGCTGCGCCACCGGAACACCCGAGCCGCCATGAATGACCAATGGAACATCTGTCAGCTGCTGAATTTGCGCTATCCGCGCCTCATCAAGCCCACCCTCTTTGTCTTGCTGAAGGTGCACGTTACCAACAGATATCGCCATGGCATCGACACCTGTCTCACGGGCAAACTGTTCCGCCTCAATAGGGTCTGTTCCAGCGGAATTTGCGCCATTTGCATAGCCAACAAACCCGATTTCACCCTCACAAGAGACACCTGCCCGATGCGCCAACTCTACGATCTCCGCAGTTTGAGCAATGTTATCGGCAAGCGCCAGCTTCGAGCCATCGAACATCACTGACGTAAAGCCGCTATCAATCGCAAGCTCGCATTCATCTTTTGTGTATCCATGGTCAAGATGCGCTACCACGGGCACAGAAGAACCCTCTGCTAAATGGCGAAACATCGTACCCAAAATCGGAAGTGGCGTGTGCGCACGGCACCCGGGGCCTGCTTGTAAAATAACTGGGCACTTCTCGGCCTCAGCCGCAGCGACGAACGCACGCATATCTTCCCAACCCAAAGTCACCAGACCAGCAACAGCGTACCCACCTGACTTGGCGGGACCCAGAACGTCTGCCAAGGTTGCGAGTGTCATTTGAACTTCGCAATCATGTCTTTAATGCCTGGAATAGTCTCTAACTGATCCGCATGAGATGGCTGGAAGTACTGCACGAGACTGCGCTGTGTAAGCCCACCAAGAATCGTGAAGTAATACATTTCGTATCCAGGCAAAACGGCACAAGGGTGGTAGCCTTTGTCAATCATCACCGTGGAGCCATCAACAAGATGGTACGCATCCCCCGATTTACCATCTTCTCGCTGAAGCATCTGAACGCCTGAACCGTGATTTGGCTTAAATCGGAAATTATAAGTTTCATCGTGCCGTGTTTCTTGGGGCAGACGGTCCGTATCATGCTTGTGACTTGGGAAGCCTGACCACCCGCCCGCACCGACGGTAAACAACTCGGACACAAGAAGGCGGCCCACCTTATCGTGATATTTCGTCCCAAGAATGTGTTTGATTTTGCGGTGGGTTTTGGTCTCGTCACTTCCGTACTGAACAAAGTCCAATTCTGCTTCGCGGACCGTAAATGCCTCAAGCACCTTGTCATACTTGGCGCCAGCCACAAAAACTTCGGCTTCATCAGTGGTGCACATCATTGTCGCCTTGGCCGCCGTTGGCACGTAGACACCCTCTGGCTCTCCGTCCCAAACATCTTCGGTGCGCTTTCCAAGGCTATCCGCTTTGAACCCTTCGATATCTACATCAACTGTACCGGTGGCCGGAACGATACAAGTCTCGTAGCCTGGGACCGAATATTCAAACGCCTGCCCTTTTTTCAGCTTTACGATGTTGAAATAATTCAACGGAACCAACGGATCACCTACATCAACGATTGGCTTATTCGCGTTATCAAATGGAGCAATATGCATTAGGGTGATCCTTTAATTTGAACCCACGGGTGTAGGACCCGGGTGAGAAGTGAGGAATTTTTCGAGCGTATCACTGTCCGCCATAGCGGGCGCACAGCCGGGTTTAGACACTGTAATTGACGCGCAAGCAGAGCCCCGCATGATTGAGGTATGAAGCGAATGACCATTAGCAATTGAAGTTAGAAAACCCGCCATGAAGCTGTCTCCAGCACCCGTTGGCTTCAACGCGTCAACAGGGTAAATACCGGTCGTAATCTCTTCGTTGCCTGCAAAAGTCACAGCACCCTGCGCACCCATTTTGTAAACAACGATTTGGGCGCTATCGGCGGCTAACGCACGTGCTTTTCCAAGGCCATTTTCGATAGAGCCAGCCATAAACCCAAACTCTTCATCGTTGCCGACAATTACATCACTCACCGCGGCGGCTTTGGATAGAACATCGGACGCAACTTGAGCCGAAGGCCAGGAATAGGGTCGATAATCGACATCGAAAATAACTGGGATGCCTTCTGCGCGCGCCATCTCAAAAGCTTTAAATGTGGCGCTTCGAGACGGCTCCGCGGCAAAGACCGTTCCCGCGGTAATCAGGGCGCTGAACTTAGTGAAGTCAACGGCCTCTACATCAGCCTCGGACATCTCAAAATCAGCGGCGCCGTTTCGGTAGATCACCGACTGGTGCCCCTCGACCCTACTTTCATAGACAGCCAGTGAGTTGCGAAACTCACCACCAACCAGTGTTACATACTCTGTCCCAACACCGTAAGTCTGCAGCTGCTTCACGCAGTAGCGACCGATGCTGTCATCAGAAACGCGCGTAACCAGAGACGCCCTACCTCCCAACTTGCAGATGCCAGCTGCAATATTGGCCGAACTGCCCCCCAAAGCGACAGTCATGGTTTGGGCATCTTCGGTCGCCGTCCCGGGCGGGTCTGGGTAAAGATCCATTCCTGCGCGGCCGATCACAACAAAGTTGTTGCCTTTGATGCCCTCAATCACATCCATCAGACGCCCTTTCTTTGGCGACTACGGCCCGCTTCAGTCTCAATATGGGCCTCACGCACACTTGCATTTTGCGTTACATGCGGCGTGCCGACCTCCCACCATGTGTGCCCTTCGGTGGTCCAACCATCGTAGGCATCCACCTTCATGGAAATCACATAAGTCTGATCTGCCGCTTTGGCGCGCGCGAACGCAGCAGCAAGTTCAGCGGGATTAGACACTGTTTCAGCCAACGCACCCATCGACTTTGCATGGGCTTCAAAATCAACACCAACTTGGTTTGTCGCCGTGGGCGTATCACTGATCAAGTTATTAAAGCTCTCATTGCCAGTGTTATTCTGAAGTTTGTTGATCACCGCAAAACCGCCGTTATCCAAAACCATAATGATCAGTTTTTTATCCGTCAGCACCGATGAATAGATATCAGAATTCATCAACAGGTATGAGCCGTCACCCGTAAATACGATTGTGTCGCTGTCAGGTTCGTCTTCGGATTGCGCAATACGCGCACCCCAGCCACCGGCGATTTCATATCCCATGCACGAAAAGCCAAACTCAACATCAACAGTACCGATATCGAGCGTTTTCCAATTTGCTGTCACCTCAGCCGGCAAGCCACCTGCCGCTGCAACGATCCGGTCACGTGGGCTGCAATTGTCGTTAATGACGCCAATGGCTTGGGCGTAAGACGCAGGACCATTCCCGATCCGCGTATTTTCGGCAACGTACGTGTTCCACTTTGCACGCTCTGCTTTCGCAAGATCAGACCAAGAAGAAGGGGCGCTGAAACCATCCAGCGCACCAGACAAATCATCCAAGGCCAGTTTTGCGTCGCCGACCACAGTCATCGACATATGTTTGGCCGCGTCGTGCCGCGCTGCGTTCACCCCGATAATCTTTGCATCAGGTGAAAACGCCGTCCAAGAGCCTGTTGTGAAGTCTTGTAACCGCGTCCCAACGGCCACAATAACGTCTGCCTTCTCCGCAATCGCGTTGGCGGAATTTGAACCAGTCACCCCCAGGGGGCCAATGTTTAACGGGTGGTCATTCAGTAAATTCGCGCGGCCAGCAATGGTCTCAACAACGGGAATGTTATGAGCTTCGGCAAAACGAGTAAGTTCCGCGACAGCGCCAGAATATTGCACACCACCGCCTGCGATGAGCATTGGCTGACGCGCGGTACTAAGCAAACGAGCAGCATCGGCAATCTCGTTAGCATCTGCTTTTTGGCGCCGGATGCGATGCACCCGAGGTTCAAAGAACGAAAGAGGATAGTCATACGTCCAGCCCTGCACATCTTGCGGCAGACCGATGAATGCGGGGCCACAATCTGCGGGATCAAGCATAGTGTTCAAAGCAGCCGGCAGTGATTGAATAATCTGTGCGGGATGCGTGATCCGATCCCAGAAACGCGAGACAGCCTTGAATGCATCATTCACACCAAACGTGGGATTTCCGTAATGCTCAAGCTGCTGCAAAACAGGGTCG
>Ga0209652_1003539_pt1 | contig 11431 bp, 2 predicted proteins | sample SaaInl74LU_5_DNA_FD_184641 | JGI IMG/M metagenome (GOLD analysis project Ga0209652, IMG submission 184641) | Marine microbial communities from expanding oxygen minimum zones in the Saanich Inlet - ESP_74LU_5_DNA (SPAdes) (version 2) | ecosystem: Environmental > Aquatic > Marine > Intertidal zone ...
CGCTACCACCCCAGATCGGATATCAACCGAATCATAGTCTTTCTGAAAGAACTCGCGAATCACCTTCACATAAGCCTCTCTAAATGCCCCTTGATGCGTACCTCCTTGCGTCGTATATTGTCCGTTCACAAATGAATAGTACTCCTCGCCGTAAGCATGAGTGTGCGTGATGGCCACCTCAATGTCATCATCCATCAAATGTATAATTGGATAAATTGGTTCTTGAGTGAGGTTGTTTGAGAGCAAATCTTTTAGTCCTTCATCAGAATGGTATTTCTCTCCGTTGAAGTAGATGGTTAAACCCGTATTGAGGTAGGCATAGTTCCAAAGTAAACGCTCTACGTATTGCATTTTAAATTGGTAGCCCATGAAGATACTCGGATCTGGCGTAAAGCTGAACCTCGTTCCTCGTCGTTTGGTACTTTCTTCGATGGGCGCGTCTTCGACTAAAACCCCTTTACCGAAAGTGGCCGTTTTTATTTGTCCTTCTCGAACCGACTCTACGACGAAATTGCTCGAGAGTGCATTCACCGCTTTGGTACCCACACCGTTCAGACCAACCGATTTCTTAAAAGCACGTGAATCGTATTTACCTCCAGTATTGATTTTCGAAACACAGTCGATTACTTTTCCCAGGGGGATACCTCTACCGTAGTCCCTAACTTTAACCACCCCATCTCGAATACTTACCTCAATGGTTTTACCATAGCCCATAACGTATTCGTCAATGGAGTTATCGATCACCTCTTTGAGCAGAACATAAATTCCATCATCCGCTGTAGAACCATCTCCAAGCTTTCCGATGTACATACCGGGACGCAAGCGAATGTGCTCTTTCCAGTCTAATGACCGAATGTTATCTTCTGTGTAGTTCACTTCATTTTCCATAAAATCTTGGATGCTTTCTCTCAATGAATGCGCTGTTTTAACAGTAAAATCAGCAACATGCAAATTAGCAAACTCCTTGTAAACATAGGAGCTACAAGCGATTCACTTATTAACATTCGCATGAAGTTTTCAAGATTAACAACACTCCCTCAATCAGACAGCACTTCATCACCTTAAAAAAGCAAATCCTTGAAGCCATGTTCGCTTATCTTTTATTTCATAATTAACACTAAATAAGATTCCAATAATCGAAAAGTGAAAATTTCTCGAGCGAAACTATTTATAAGATTAATCGTATCTTAACATGGCCTTTACAAGAGGTATGCTTAACCAAAATTTACTATGAAACGTTTTCTTATCGCAGCCCTTGGGCTTTGTTGTTTTACCCTATGTTTTACTTCGGCTACAGCCCAAACAAGCGAGGGAGGAATACCACTCACCTGGAACAATGACAAGGTCAACTGGAACATTCCAAATTACGAACTCGAGCCCTTCGATGTTCAAGCCTTTCTAGATGAAGATGAAGTAGTAAACGAATCAAAAGATGCTCCTTATCGCTTTGGTAAAAACTTCGATGTTTCTATTACTTTTGACAATGCTGGTCGTTGGAAGACACTACCAAACGGAGACCGAGTATGGTTAATGTCGGTAGAAAGTGAGGGCGCAAAATCGATCAATTTGGCTTTTGACCAATTTTACCTTCAACCGGGCGCGAAGCTTTTCATGTATACTGAAGACCACGCCCATCTTATTGGAGCTTTCACCCATAAAAACAATGCTGCTGACGGACTTTTCGCAACTTATCCTGTCCCTGGTCAGAAGCTTATTATTGAATTTTATGAACCTGCAAGCGAAGTTGGGAATTCAAGCATTGAGATAAAAACCATCACTCATGCATACCGAGATTTGGATGTAGTGGCAAGGGGAATAGGCGACTCAGGTGCGTGCAACAATAACGTTGTTTGTGCTGAAGGAGATCCTTGGGAAAACCAAATCAACGCCGTTGCTATGGTGGTTGTTGGTTCAAATGGAATCTGTACTGGAGCGTTGATTAACAACACTGCAAACGACGGACACCCCTACTTCTTAACGGCAGACCACTGCACAGGTGGTGGAGTAAGCAACTGGGTATTCCGCTTTAACTGGCAAAGCACCACCTGTGTTGGCAACAACGTAGGCACTTTTCAAACAGTAAACGGTTCTACGATGCTTGCGCAAGGGGGAATTGCTGATTACGCACTTCTTGAAATCAATAATGGCAATCCCATACCTCAAACAGCCACGCCTTATTTCGCTGGTTGGGATGCCACGGGTGTGAACCCAAGTAATCAAGTAGCCATTCACCACCCTTCAGGTGATTTGAAAAAAATATCCTTTGATACAGATGCTGCAGGAACCGCTACCTATGGTGGAGCAACATGCTGGAGAATTTTCAATTGGGAAGATGGCACCACAGAACCTGGATCATCAGGCTCCCCCCTATTTGATCAAAACCAGCGAATCATTGGTCAACTCTATGGAGGTCAAGCAACTTGCGCCAACAATGTGAACGATTATTACGGTAAATTTGATGTTACTTTCCCTTTTGTTTGCCAATGGCTAGCACCAGGATGTACCGCTACGGCAATTGATGGATATGATCCTTATTCTCCAACGGTGAGCCTGGATGCTCAGGCAAGCGGTGTCCTTGAGCCTTCAGGAAATTACTGCACCAATACCGTTTCTCCTCAAGTGAATATCAGAAACGCTGGAACAACTACCTTAACTTCTCTCGTTATTACCTATAATGTTGACGGAGGAGCAAACCAAACGTTTAACTGGACTGGAAGTTTAGCTAGTTCAGCGGTAGCTGCAGTCAACCTTCCTAACATTACAGTTGGTGACGGTGCACATGTCTTCAATTATACTGTTTCATCACCAAATGGAGGAACCGACCTCAATGCTGCTAATAACAGTGCTTCTAGTAATTTTGCAACTACCTCAAATGGTGTGACCTTCACTCTGGACATTCTAACAGACAATTACCCTGCTGAAACTACCTGGACCATTACAGATCTTCAAGGAAACACCTTGTTTTCTGGCGGACCATATGCCGGGCAACAAACCAATTATAGTTTCTCAGCATGTTTACCAGCTGCTTGCTACAATTTGAACTTTTTTGATTCCTTCGGGGATGGAATGCAATACCAAGGAGTTGTAGGGGATTACACCTTATCGGACGAATCAGGTAACGTTCTAGTTAGCATAATTGCTGGTGGAAATTTTGGTGCATCGGTAACGGATCAATTTTGTTTGATAGCAAGCGGTGTTAACGGTTGTACAGACCTAACAGCATGTAATTATGACCCTTCAGCCATTACAGATGATGGCTCTTGCGAATTCACTTCTTGCGCTGGTTGTACCAATGCAGCAGCATGTAACTATGACCCTAGTGCTACTTTAGATAATGGAACTTGCCAATTGCCCGACGGATGCACTGATGCTGGAGCATGTAACTACAACCCTGCTGCGCTTTGCGATAATGGTAGTTGTGAGTTTAATTCTTGTGCAGGATGTACTAACTCTTCGGCTTGCAACTATAATGCAACTGCTACAATAGATAACGGATCATGTCAATTGCCTGATGGCTGTACTGATGCTGGAGCGTGTAACTACAATCCTGCAGCGCTTTGTGATAATGGTAGTTGTGAGTTTAACTCTTGTGCAGGATGCACTAACTCTTCGGCATGCAACTACGACGCTACTGCTACGATAGATAACGGATCATGTCAATTGCCTGATGGCTGTACCGACAGCGGAGCTTGTAATTACAATCCTTCTGCTACCTGCGACAATGGTACTTGTGAATACAACTCTTGCGCCGGTTGTACCAACGCAGCTGCTTGTAACTACGATGCTGCTGCTGCTATCGATGATGGATCTTGTACTCTTCCAAACATCACCTACTACCTCGATAATGATGGCGATGGCTTTGGAGATGCCGCTAATTCAATTGTAGTTTGTGGTCCAACTACAGGCTACGTTCTAGATAACAGCGATTGTGACGACAACAATGCAGATAAGTACCCAAATGCTCCTTCAACTCAAGAGGGCATTGATAATGACTGTGATGGTATTGTCAACCAAGATGAATTGGCCACCTGCATGGGAGATTTCAATACTGATGGACAGCGAAACATTGGAGACATGCTCTTCATGTTAGAAAGCTTCGGTTGTGTTGGAAACTGTTCAGGCGACCTCAATCAAGATCAAGTGGTTAATGGTGCAGATATCATCATGTTCTTGAGTTTCTTCGGAACACCTTGTAATTAAGTAGATAACCAATTCGGGAAAAGTCCCGTAAACACACATATTTTTTAGTTCTAAGCAAAACCTATACATGAAACAATTTCTTCTAGTACTCGTTTGTGTCTTGACACTTGGTAGTCTTTCTGCACAAGCGATTTGGACAGATAGTGCAGCACCGAATTTGGATCAACGCTACATTAAACCTTCGAAATCAAGGGTTCTTCAGGCCGATTTCGAAACTTTAAGAAGTGTGCTAATGAGCGCGCCTCATGAAAAGGATGTACTTGTAATAAATAGTAACCTTGTTATTGCAATTCCACATCCAGATGGAAGCTTTCAAGCCTTTAAATTGGTTGAAGCACCGGTTATGGCTGATGAACTAACAGCAAAATATCCCGATATCAGGTCTTTTCTTGGTCAAGGCATTGATGATCCTACAGCCACTTTGCGATGTGATATTTCACCAGCTGGTTTCCATGCTATGGTCATGAGTCCGAAGGGAACCTGGTATATCGACCCTTATGCCATGGGAAATGTAGACTTCTATCAGTCCTATACACGTAAAGCATTTTACGAAACCAATACTAAGGTTTTTGTTGAGGGCGAAATAGAACCAAGCACAAAATTTGAAATCAACAAAGACAAGCTCGATGAGCAGTTAGAAATTGATCGAAAAGGGAAAGGAAAAGATGGTCGGAAAGTACATAACATGGGATTCAACCTGGCCAAAACGCCAAGCGGAACACAGCTTAGAACCTATCGTTTGGCTCTCGCTGGAAATGGAGAATATACCACATTTCATGGAGGAACTGTTGCGTTAGCGCTAGCGGCAATGAATTCCTCAATGACCCGAGTTAATGGTGTTTACGAACGTGAATTTGCCATTCGGATGGTGATTGTGGGGAACAACGACCTCATCATCTTCACCAATGGTGCAACCGACCCATACACCAATGGAAATGGAGCAACAATGCTAAATCAGAACCAAACCACATGTGATAACATCATCGGTTCTGCGAATTATGATATTGGTCACGTTTACTCCACTGGTGGTGGCGGTATTGCTCAATTGAATTCCCCTTGTGGAAGTGGGAAAGCAAGAGGTGTAACTGGTCAGGGAGCACCAATTGGAGATCCTTTTGACATCGATTATGTTGCTCATGAAATGGGACACCAATTTGGAGGAAACCATACTCAGAATAACTCATGTAACCGATCTACTAATGCTGCCTACGAACCAGGTTCAGCTTCAACGATTATGGGTTATGCCGGAATTTGTGCTCCAAACCTACAAACGAATAGCGACGATTATTTCCACAACCATAGTTATAATGAGATCATCAACTTCTCTCAAAATGGAAATGGAAATACATGTGCCACAATAACATCTACAGGAAACGGTGTACCTACCGTTGATGCCGGTGCAGGTGGTTGGACCATTCCAATTTCAACCCCTTTTGAACTTACTGCCAACGGTAGTGATCCCGATGGAGATATACTCACCTACACCTGGGAACAATACGATTTAGGCCCAGCAACTACCGACATCAATAATCCAACAGGAAACCAACCTATTTTTAGATCTTGGAAAGGTACTGTTGATCCAACACGTGTATTCCCTAGAATCACGGACCTAGTGAACAATACCACAGTAGTTGGTGAGGTTTTGCCGAATTATGCTCGTTCAATGACTTTCCGTTGCACCGTAAGAGATAACCGTGCAGGTGGTGGTGGTGTGAATGACGACCAACTTAGCTTCAATGTAAGCGACCAAGCTGGTCCATTCGTTGTTACGTCACCAAACACCGCAGTCACACTTCCAGGAAATTCCATTCAAACCCTTACTTGGGACGTTGCAGGAACAAATCTTGCGCCGGTGAATTGTGCGAATGTTGACATTTACTTGTCTACCGATGGTGGACTCACCTACCCTACTCTTTTGCTTGCTGGAACACCAAACGATGGTTCACAAGGGGTATTCATTCCAGCAGGAGAGACAACTACTGCCAGAATTAAAGTAAAAGCGGCTGGAAACATCTTCTTCGACATCAGCAATACCAACTTTAGCATTGGAGCTGCCGTTGGAGCTAATGATAATGACGCAGCAGTTTTAGGAATCGCTTCTCCAAGTGGTGATTATTGTGGAGATCAATTTGATTTAAGCTTTACCATAGCGAACCAAGGCGCTTTGAACCTTACTAGCCTTAACGTTCAATATGTTTTAGACGGAGGAACTCCTGTTTCTATACCATGGACAGGAAACTTAGCTAGTGGTCAGTCAGATGTGATTACAGTGCCTAATCTAAGTGCCCCAACTGGAGCTCATACTATTGATATCATTCTATCTCAGCCTAATGGTGTGGCAGACGACAACAACACCAACAATACATCGAGTACTGCTTTTAATACCGTATCAAATGCAAGTTCAGTAAGCTTCTCATTTCAAACCGATTGTTGGGGCGCCGAAAGCAGCTGGATTTTGAGTGATGATCAAGGTACAGTATTGCAAAGCGTTTCAAGTGGAACATTGGCCAACCTTACCCTGTTTACTTATGACTTCTGCTTGAGTGATGGATGTTATGATGTTACTATTGGTGATACCTACGGTGATGGTTTAAATGGAACTGCGTTTGGTTGTGCCATTGACGGAAATTACTTCTTAGAAGATGAAGGTGGAAACATCCTCTTTCAAATGACAACCGTAGATTTTGGGAATCAAGTGATCGAAAACTTCTGCTTATCAACGGCAGGACCGGGATGCACCAATCCTGTAGCATGTAATTACGATTCTAGTGCCACTACTGATGATGGCTCATGTATTCTTCCTGATGGTTGTACAGACGTAGGAGCTTGTAACTACAACCCTACTGCTACTTGTGAAGACGGTTCTTGTGAATTTACTTCATGCGCTGGTTGTACCAATGCCACCGCTTGTAACTTCGACGCAGGGGCTAGCATTGATGATGGGTCTTGTATCCTGCCAAACGGTTGTACCGATGCCGGAGCCTGTAACTTCAATCCTTCAGCCACTTGTGACGACGGCTCATGTGAATTTATTTCTTGTGCCGGTTGTACCAATGCCACCGCTTGTAACTTCGACGCAGGGGCTAGCATTGATGATGGGTCTTGTATCTTACCAAACGGATGTACTGATGCAGGAGCTTGTAACTACGACCCTGCTGCTACTTGTGACGACGGTTCTTGTGAATTTACTTCATGTGCCGGTTGTACCAATGCCACCGCTTGTAACTTCGACGCAGGGGCTAGCATTGATGACGGATCTTGTATTCTGCCTGACGGTTGTACTGATGCGGGAGCTTGCAACTACAACCCTGCTGCCACTTGTGACGACGGTTCTTGTGAATTTACTTCATGCGCTGGTTGTACAAATGCTACCGCTTGTAACTTCAACCCAGCAGCGAGCATTGATGACGGGTCTTGTATCCTTCCAAACGGTTGCACTGATTCCACTGCTTGTAATTATGATCCTGCAGCTACTTGTGACGATGGAACATGTGAATTTAGCTCTTGCGCTAGCTGTTTGGGAGATTTTAACTTAGATGGAGCCATTGATGTTACCGACCTCCTCGTCCTTCTCGGTGAGTATGGTTGCACCAGTTCATGCAATGCTGATCTTAACGGAGATGGATTAGTTGGTGGTGCTGACATGCTCATCATGCTCGGGCTATTCGGAACAGCTTGTAATTAATAAAGAATGATTAAACTTCAAAAGAGCTTAGTGCTCGCCTGCGTATTTGTATTTCTCGGTCTTAGTTCAATTCAAGCTCAAACAAGTGAGCATTGGAGTGCTTTAATGAATGATGATAACACCAACTTTTATGAAGCACAAGAAGCTTTTGAAGATTACTGGAGCACACATGAAGTAGAAAAAGGAAAGGGATTTAAGCAATTCAAGCGCTGGGAATGGTTCATGGAGCCCCGAGTTTATCCTTCGGGAAACAGGCTGCAGGTAAATGCAACTTGGGAAGCCATGAGCGATGAGCGTCGACTGCGATCAAACAACCAAGAAAGAATGGCCGGTGTTTGGAGTTACTATGGTAACACCGATGTTCCGACCAATGGCGGAGGTGTTGGAAGAATTAACAACATCAGAATTGACCCAAATAACAGCAGCATTTATTTCGCTTGTGCACCAGGAGGTGGCTTGTGGAAAACAACAAATGAAGGAAGTACCTGGTCTTTGCTAAACACAGATGACCTAGCCAGCATTGGAGTTAGTGATGTGGCCATCGACCCAAATAATTCTCAAATCCTCTATATGGCTACTGGCGATGGAGATGCTGGAGACACTTACTCACTGGGAGTGCTCAAATCTCTTGATGGAGGGCTTACTTGGAATGAAACGGGATTGAATTGGAACGTTACCCAAACCAGAAGAATATCACGAATCATCATCGACCCGAGCAACACAAACGTACTTCTTGCAGCAACAAGCAATGGAGTTTACAGAACGAGTGATGCAGGAACTACTTGGTCGCAAATCGTGTCAGGGAATTTCAAAGACATCCTTTGGAAACCGGGAAACACCAATGTGGTTTATGCAGCGGGAAACAATAGCCAATTCTATAAATCAAGCAACAATGGAGTGAGCTTCACTCAAATAACTTCTGGACTGCCCACCACTGGTGTAAGCAGGCTAGCATTGGCAGTGACCATCGATGCACCGAACACGGTATACGTGCTGGCTGGTAACTCCGCAAATCAGGGGTTTTACGGTTTCTATCGTTCTACTGACGAAGGAAACAACTTCAGTACTATGGCCACATCTCCTAACTTATTGGGTTGGGACATTAATGGTGCGGATACTGGCGGACAAGCCTGGTATGATTTAACCGTTGCAGCCGACCCAAACAATGCCGACGTGGTTTATGTTGGAGGAGTGAATGTTTGGAAAACAACCGACGGTGGAAGTACTTGGGCCTTAAACGCACACTGGTATGGTGGTGGTGGCGCTCCTTACGTGCATGCTGATCATCATGGTTTTAACTTTGTTGGAAACACCTCTACCCTTCTTATAGGTTGTGATGGTGGTGTATTTAAAAGCAATGCTACAGGATCGAGCTACACCGACATCTCTTCCAATCTTGAAATCGCCCAGATGTACCGCCTTGGTGTTTCACAAACAAACACCACTCAAGTTATTAGTGGTTGGCAGGATAACGGAACCAACCTCAAAACAGGCAACAACTGGAGTCGGGTTTTAGGTGGTGATGGATTTGAAAGCATTATCGATCATACCAATGGCAATGTCATGTACGGGGCTATTTATTATGGTTCTATCTCGAAATCTACCAATGGTGGTTCTGGCTTTAGCAATATTGTAGGTTCAAACGGAACAGGTGTAAACGAACAAGGAGCTTGGCTCACCCCTTACATCATGGACCCGAACGATTCTCAAGTGCTTTTCATAGGAAAGTCGCGTGTTTATAGAAGTACCAACGGTGGTGCAGCTTGGACCGCGTTAGGCGCGATTGCTGGAGGAAACATAAATGCCTTAGCAGTAGCTCCATCAGACCAAAATACCATCTACACCTCGAAAGGCGCTAGTTTGTATAAAACTTCTGATGGCAATAACTTTAGTGCTTTGAGTGGCTACCCGAATGCATATATCACTTACATCGCAGTTCATCCTACAAATCCCAATCGCGTTTGGATAACACTGTCTGGATATACCGACAATCAAAAGGTATATTACAGTGCTGATGGCGGAGCTTCTTGGAGCAATTATTCCACTGGACTACCCAACATTCCTGCCAATTGCATTACGTATGCAAATGGAAGTGATGATGCACTTTATGTTGGTACCGATGCTGGTGTTTATTACCGCGACGCAACCTTCTCTGCTTGGCAAGCTTATAAAGACGGAATGCCCAATGTGGTTGTTACCGAACTTGAAATTCAATATGCCTCTAATACTTTAGTTGCAGCCACCTATGGAAGAGGTCTTTGGAAAGCTCCCCTCTTCTCCCTACCTGCAAATGACGGTGCAATCGTGAGCATTGAAAATCCTACTGGAACGATCTGTGCGACCTCAATTTCGCCAAGCATAGTTCTTGGAAACTTTGGTGATAACGCACTCACTTCAGCAACAATAAGCTACGGTGTTGCAGGAGGAACGGTCAATACCTTTAACTGGACTGGTTCTTTAGCTACTGGAGAAAGCGAAGTCATTAACCTCAGTGCTTTTGATGAAGGTACGGGCAGTTTTACTTTTGAAGTTGAATTAATTGATGTCAACGGACTTGGAGCAGATGAAAATGCACTGAACGACATGTTAAGCAGTAACTACTTTGTTACAGGCGGAACCAACTTCCTCACCTTGAACCTCACTACCGATTGTTGGGCTTCAGAAAGCTCTTATGATGTTGTTGATGCATTTGGTAATGTTGTGTTCTCAGGTTCAGGCTATGAAAATTATACCACGTATAACATTCCTATTTGCTTGGCGGATGGGTGTTACACCTTGAATATCAACGATAGTTACGGAGACGGACTATCGGGCAGTGGATGCACATCTGCCGGAACTTTCTCTCTTGAAGACGAAAATGGCGTAGTTCTAGCCACCATGCAAAACGCCAATTTTGGATTCATTGAAAGTGCCGCATTTTGTGTGCCTTTTGTAACTATCGATGGATGCACGGATCCTTTGGCTGACAATTATGATGCTAATGCGAACAACGACGATGGGTCCTGCACCTACTCTTGTGAGCTTATTACTTTCACCCTTTCTACAGACTGCTGGGGAGCAGAAACTTCTTGGGATTTAACAGATGATCTAGGCAATGTATTGTTTAGCGTAGCTGCTAATACCTTAGTTTCACAGCAAGTATTTACAGAGAACTTCTGTCTTCCGCCGGGATGTTATTCAATGACCATTAACGATAGTTTCGGCGATGGATTAGCAGGTGTTGCCTCTGGTTGTGCTATTGATGGGAACTATACCATGACCGATAGTCAAGGAAATGTCCTTTTTAGCATGCAAACTCCAAATTTCGGAGCACAGGTTGTAGAAAGCTTCTGCTTGAGCGCAAACGAAATACCAGGTTGTACTAATACTAACGCATGTAACTACGATGCTTCAGCAACAATCGACGATGGTTCTTGTGACTTCGTTTCTTGTGCGGGATGTACCGATGCAGCAGCGTGTAACTACGACGCTTCAGCAACAATCGACGATGGTTCATGTGATCTGATCTCTTGTTTTGGTTGTACCGATGCTACTGCGTGTAACTAC
>Ga0209652_1003542_pt1 | contig 11424 bp, 8 predicted proteins | sample SaaInl74LU_5_DNA_FD_184641 | JGI IMG/M metagenome (GOLD analysis project Ga0209652, IMG submission 184641) | Marine microbial communities from expanding oxygen minimum zones in the Saanich Inlet - ESP_74LU_5_DNA (SPAdes) (version 2) | ecosystem: Environmental > Aquatic > Marine > Intertidal zone ...
ACCAGCCGATAAAGAAATCACATTCTACGATTCTAACACGGGCAAACCTCTATTCTACGCACCACGTGGTCGTACTATGGAGCAATTCATCAAGGAGAGCCGCAATCACGGCTGGCCTTCCTTTAGAGATGATGAAGTAGATTGGAAGAATGTCCGCTTGTTGGAGAATGGTGAGACTGTGAGCGTGGATGGAACTCACTTGGGCCACAATCTACCAGATGGCAAAGGATCTCGCTACTGCATCAATCTTGTATGTGTGGCAGGCAATCAAACAAAGTAAGGATGTGCAGGAAGTAGCACATAATAGACAGATGATAAGCCGTGGAGATCATAATTAAATGCAAATTTATTCGTCTAAAACACCATTACTGCATATTTCTGAACACCTTGTCTAAGTAAGTATCATTGCGTCTCCATGCAGAAGTGGTTGCAAGTCATAGCAATTCTTCTTCTTCCTTATCTTACTTATTGAAATTGGCAACGGCAACGCGACAACAAGAGACAAGAGAAGGATGCGAAAGTCAAATTTTTTTGAATGCTTTCAAATCAAAATCGCATCATGATCATTGAACGATGAACAACATGAACATGTCAGCGTGCTGCCACATTAGTTCCATCCCGCACACTTCATTTAGTAGCCCACAACACTCTCCTCACCATGGAGCAAAGCGAGATATATAAGCAGCAGCAACAAGAATATTATCATAGCAGCGGCTTCGGCGAGTTCCCACCTACACCACAAATGCGGCAGCCGCAGCCTTCAAGCAGAATTCGGTTTGCAGACGATACGAAACCATCTGCGACGGAATATGACAACAACATTAGCTTGCATAGAAGGAACAATGTACCTGACAAGACCAAGCAAGTGCTTGTCCTGGGAGGGGGCGGCTATGATGGACAAGGGAGGCAACAACAAACGCCTCATCAAAATAACAACACACGTGCACCACCTTCTTCTGACCAAAACAACAGAATGTTATCATCATCTACAACGCCAGAATCACATGCCAACAATACTCTCGACTTTTCCATGATTGCCACACCAGGTGGAAAGCGACTTGCAAGAGTAATGGTCAATGATGAAACTGCCTCTTATGCATCGGAATCATCTTCTCATTTTGCAACTCCTTTTACAAACATGTTACGTGGTGTAGTTTCTAGTACTCCTGGGATTTTAACCTCGGCGACAGAAGCTGCAATGACTTCAAAGTATAATATCAAGAGTCAAAATAATGACAACAACGACAACAATGATGATGATGACGAGGAATGCACAGCGATAACATTTGCAAAATCAGCTCCACACAGCGGCTACCTCAAAAAGTTGGGTAAAAACATACACTCATTCAAACGACGGTTCTTTGTATTGAAACCATCGACTCATTTATATTACTTCATGAGTCCCAATGATGTCGAACCACGGGGATGTATTGATTTGGATAATTTTGTCGAGGGGAGTGGAGGGGGATGTCAAGTGAATGAGATTGGAGTGTTGCCTGATGGAACATTTCGATTTGAGTTGGTATTTGATGAGGAAGAGCAAGATCTTAATGATGCTATTCTGAATGATGGTTATGATAATGTATTTGAAACAAAGAGCAGCAGCAACAATCGTCAAATCATCGTCTTAGAAGCACGAACAGAAGAGATTGGACGAGAATGGATATCCAAAATTAAATCAGAACGGCTATCTGTCGCAAAAGGCCAAGTTGATCAATTGCAAACGTCATTGGCAAAATCAGAGGCAGCATGTGCGCATTGGGAGGAGTCTGCATCGGATGAAAAACGTAGGGCAAATGAAGCTGAGATGTCGCGTAATGTGGCAATTGCGGAAGCCAAAAGTTGGGAGGGGAGGTTTAGAGATTTGAATGAGGCCATTCAATTGCTAGTTAGGGATACAACACCAACATCAGAAGCTGAAGTTGATAGTGGTGAATCATCATCGTCATCTGAATTTCTAAGGGAATCTTTACAAGGACTGGAGTTGAATGGTACAAACTTTGAAGAAGTTTCAGAGTCGTTTCAAAGAATACGTGATGATTATAATGAAGCTCGAAAGAAGAAGGATTATGCAAATGAATCAATAATAAAACTACAACAGAGATTAGTCGAGGCAGAAGAGCGTGCAACCAAAGCAGAAGCTGACCTAGCTCAAGTTCAAGAGGATGCACGAGCCATGCAGAATGATCTGAAAAGAGTGAAACGTGAGAAGAAGATTCTAGTGAAGGAGGTTAAAACTTTACACGAGAGCAGACGACAACAAGAAATTGAGAACAAGAACTTGAAACAACACCAACCAGAACAGTATAACAGCAACAGTCCATCCATCAGGAGCAATGAAGATCAAAGACGTCTCATCCTCGAGCTTGAAGAACATGTCATGTCTGGCTTACGACTCAGTGAACAATTCCTACATCTGAATGGAATTGATCCTTCAGAGGTAGGTGACGACTTTGGCAGTAGTATTCAGACAAGCAAGGCGAGCGATCTGTCACCACTACGTCGACGAAGAATACCTGCTGTGATACGTGCAAAACCAGATATACTTGGAGATGATCTTGACAGTATTCAGGCAAGCAGTAAAGCGAGTGATATGTCGCCACTTCGCCAAATGCAAAACAAACCAAACGTGCCTCTCCAGACCATTCTCTCCCCAGCTAATCCTTCTCTGCAACGTAATCATCAGATGAGTAATTTGCTTGATGACGATGATGATGACGAAGAAGAGGCAGGAGAAGAAGAGGTGGAACCGTCTGAATCGGATGTAACTTCGCGATCAGAGCAAGGTGAAGCATCCCAGACAGAAATGCATTCAGGAGACGAAAAATCCGTAAAACAAAATTTGAATGAGATATTTGCAGAGGAACCACAAACAGATTCTTTTGAGCAAGCAGCGATGCAAGCATCAAAACAGAATGACACAACAAACGATGCTTCGCGTTCACTTGCAGAGGTAGCGTCTATTCAATCGTCGGGATCAGTGCGTTCGAAAGTTACGGACAATGGTCATGCTACAACCCAACTTGTCAAGGCCCCTCAAGATGCGAGGAGTGAGCCAAGCTCTACTACCCCGACTGATGGCGATGGTGGCGTCTACCACATCACGTTCTACAGGAAGCGACTCGGTTTGCAGTTTCAAAAGGTTCCCAACGAGATGGGAACGACTACTGGTCTTCTAACAAATGTGTTAATGACTGCCGATGGTCTAGATGCACCTGAAACGACTGCTACGGAACTTCAGCGTATAGCATCACTGTCTCAGCATTCAAAGAAGCGTGGCGGTAACTCAGAAATGGAATCCATTCTTCCTGTATCTCCCGTTGACGCTGTCATCGTATGTGGGTTTATTGGGTTTGATGACTCAAGTGGAAGCATCCGCCCGAAAGTTGGTGCTCGACTTGTTGCGTTTGACGGCATTCCAGTGGAAGTCGGACGTTGGACATTCGAAAGCATCCGCAAAGGCATACAAGCGAGAGGCCGCCCGTTGACACTCAGTTTCAGAAACGATGCTTTGTCGCCCAAGCAACAAGACATTCTCAAAAAGGCACTTGGTGACATTTCAGCTGCTGCGCCGCCACCACAATCAATACCTACAAATCCGCAGTACCATTTACCCAGGGCTGGGTCACGAGGAGAAAGTCATCAACAATATCTCGATGAACAATCTCTGGCTGCTGCATCTACAGAGTCATCAACTACATCTTCACAACGATCACGATTCAAGAAACACTATTCATTCAGCGAGACAGGTTCGTCACTTTCTTCTGCTGTTGCACCACTGGTGTCAAACTTGATGAAAAAGTCAACGAAGCAACAGCAACAACAAAGGCAACAACAACAATTTTCAGAGCCAGAGTATGTGAGGAGGCAATTGTCGTCTCATGATCAAATGAGACTAGATGAATTTAGATCATCAATGTTATAAATTGGATAGTATAAAGCATAAAAACTACATATCAACGGATGTTTTGATCAGATCTTCTCAGCAAGGGAATTGGAGTTCAACTTTTGAGTCGTGAGCAAGAGGTATCGATGGAGGAAACGGGAAACGAGGGGGGAAATTCACACTTTCAACTTTTCGTTTTTTGGGTGAAAAGAAGATTAAGCTTATTAGCAGAATTCTTTGGTAGTATCTTCACTAAAGTGAGGGGACCATGACGAAGAATAGGAAGGAAATTGTCGTCCTTGACAGTGACGATAGTGGTAGTGATGTTGAGGTAGTTTCTTCTTCAAAGAAGCGTCATGTAGCGGCACCTGCATCGAATGATGTGGTCGATCTAACGAGTGCGAGAGTGTCATCGATGACATCGGCTAATCAAATAAGCAACAGCAGGAGACGACGCCGACATACCAATGACGAAGTTGAATTCGTTGGTTCTACGACGGCTAGACAACCATCTGCAGCCAGTGCAGCTGCATCCGCTAGCTCTGATATACAATTTGTCGGAACAAAGCGCCCTCGTCCCACTAATAAAAACAGTTATCGAGCACCATCATTCCCAGGTCAGATGAACAACTTCAACAATGACAATTCAATAATGAACAATCCTATGAGCAATGCAGGTGGATTTATGGATAGGCTAACTAGTATGCTTGGTTTTGGTGGAGGGACAGGTATGAATGTACTAAATCGAGGGAATGTTGGGGGCATGGGTATGGGCATGGGATTCGATCCGTCTGCTGATCTAAGCAGATATGGACCTATCCCTGGCGTGAATGATCGACCAAGCAGCAACAACAGTAAACAGAAAAAGGCAAAGTCTAGCTCAAAACCCAAAGAAGAAGAAACAACAGCCATGATGAAGGGCAAAGCAATGGAGCAACCTCAAGGATTCGATGCAATTGACATGTACTATCCACGCCTCAAAGCCAATGATCGTACAAGTATACTACACAATCTAATCTCAAAGTGCACTACGTCAGGGAAGTCAAAAAAGTTCGTTCATGACTTTAGAGTCAAGTATGAAAAGGAAAATCCCAAGAGTACGCTTTGGAGTTTAGCCAAAGCATTATCCGAAGAGATCACTCGCTTGGAAGGAGAAAGCAAAATGCCATCCAAACAGAAGTTGAAAAGCGAAGAAGATGACAATCACCATAAAGAAAACAAACCAAACGTTGGATGCATCATTAGTAATGATGAGTCTGATTCAGACAAGAAGCCAACAGCACCCATTGGTTCGTTGAGTGGTGCAGTATTGGATACCCTTGCAACCTACTTTCGTGCACACCTCGGTCAGAAAGAGCACAAATCAATGCTTGATGCAATTGAACCTACAGAAAGTCCAGGAAGTCTCACTTGCTGCATATGCTCAGATGACTTTGATGCAGGACATACAGTCGCTTGCAGCGGAGATGACATTCATTTCTTCTGTAAACCTTGTCTCTCAAGTTATTGCACGCTGACGCTGGAAAGTGGGCCTATCCAATCCATCACCTGTGCCATACCAGATTGCAAAGCTTTATTTGCGACGCATGACATCAAATCTATCTTGTCGGATTATGATATACTCAGAATTGAACACAGGGAAGATAGTCGTGATAGACGAGTGGCAATGGCAGCCAAGGCAATGCTGCATTGTGAATGTGGTGTAGTTGCTATTGTCACAGAAGAAGATATGGGCGACGGCCGCATTGCCTGTCCAGGCAGTGGATGCGGACGTCGCTTTTGTGCAAAGTGCGGAAATGAAGATCACGGCAAGGAAAGTTGCCCCCCTCCCGCAGAGACTGTCCAATGGCTGGACAAGCACTCCAAGCAATGTCCCAATTGCTCGAATCGTATTGAGAAGAATGGAGGGTGCGATCACATGACATGTCGTCCACCTGGAGGGTGTGGCCATGATTTCTGGTGGACTTGTGGCTGCCCTTTTCCTGGGCCTCACAAGTGTCGTTAAGATTTCAGTTTCTAATTGGAAGTTTTGAAAGTGAAGAGGTAGGATGATATTCGATATGTAATCAACGCAAGAAGTGCTTTCCTTCTCATTACTCTTCCTTACCAGGGTTGCACCCAGTTTATTCCATAATACATATATAATAATGCATTGCATCAGTGAAAGTAGGTACATACTTATTGCAGCACCAATAAGTCCAAGTCAGTTTGAGGGTCACCAATTTGAGTCACGCTAGGCGTCGGCCTGTCCTTTCTTCATTCAGCGGTCATCGCCGCCTCAGAGATCAGCTGGCTCACAATCTTTTTTACTTTATCGAGAAGGATTACCTCTCTCTCTACCATTGCGGAGCTAAAATCATCGAGATTGAACCGCTGGACGCTACCTATCCATCCCTTATCGTCTGCACCATTCATCTTTAGTGTAAAAACAACCTTTCCAATCTTCAAAATCAATAAAATAATCTTCTCATTGTGACAGACAAAAAAATGAGCACAACAAACAAACAAGGCGGTGGCGGCAGCGCCTGGGCCCGTCCACTCAATAATAACCGTGGTGGTGGTGGTGGTCGATTCGGTGGCAGCGCAAGTGGTGGTGGAGCTAGTGGTCGTGCCCCTCCTGGAATGGAAGGCGGTCGTGATACCAACAATAACGGTGGCCGCAGCAACAACACCTGGCGTGTTGGTGGTCGCTCCAACCAAAGTCAAACTCCCAACAACAACAATAATGGCAACAGATCCAGACCATCGCCACCTGCAGGTGGTGCATCCATAGCATCCCAATCACCACCACCGCTACTCGCCGAGAGCAACGAACAAAATGAAAGCAACGTCCTCCGCGAACGCTTCTTGCACCTCTGCATCTCCATGATTGGTCAGACCGTCACACTCACACAAACGAACGGGTTGGTCCTCGAAGGGATCTTTCATACCTTTGCTCCATTTGAGAATCAACCTATGGAGGTGAAGAACGTCTATGTCATTCAAGCATGTAGGATGGTAAAGCCCCCCACTGATGCTTCGGAGGGCACCTTTGAGAATGGAGCTACCGTCCTTGTCCCAGCTGCCAAGGTTGCCAGCGTTCATGTCAAGAGTATGAGATTGGATGCTGCCAATGCTGCCGAGAAGGGAGTTGGCCCCTCCGGTACTCCTGAGGATATGTTCCAAACTGACTCACAAATTTCGGGGGGTAAGGGTGGTAGCGATAATTTGGTTGCCGCTGGAAGTGAATGGATAAGTGCCGGAGCCGGCGGGGATGCATTGGAAGGCCCCTCTTCTTCAAGGGGTGGTGGCAGTGAAGCTATGAACTGGCGTTCCAAAAAGTCATCCGCTAGTGGAGGTTTATCTGGAAAGCCAGGCGATAGTATTGGAGCCTGGGATCAATTCGCTGCCAATCAAGAGAAGTTTGGTGTCAAGACTTCGTTTGATGAGAATTTATATACTACAAAACTTGATAAGGACAAGATTGATCAAGCCAAATTCAAACATGCGGAACGTATCGCTCGCGAGATTGAAGGCCAGGCCACTACGAATATTCACTTGGCTGAGGAACGTAATCAGAAATTGGCATTGGATTTTGATGAGGAAGATTTGTATTCGGGTGTTTTGGATATATCGGGTAAAGATAAGGCTGCAAGGGAAGAGGAGGCGAGGAAGAAGGCAGCTGCCCCCAAGAAGAGTTGGTTGATGGCGGCGGCTGGAGAGGGTGCTGCTGCTGCTCCTCCTGCGGAAAAACCCAAGGCTGCAGCGGTCACTCCCGACCTTTCGGAGCTCAAGTTGAACTTTGATGACGAGGATACTGGAGCACAGGAAGATTCTAAAAATGCCGTTGAGAAGAAAGAAGATGGCAACAAAGAAGAAGATAAGGAAGAAGAAAAGCCAAAAAGTACAAAACTCAATGCCAATGCGAAGGCGTTCTCTTTCAACCCTGGTGCGAAAACATTTACACCCTCGGCCCCTTCTGCACCGGCTCCTACGCATGTGCCGGGTCCTATGATGGGCGGACCTCAATTCGTTCCAGGAGGACCACCAATGCAAGGTAAGAGCAGTTTTGATTCGATCATTTGTTTGCTACTTGTGTATTTACTGCCTTTTGAGCCCTAGCTGACATCACACTGTTTCTTTTGCTTCTCTCTCAGGAATGATGCCAGTGCCTATGCCCATGCCTCAACAATATCCCGGGGCACCTTACGGCGGAATGCCACCTCCTCAACAGGGTGGCCCACAGCCGCTAGGACAACAAGAAGGCGGAGGGGAAGCTTCTTCTCCAGCAACGGGTGAGGGATCCGAAGCTGGTCAGCAACAACAACAGCAGCAGCAGCAACAACAACAACAACCACCTCAGTACATGCCGCAACCAGGATTTGGCGGTGTTCCCCCAGGTGGTTATCCAGGTTACTACCCACCTCCTGGTCCAGGCGGAGGAGGTCCCATGATGCACCCCCAGGCAAGACCAGGACCAGGTTTCCATCCCCAAATGGGTCAGCAGATGATGCCAGGACAAGTTCCCTACCAAAGAATGTTTGCACCTGGAATGCCCCCTGGAGGAGGAATGCGAGGTCCTCCTGGCCCATATTACCCCGGAGGACCACCCTACCCTGGTGGAGGATACCCTCCCCACGGTGGTCCCGATGACGATTACCATAGAAGAAATAGCGGAGGACGAGGCCGTGGTGGAAAGAAGAAGAATTTTGATCGCAGATACTCCGGCGGTCGCGGTGGAAGGGGAGGATATCATCACAATAATGGCTATGAGGGTGGTCGCTCTGGAGACCCCAGCCCAAATCATGAAGTCGAAGCCAACGCTGATATGAAGCCGACAGATGGTGCTCCAGCAGAAAATAATAACCCTTCAGCAGCCGTGCAAGGAGGCGGAACGTAAGAAGACAACCGCAAAGCAGTGATATTCTAACTTTTTTTACTTAAAACAAGTTTTAACACTGTAATATACATATACGTGAGCACTGCCAATTGAGAGTCCGGCTGAAATCACTGATCCTTTCTTCTTCCTTCGTTGGTGAACATCTTTTTGAACCAACCCTGCTTCTGTCCCGAATCTTGCTCTCCATCTTCTTTGTTTGATGTAGGATGGTATTGTGCTTGAAGACTTGACTCGTTCATCTGCTGAATAAAATACAAGTCTGGCGCAAAGATGAAGAGGGCTGCGTTGCCAATCCCATCCAACCAACGATTAGACTTGTTGACGATTGCATCATCTTCCGTCGCAACATGCATTGCGGAGGTATCCATGTACTCAAGGTCGGCTTCTCCGTCTTCCCGCTGTGTCGTGACTGAATACCAGCCTAAATTGTCGTACCCGTCTTGGGGTTCCTCCCCAGCCATCAAAAGGCAGTCCTGCAACCACAGATCATACAACAAGTCTTCTCGTTCTTTTTCTTCAGCAGTCATTATTTCCATCTTGGCCATTTTTCTATCAGAGTTTGTGTCGATGAGGTGAGCCTCCAATTCTAATGATCGCATGTTCTCTTCATTGCGGCCTCCACCGACCTCCATTTGAGAAGTTCCAAGCATTTTCATTGATGCAGGTGCTGACGTCTCTCGGATAGGACCGTCAATTTGCAGCTTTCGTTTCAGGCGCTGTCGTCGTTGCCACAGTGCAAGGATTTCATCACTAAGTGGAGATTCTTTCTTAACGAAGAACTCAGACTCGGCATTATTGTTGTTCATTATATGACTGCTGGCGTCATATCGCACGTCACCCTCGTCACGTGGCACGACGTCGTCGCAACATGAGGAACACTTATCAAATAGAGCTTGCAACCTTTCGTCATCGCTAATGTCTAATACAATGTCGTCTGTATCCATTGAATCATCAGATCGGTTTTCATCAGTGGACACTTCAGCAGAAGACTCCCTGCCAGGAGCATATATCGAGTCATCAGTGCAAACTTCTTCTTCATCACCACCCTCTTCTTCTTGCACGTCGCCTTCATCATCATCAGCTTCTACCTTCTCTTTGACCTCTCCTTCATCATCTTTTCTAACTAATCCGTGCTCATGTTCGCCCTGTATCTCACATGCGTCGTTTTCCATACATGAAGATTCACTTTGCGAAGGCTGCAGTAATCCAAACCAGTTGAACCTTGGTTTTGCAGAATCTGCGTGAACTTCTGCTGTACTGTCTCTTGTGTCACATTGCACACCACCCGTGTCGGCTTCATCGTCATCAGTAGTATCACCATCAACTCTATCTGAATCGTCATCTGCCACTGCACTTGTTTGGTGGTAAACAGAGGATTCGGAACTTCTTTTATTTTCTTCACAAGATGATGATGTTTGGTTGTTCTTCGATAACAAACCAAACCAATTAAACTTTGCTGGTGAATCGACTTCTTTTGTATCAGTTGATTGGTCATCATGTATGCTTGCTTCGTCAACTCTGTTACTTATATCATCGTTACTACAATCCAGCAGCGACGTGCCCTCAGCAGCAGCAACAGCAGCAACGGACATGTCCGCATATGCGCCACCTTGATCACTTTCCGACGATAACAATTCAATCTGCTCGCACTCATCATTCTCCACATCAGGATTGGTGCGCCGACGACGAAATAATGAAAAACGAAGCCTTCCTTCGTCACGGTCGATGTGTGTTGATTTTGGCATCTCAATCAATAACTCTTTGTCATTATTGACACCAGTTTTCTCCACACTACTTGAAGACGATGTGCGGCTGCTTTCGACTGTACTACTGTCCCCAACCACCGCATCGTCAGCCCTATCTCTGATATTCGACCACCGCATCCTCTCTCTCGCTAGGCGGTCATTGCATCAAGCTAGCAAGGCCAACACAACTAAAACAACTGCATCGACAAAAGTGGTGCTGCTTCGCCTGCGAAACGGAATAAGTGTATGCAAGTTGTAGATATCCTAATACCACTAAAACCATCTATGGGTATGTATCATTTAGGTATCTAAAAAGTGCTCAAGCAATCAAAAGCGCAAAACTGCTGACGCTGCTCATAATGAACTGCAATAGAAGCAATAAGATTCGGCGCTTGTGCTCTTGCTTCTTATTTGCACCGTCGCTGACTCTGCCCAAGCAATAGAATCAATAAGATGCTACCAATTAGATCCACGGCTGCACTTATCATCATCGCTCCTCTCATAATATCAATCTTAATCAAAGTAACAACAGCCAACAATAATTCAAAATCCAACACTATTTCTTTAATGGGTCAAAAGCTAGCACTAATGTCATCAACAAACACCCAACCATTTCCACCGCCAGCCGTCATGGGGCCAGAATCTATAATGAAAAAGAAGGCTCATGGTACAAGCGCAACGCCTGTACAAGAGAATCTTCGATGGAATGTTGATCGAAGTGTAGCCGACCGAATCTGTAATTTCAATCGACACTATGCAGAATATTCTGGCTACTTCAAAACCGTACCAGAGTTCTTGAATGAGACTAATGATACACCAGCCGATAAAGAAATCACATTCTACGATTCTAACACGGGCAAACCTCTATTCTACGCACCACGTGGTCGTACTATGGAGCAATTCATCAAGGAGAG
>Ga0209652_1003547_pt1 | contig 11408 bp, 17 predicted proteins | sample SaaInl74LU_5_DNA_FD_184641 | JGI IMG/M metagenome (GOLD analysis project Ga0209652, IMG submission 184641) | Marine microbial communities from expanding oxygen minimum zones in the Saanich Inlet - ESP_74LU_5_DNA (SPAdes) (version 2) | ecosystem: Environmental > Aquatic > Marine > Intertidal zone...
ATATTGGGCACAAAGGAATGTTGCCCTTATTGGCTACCATGCAGCCTTGTAGCTGTCCTGATGAGTGAGTCTGGGGGGAGGCTGCCAGCAGCACAAATCCTAACCCTAACCCTAACTTGTCAGAGGTGTGTTGATGAAATTGACATGAGATTTTGCAAAGCCGTGAGTGCCGAAGCAACCTTCGCATTCTTTTGGCTCTGATTTGATGTGTCAGGAACAAAGAACGAGGCTCCTCTCATTATCTCAGTCAACCTGATACTTAGAAACCGCAACATCGCCATCAATAATAAGCCGCCAACAGATAAAAATGGCTTCGCCATCCTCCTGCGTCGGCTCTCGACTGCTCTCCCTAGCAATTGTCCTCACAGCAGCAACATCGCCATCGTCAGGCTGGATAGCGCCCATCAATAATTCCAACATCAGCTCTCGGCGAACTTATCATTCTTCGTCGAGAGAATCGTCGCTGCTAGTACCGTCATCATCAAGGCTGCAATTTTCTATAGTTGATAATGAAGAAAGTACAGAAGACAATAACAATATTGGCGGCATCAGCGGCGATGGACATCAGTTGCGCATCGGCCAGCGAGTTGGCAGTGGCGCCTATGGAACTGTCCACATTGCCCACCTACTCAACAGTGAAAAGAGATATATTGCCAAAAGGGCATGGACACTCTCCGAATTTGAATCGAATGTTCCAACGGCAGTGATGGAGTTGGATAGCAGTGCGAATGATGGTCAGAGAACTGGTGTTGCTCGTGCTACGGGTGTGGTTGAAGAAGGCAGCAATGATGACGACAGCAGCGATGATGATGATGACGATGATGATAATATCAGCAGCAACAGCAGCAGTAGTAGTGATGACAAGCTGAAGGAAAGGGCAGAAAGATGTCGATACTATTGGAACGTAGAACGGCACATTGTTCAAAAGTTGTCATCATCCCAAATGAGTAATGAAGATGAAGGATATTCCAATATTCACGTTACACCACAGTTCAAGGGAGTGTTTCAATCAGCAGCGGTTGACGATAATGATAATAATGGTGGAGGGGAAGAAGGGGAGATTGTACCTGGTTACGGAAAGATTGGTGAACATGACAATACTGACGATGACAACAATAAGCAGGGTGGAGGGTTCTTTTCCATGATGAATAATGATGGGGATGATGACGATGAAAGATTGCAACATGAATGGATGGTGTTTGAATACATTCCTTCTAGTAGTGTGGATGGTAGTCATGAGGAGTCGGCTGCAGCGTTGACTTTGTTGGATGCAATGGAGGTTGCTCTTGGTGAAAATCATCATTTGGAAGATATTGCGACCGCATTGAATCTACCATCGAATAAATTTGGGGATACATTAGATGCTGTATTTGTTTCAATATTGGAGGATTTGAAGGTAATTCATGCATCGAATATTGTGCATCGTGATGGTAAGTTTTTGTTTGTGTGTGATTGCTGTTGTTATTGCAGTGCTCTGTGTTTATGTACTGTGCATCGACTCACTTCAATTCATCTCGTCCTCATAATGTAGTCAAACCCGGTAATCTACTTTGCGACGGTGAAAACAATCGATTACTCCTAATCGACTTTGGCAGTGCCGCAGATCTCGATCTATCGTCTCCTCCTCCGCCCAAACAACAAAACAATGGTATTGGAAATATCTTCTCCAATGCTGCCGCAGGGCTCCAACAACGACGTGTAGGCTTTGACGATGGTATAGCTGCCATCTCACCAATCTATAGTGCTCCCGAAACATTTGTCAAATTGGATGAAAACCCCTTGACATTCGATGTCTTCTCAGCTGCTCTAATCATGTGTCAACTGCTCTTCAATCTATTAGATGAACGGACCGATGTAGGCTTCACTCAACAATTGCGAGAGGCAAATTATGATTTGGATACATGGCTTGAGAATAGTTTACGGGCCGAGTTGCGCCCATTGGGATTTGATGATGCGTTGGGATATCTGGGTGAGCGTCGGGGGCTGTGGGCATTAATGAAGCGAATGCTTCAGCCTGATCCACTCAATCGTATTTCGTCTGCCATGGCATTGGAACGCCTTGTTGAAATATTGGCATTGAGGAGTGGTGAAATAGATTGGTCGGATGAGACAATTGCACTTGTTGCACGAGAAGAAGCTTTCTTCGAAAGTGTTATTGATTCGTTTGGAACGTGCACGGTTAATTATGGAGATGGACAGGATGATAGTCGACCTCGTCCTCTTCACTTTTTGGCATCGTTTAGGGCAGGTCTTCCACCTGGACTCGTCCTCGCAGAGGCATCCGATGACAATAATGATGAATACAGCGATATGAGTGATGAAGCAAAAGCAAAATGGAAGGAAGCTACTAAAGTTGCATTCCCTGGAGAAGTATTCGTAAGAGGGTGGAATGCAAATGGTCAGGCGGATAAATTGGGTATATTTGAAGTTGGTGATAGATTGAGAGGAGTCGGCGAGCTTCCCTTCACGAATGCAGGGCTTGAAGCTGCTGTAGATTTGGTGAGTGGGTCTCTGCCTTGATAGTGTATGACAACCTATGGACTTTGCTAATTTAACCTCTTTCTCTCATATACCATTACCACAGATTCAACGGCAACCAAGGACGGGAGGTACAATGAAGCTCCACTTCGATCGGTTGTCGAGGTTGAATGAGCAGGTGCCAATTGATCAAACTAATGTGGGTGGCCAATCTTCTAAGAAGGTTGTTAGCCAAGGCACCTGGAAGAGCAAAGGCCGTAGAGGTAATCAAGAAGATGGATTCGGTAAGTTGGTATGACCTTACAGAACTGCAATATTTGTGCTGCTAAATGCAAGTCTCTCAACGTGATCATGTTGCAACTTTGTAGTGCTACACGAGATCAAAAATGACGCGAGCGGTGGTGTCCTCCTCGCTGGTGTATTCGATGGTCACGCTGGTACTGCTGCCAGTGAAAGTGTGTCAAAAGTACTTCCTAGCTTGTTTAGAGAAGAATTATTATCCTCTAATGGGCAAGGCGATTCGGTCATTAGGGATGCTCTAGAACAAAGCTGGAGGACGACGTGTGATTTGTATAGAAATGGATGTGATGAGAATGGTCCAGTTGAGGGAACTCTATTTACAGAGACTGGCTCGATTGATCTGATTGGTGAGTTATACTATTCGGTTGCCACTTTTTTCTACATATGTGAGGTTATATTTCAGCGCTTCTAACCAACTATTTCAACATTTCAGTAGCTGGGACCACCGCAACAATCGCGGCAATCTCAATGAATCCTAGTGGGACAAACGAATTGACCCTTCTCAACTGTGGTGATAGTAGAACGATGCTAGTAGGAGAACCAGTCGTTGGAGATGGCTCGGTGGTTGTATTTGAAACTAGAGATCATTCGCCTGATGATATGATTGAGATTGAGCGTCTGTCGCGGGGTGCAGACCTAGGTTTGGATTATTCAATTCCTGAGTGTTCCATGTCTGGATCCTATTTGAGGGTGGGAGACTTTCAGTATGCACTCTGTCGCTCGTTGGAGGGATCATATGTGACATCCAAGGGGATTGTTAGCGATGCGGACGTTACAAACATCAATCTGACAACTGCATTGGCTGGGCGGCAGTACAATTCTCTAGTGCTAGCATGTGATGGGCTGTTAGAGGTAATGTCAAGTGAAGAAGTTGGGAGGGAGGTGGTGCTGATGAGGAAAGCAGGATACAAGGCAGACGAAGTTGCGAAAAACTTATGTGGACAGGCTTTGAAGAAGGGCAGCTACGACAATATCAGCGTGATCGTTTTGCATCTTGATGATGCGTAGTGGAGCGTACTTGCATAGAACTTTAATCTGAATACATATGTACTTTAAATGCTTTAGCTTTAGCACGAAGTTAACTTTTTGCGTTGCTGTCCGTCCAGGAGACGTAAAAACCAATCTGCACAACTGCAGAGGAAAACTTCTCTTTCTGCAAGCTCCAAATCCAAATAAGTATGTAGGAAAGCCTCGACAGCAAAAGAAGCCGGAAAGGGAGTGTTGCTGCGACAAAATCTCTTCAGTCGGGAGTCCTCGGAAGGTGAGCGAGTCTCTACCGTAGAGGCGACACGCGTCCCAATTGCCTTCCACTTTCAGAAGCGTTGATTGTTTGTTTGCATTATTGTACATCGATTCACCATGGCGTGCATGCTTTCCTCATAAAAAATCTTCACCGTTCGACACTTACTCGCCATATCCTCCTCCTCCTCTCTTCAAAAATGAAATTCTCCAGTTCATGTAAGTAGATGATTTGATATGTTAATGATGCAGCGAGCTGCACTTGTTCTTGTGCAACCCCTCTATTTTGGTTTTGGGGGGCCATATAAGTCGTCGTCATGTCATCCCATCGTGTCGATATGTCATCATCGTCATGCGGCGTGATGAGTGGCCATCCTTTCTGTTATTTACGTTTACTCACCTCCGCCGCCCTTCGTCCAATGTCTACCTCTTCTTCATTCATACGCAGTCCTTGCTCTTGCTGGTGTGTCCTCCGTATTGTCGGTGGAAGTCGTCGGGTCATTGCGTCGCAGCTATGATAGCGGAGTTGTAGTCAACGATGCCAAACAAAGCCAACTCAAAGTAAGCGGGTATGCGCCTCCGTCTTCCTTTGAAGAAAAGAAGAGGAGTAAGGTCGACAAAGCAAGGGGGTATGCCCTTATGAGGAAGGAAACGGATACTGCGTCGACGCTAGAGGAAAGTACTACGCTGCTTTGATGTGGAGCAATATCGCAAGTGTAGAAGATTGTAAGACCTATTGCATTTCTGTGAACGACAACTTGCCAACTGATTGGCCATTCCGTGGCATTGATTATAATGAAAGTGAAAGCGATTCTTCATGTTTCTGTCTTTTTGATACTATTGATGATGAGGAGGGAATGAGGACAAACATTCCGAAGTGCACCGATCTCAATCCCAGTATGGACGGCTGCTTCGTTTGGGATGACGGCTCTGCAGGATATGGTGCAGTTGAAAGTATTGTTAGTGTCCCTGATCCTGATGGGCCTTATGGGAGCTATACGTGTGTCCCGTGGAGTGATGAGTCTGAGATCCTAGATGCAAGGGAGTAGGTTTGTAGAGGAGGAGGCTGTGTGTTATTTGATAGCTTGGATCAAAGTCATAAGTATAAATAATAATTGATTCGAACGATGAAATGATGATACAGGAAAAAACAGAAGAATGGGTGGTGGAATCAGTAAGATAATCCTTACCCCATGCTTGGCTCTTGGCTCTGCGCAGCGGCTTGGCCGGTCGGTCGGTGATTATTGAGTGAGACAGAATCGGTACTTTTTTGTCCGTATTCGTATCGACCGCAAATGAAAATTAAATACCCCAAAATCCAAAATCCACTCCGCCCGCTCGCTCGCTCAACCACCACACAAGATGATGACTTCCATCATGCTCGGCGGTACCAAGCAGGCCAACGAGGACGACGACGACGACTTCCCCGCCAACTCTTGTGTCAGCAGCATCATCTGGAGCAACGCTGTAAAATGGATCAACAGCAACGGAGGTTTCGTCCATTCTTCGTTGAGATATAATGAATCACAGAGGCAAGTCTATCTCGACACATCACCATCAAGCTGCGGCGGTGTCATCGATGCTGGGACCACATTGCTACGAATACCCGATGCTTGCTTGCCATCTCTCCATTCTGTAGAGAGGGATGAAGAATTCGGCCAGTCATTGTTTGGAGTGGTTCATTCTCTCGAAGCGTCGCTGTATCATGATGCGCAGGATGTTGTGGTGGCGCTCTTTCTTGCTCGTCAGCAGCAGCTATCGCCATCGTTTTATGAACCATATACTGCCACCCTGCCAGTCTCTTCCAACGCGTCTTTAACGAACAATGGCGATAATTCATCTGACTGCAATAATCTCCAACTGTTACCAAGACAATGGGATTCTGAAACGCTACAGCGACGTCTCTACGGAACATCGTTGTACAAACGAATCATCAACGAACAGAATGGTATCAAGTGTGAATATGAATTGATCAAGACTGCTTGGATGCGACAACAAGAAGAGCAAAGCAGTCCAACAACTAAAGATGATGATCAGAAGCAGACGAGTCAATCGTCATTATTTCCAACATGTGAACAGTACGACAACATGATGTCACTAGTAACCTCACGTGGATTTGATGGATTGGGATATGATGGTGTGGATGTGATGATTCCATTGTTGGATTTGTTAAATCATGTTAGAGGACAAGGGGTCGATAATACTGCAAATGGTGACGGCAGTGGTGGTGTGGCTCATGTTCGATATGAGAGGTACCATGAAGAGGACAACGAGACGGATGAAGATGGGAGTGGGGATGGAGAACCAGCCACGAAGCGAATCAAGACAGATATTAACGACAGCACTACTGCTACTAATAATATAAGAAGCAACAACAGCGGCGGCGGCGAGAGAGGTGGTGTCAAAGTAACAGCAGGTCAATCAATAGTAGCAAATGGAACAAAATTACAAATGACTTATGGTGCCAAGAGCAATAGTACTTTATTGGGGAGGTATGGATTCTGTATTGCTGATAATGTCGAGCCTGATGGTGAGTGTTTGTTATGCGTGGCATGTACTGTTCGTCTTGCTTCACTCATTGACCTCTGTTTGTGTTGATTGTCCACCAACCAATCTCGAAGGCTCGTGCAACGATGTGGTAGAAATTGAATTAAAGGAAGAAGCTCCTCCTGTGAAATTGCAACGAGGTCCAAAGTCTTATACGTATGGCCCTTTCATCAAAGCGTTAAAAGTATTCAACAAACATTTACAAGACGAGAGCGTCAATGACGATGCGAATGATCGGGGAGAAGAAGATGACAATGATGATGGAGGGCTGCAAGCCTTTCTAGATGATTGTGAAGAGGATGAATACGAAGACGACGACGACGATGAGGAGGGAGGTGACGATTTAGATGACATGATGTACAATCCTACCTCATTTGGTGACGATGAGCAGCTATTGGACAAAGCGCTTTCGTCTTCCACAAAAGCAGAAGGAAAGATAAACGATCTCCGAGCATTGGAGGCCCTACACTCATCACTCAAACAAGCCATGGATCGATGTGAACAGAACTCTCTCATACGCAGTAGCGGTGGCAAAGAACGAAGCTATACAACAGCAGAGGATCACTACTGCATCATGCTGATCAAATCCGAAATGCAAACTATCTCCTTCTACAAGAGAGCTGCAGAAATGGTACACTCAAAGCTGTCGAAATCTTCGCCGGGAGTTGCTTCTCTGATGGATGGCAAGTTGGAGATGATTGCCATGGATCTAGAGCACATAAACGATCTTGTTGAAGCATTCCTGACAATTCGATATCCAGGGGTGTCGATTTGATAACTTGATCTGTGATAAAATAGCTTGTAGACGAACACTCGACTCCTGCTCCTGTATCTCTCTCAATGGATCACTGAACTGCATCATTAAATTACCTCGATACCAAGGCCAGAGAGAAGACGAAGGAATATCTTGGGAACGGAAGGAGGGCAGTGCTAACTAGAGCTGCATCCTACATCGTCTACTTTTGTTTCAGCAGCAGGGGAGATGATGTGACAGACTTATCTTGTGACCTACACGGCCGCTCAAATTTTCAACTGTCAAGTGCATAAGCCTAAAACGGCCCTCTCTTTCTAAACGAGAGTCTACTGTAACTGTACGTCACGTCTAACTTCTCAACAGCTATGCTAATTATAAACTCGTCTATTCTCCCTACTTCATTTCTACTCTTCCACATCATATCATATACAGGCCTCGTCGTTGCTGGTGTGTCCTCCGTATTTTCGGTGCAAGTCGTCGGGCCCTTGCGTCGCAACTATGATAGCAGCGGTGCTGCTGCTGCAGTCAGTGATGCCGAAGAAGTCCAAGGTGAAGTAGGCAATGCTGATATTGATCTCTCTGGTAAGAATGATGAGTTCGATCATGATAGTGGTAAACATTATGTCTTTGCTTCGAATGGAGACTTGCTTTTGAATCTAGACGGAAGCTGCATGAATGGTGCTATCAATCCAGAAGAGGGATGTTGGAAATGTGCCCCTGCCGACTTTTACGGTTCCGGTTGGCCTAGCTTTGGGTTTGGCAACCCTGGTGCTGGTAGGACTGATATATGTTGCGCATGCCCTACTGGTACCTCCAGCGAGATTGTGAACGGAAAGAGTCAGTGTGTTTGTGACAATGCCACTGATCCGTGGCCGTCGTCTGTTTCATATACTCGTCAATGTCGAGCGTGCCCTGCAGGAGAAACTTATGTTGGACCTATCAATGCAGGTGGTACCGGAGAGTGCATCTAAAGTTTAAACCATCCATCCCTTACAATTTCTCAAGAGTTGTTACAAACTCGTCTATCCTCACTGCTTGATTTGGCTTTGTTCGTTCTTCGTTCTTGCATCGATCTGCTTCATGTTTTCGACCAAGCTAGGGCAGACATGAGTAACGGACGGAGGAAACAAAGGTGCCTTCAAATCTATTGCTCCTGCCAGTAACAGTAACAGTCACTTGCTGCTCATCTCCTCCTTAGCTTGCCCTGTAGCAAACAGGGACTGGGGTTTCCAGAACTTGTAGACAATCCTGCAGCTAACGGATATCTTTTGCACATTGACGAAGTTGAGAGGGCCCGGCTTGTTTTTCACGTGATGTGATGGAAGTGTAAAATGCTTTGCACATAAATAATAATCTTTGCCATCATCGACACTTATCTGAACGATGCGCCTGTGTCATCATTAGATCCAGGAGTCCGCACTTGTTCTTCTGCATTTTGCGTCTCATCTCTATGTCTCAGCCAAGATGTGTTGCCTTGGTTATGTTGTCATCTGTTATGAGTATGTCATCACGTAAACGTAAAGAATGCAAGATATAGTAACAAAGGCCTTCTCTTTCAACTCAAGTCACTGTAACTGTACTAAATCATCTAATCCGTTCAATCTACTTCTCCCGTCCACCTCTCAAGAGCTTATAATACTTAAACTCGTCTGTTCTCACTGCTGCTTGTTGTCCGGCAAGCACGGACTGTCCTCCGTCGGACGGACACAAGTTGAGACGCGGAGAGACTACGACAATGACCCGACAATGACCCCAACTCTCGCAGACATCGCATGCAGCACCTGTGTGCCCTCATGAGGGAGCCACTGCAGTAGATCATCATTTTCATCACGCCGACAATGAAGAAGCTGCAGCGGCGGTTCTTCATCTTGCTTCTTTTCTCTTGGGCTGGGTCATTTTATCATCGCTACTTTTTTCACTCGATACAAATTGATGATGCACAACAGTTGCTGCTTCAGCATCAGCCACAGCAGCCGCATGAGAAGGAGGAGCAGGTAATACAAAACACGACGATAAGACAGCCTGCCTATTACCGCCCACCTCAAAATGCAGACGACAATCAGTCACAAAGAAGTGGCGGCAACGAACAGACGATGCTATCGCTATCGCCTTCTTCGACGACCACTCTGACCTACGCCGACCTCATCCAGCGAAGCATGGGCCTTCCCGCATACACAATGAGACAAGCAATTGACGCCGCCAATACCTTCACGGCTCAATATGCAATCGTCGTCTACGATCCTGAGAAAGACAATTTTAAAGGATACTACAGTCAAAACCATCAGTGGGTATCGAGTGTGGCGCATAAGAAATTGAGTAACACTATTACTACATTGACCTGGCTGCTGAGAAAGTTATTTCCGGAAAGATTTACACCGAATTCGCCAGAGTTTGTGATGGCATTGTCGGGTGGTGATTATCCTGCTGTACGTGATCGTGGTTGTATTCGTAGTAACGAACAGAGTGGGCCCTGTGGAGGAGGAGAAGATGACAAACAGCAAGGAGGAAGAAACAACAACAGCAACAACAACAGCAACAACAACAACAAAGCACCCATATTGCATTTCGGTTCGGTATTCAGTGGGCCACTATTTCCGAATCTAATCGCCATGCCCATGCCAGGAGTTCATTTGAATTGCTTTACCGATTGGTTCACATCAAGAGAGGTCTGTAGGCACTTCTTACCATCGTATCTCAAACCGGGTGGATTGGTCTTTGGAGAGGATGTTGGACTGTTTTGGGATGATTTAGTGCCCCAGTTGGTTTGGAGGGGAACCGACTTTCCGTTTTTGTCCAATCAGAATGATTTGGAACAACCTTCGTTTGAGAGTTATGTGGGGGACAAGATTGATGGTGTTGTGGACAATCAACATCCAAATAATGAAGTAGCCACGGCAATTCTTCGACAAGAGTACAACAAGTTGGTACCTCGATGGAAGGGAGTAGTACTAACTGCTGAATCCGAGATTGATGCTCGTCAAACGAACACACTACCCAGAATCAACATCAAGTTCAGCCACGTCGCGGGAGATGGTGGGAGGAAGCGTCTTGCAAAGGGCAGCACGGAATATCAAGGTTGGGAGCAAATTGGCTTTCCAGTAGCTGGTGAAGTCATGCCATTACGAGAGTTGGCCAAGTATAAATACCATATCGACTTGGGAGGTGGTGGAGGCACTTCGTGGACGGGCACATTTGAAAAGCTTGCAATGCCCGGTCTTCTATTTCATCATGTGACTCCCACCAAGGATTATATCCATGACTTGTTAGAGCCATGGGAGCACTATGTTCCCGTTCGATCAGATTTGGGAGATTTGACGCAGAAGTTAGAGTGGGCAGAGAGTCATCCAAATTATGCTAGACAAATATCTGACAATGCGACCAAGTTCATGAGAGAGATCGGCACAAAAGATGGTTTCGAACGAGTGTTTCAGAATAACATGGTCAAACCATTACGAAGAGTAATTGAAGCCTACACTCCATTAGACCCTACAAATAAGAAACATCATGGTGCATTCCGACAAGAGTTAACGAAAAATGTTGGCTTCAATTATAGGAAGCCATTTATAAAGTGTTCGGGAGAGACTAGGTTTTCGTGCAAGCTAATTGGAAGCTGGGCCTGAGAATGGGAAAGATGCAATAATAATGATAATAATGAATTGTAGGAGTAGATTATATAAGTGCAGAAAGCTGACAATGACCCGTATCCGATCATGTCCTTGTTATTGGGTACATAGCTATTTGTCAAGTCATAACGTCTGATAGTGATAGCTTTAGTGTTCGTGACTTTATGCTTGTTAGAAAAGTACATCCAACATGAGAATTGCTGGTAGCGAGCACTCATTCTTGCGTCTCTACCTACCATTGGAACTAAGCTACATAAAACAGCAAGCTGTCTCCTCCTGTAGCGTTGAGTTGGAAATACACTTACACTTCTCACCGAGTATGACGTAACTGGTACTCACCCTCTGGTACATGAGGACATCATCTACCGAGGAGTGAATGCCACCAGTTACAAGTGTGACAAACTGGTGTCGCACTTTAAAATTCTTACGATTGGTGCGGTGAAGCCTGCTGAATCACTCACGTACGC
>Ga0209652_1003548_pt1 | contig 11405 bp, 6 predicted proteins | sample SaaInl74LU_5_DNA_FD_184641 | JGI IMG/M metagenome (GOLD analysis project Ga0209652, IMG submission 184641) | Marine microbial communities from expanding oxygen minimum zones in the Saanich Inlet - ESP_74LU_5_DNA (SPAdes) (version 2) | ecosystem: Environmental > Aquatic > Marine > Intertidal zone ...
CGTCGCGCGCCGCAAAAATAAAAGCTTTCCATCTCGTCGTCGCGCCGGAGGTTCGGCGGCGCGCGCGACATCTCGTCGCGTCGAAACGAGACTCTTCTGAACTCGTTCAGATTCGTCGGCTCGCCTCCAAGCCTCCTCGACTCCTCACGTCACTTATCCTCGTCCTCCACGTCGCAGTGCTCGGTGAAGAGGCGGGAGAGCATATCGCGCGCGACGTCCTCGTCGTAGTCCCCGGGAAGCGCGCACAAGTCGTCGTCCGCGCCGGCGCCGTCGCAGTACCCGTCGAGGATGCTCTGGTACTGCGCCAGCAAGTCATCCCCGGTGAGGCCGCTCGACGCTTCGGCGAGCGCGCGGCAGCCCGCGGCGCTTTCATCGCGGTCCTTCCCGAAGCGGTCGTCGCTGCCCGCGGCGGCGTCCACGGACCAATGGCCTTGTCGCAGCGCGTTCGTGCGCTCCCAGTCCGTCACCTCCACGGTCTTCTCGGGCGGCATCAGTAAAACGCCCCGCCGCGCGACTTTGCACCGGTACCCCCCCTCGCGGCAGGTGTACCGCAGATCTTCCGGCCGCGCGGATTCCACAACCGGCACGCGGCCCATCTCCGCCTCTAACAGTGTGCCGTACCGCGCCGCGTCGTCCTCCGCGGGGAACGCCAGGATGATGTCCACGGGCACGTCCTCCTTCGTGCGCTCCTGCAGCGAATAAAGGCCCTCGCTGCCCGTGCCGGCGCCAAACACCAAGATGTACACCGGCTCGTGGTCCGGCACATCCTCCAAGTCTTGCAGGTTGGACCAGCACACGCCACGCGCCACAGGGCCACCCACGGAGTTGTTCGACGCGCTGTGCTCGTCCAGGGAGAACGGGTAGTCGTCCGCGCCCGCAGAGTGCGCGGAGCCCGCGTCGAAGCCGGGCTCAGCAGCCGCCGCCGCCGCCGCGGCGCGGTGCAAATCACCGGGAGTCAAAGGCTTGGACAGGCGGTCGTACGCGTCGCGCTCGGCGTCGAACCCGTCGCCGGGCAGGGACTGCCAGTCGTCGCGGGGCGCGGCGGCGCGCGCGGGCGCGCGCGAGGCGTTCTGAGGGGAGGAAAGGTCGGGCGGGAGGCGATGTCAGTGGACGTTGGGCCGGAGGAGGCGCACGCGCGCGCTCGCGGGGGGAACGCGCGCCTCGCGGTCGCGGCGGTTTTTTTCCTAGGGGAACGTGACGACACCGCCCATCGCCGACACCGCGCGTGTTCGCGGTTCGGTTTCCCCGAAACAGTGAAATCGGGGGCGGGCGAGGGCTGGGGGTTCCGCGCGGGCTCCGGAGCGTGCCTGGAGGCTAGACGTACCGCGTGACGCGCCGAACGACGTGTGTTACCCCGCGCGCGAAGCGCGGGCTGGGCGCGAATCGCGCCGCTCAGGGATGCGGCGACTGCGCGGGAGGCCATCTTGGGCTATCCGTGTCGGAGCGCTGCACTGTTCCGTGGGATGCGGAAAAAAACGCGCTGATGCGCGACGCCGTGTATCCGGAAGGAGACACGCGCGCGAGCGTCGGTTTCGGTTCGAACCACCCGAGCGCGCTGCGCACGTGCTCGGAGCGACGATAACGCGGGAGAGACGCGTCGCGACGCACTCCTCAGTGCCTGTACGCGCGCGGTTCGTGAGTGGCGACGCGCACATCCCACGCCACGTTTGACGGGAAAACTCCTTTCATGACTCGAGTCACGCAGGCAGATGCGCGGATGAGAGGGAAAGACGGGCGTCGCGCGCCAACTCTGACTCGGCTTTCCGAAATTCCGCCAATGAAAAAAACCAACCGCGCGTTGATCGGCACCTCCGCGCCGAATCGACAAAATCGGAATTCTCAGCCGCACCTTTGACCGCGAAAACTTATGCGATTTCGCTTTTCGCGCGGTGTTCGACTATTCCAGGTTCGTTCAAGCGCGTCGTGGGAAAAAGCGCGGTTGGCGAACCGGAAAGGCTCGGGTCGTTGGCGGGCTGACGCGTAGTGAATCGTTTCGCGCGCCAGCGAGAAACGCGTGAAACGAATGCGGGAGCGGGACGGGAGGGACGGGCGCGGCGCGGCGTCTTCGACGGCGTGGGTGTGTTCTTCGCGTTGCGGGCGTCACAACCACATCACGCATCTGTACATATTCCCCGGTATCCCCACCCCTGGCCGCCGCGCGCGCGCTCACTTGGCGCGGAGCGCGCGACGCGACGATCGAACGGGCGCCGCATCTGTCTCCTCCGTCTTCTTCGCCTTGGTCGGTTTCTTCTCCTTCTTCGCCGCGACCGCGCGGCCGCGCTTGGGCGCGGGCTCGGGCTCGGGCTCGTCCGGTGAGTTCTCGTCGTTCTCGGGCTCGTCCGGTACGTCGTTCGCATCAGCGGGCTCGTCCGGTAAGTCGTTCTCGGTCGTCTCCAAAAGCGCCGGAGACGCGCCGTCCAAACGCGCGTCGTCGGTGGGCACAAACGTCGCCTCCTCCGCGACCGTCGCGCCGCTCGCGTTCAAGTCCGGCGCTTCTTCCGCGTCCTCCTCCTCCTCCTCCTCGGGCGCGTTGCCGTCGTTCTCGGAGTCACGTGTCGCTTTCAGGGGCGCGTCTTTCTCTCCCTCCTCGCCTCCCAGCGTCACCGCGGGCGTGTCGTCGTCGTCGAACACGTGCCCCTCCGCTCGTCTCGCCGAGCGGTACGACTCGAAGCGCTCGACGTGCGCGGCGGCCATCTTTCGCTCGAAGTCCTCGATCTCCTTCTTCGGCCCCTCGAGCGCCTCGGCCGCGTCCGCACCGTCGGATCTCGCGCTTTTGTTTTTCCCGCCGTACGTCTTCTTCGCCTTCGCCACCACCGCGTCGAGGTGCTTGAACACCTCGCGATCGTACAGCGCGGGCTCGTACAGCTTCCAGGCGTCCATGAACTTCTTGAACGCCTTGTCCGAGAGCGCGAGCGCGGAGATGCAAAACGCGACGTCGCGCGCGGGCTTGGGCGTGGGCGCCAGCGCAGCCTCCGCGAAGCGATGCACGAACTTGTCCGCCAGAGCCTCGGTCTGCCTGTCCTTGTCGATGAACCCGAGTAGACGCGTCATGATGCTCTGGAACGCCTCCGGGCTCGTCGCCGCGTCGCCGGAGAGGCGCGACAGCAAGTCGGGGAGCAGGTTGTAGATCGGGTTCCCGTGCTTGCGCGAGAGCTCGGCGAAGAGCAGCTTGGCCACCGCGGCGACGCGCGGGTCGGGGTCCTCCAGGCACCGAGCCATCTCCGCGATGTGCCCCTTCACCTTCATCATGTCGTTCAGCACGAGGTGCGCCAGCACGGTGATGGCGTGCTGACGCACGCCCGAGTCGGGGTCGTGCAGCGAGTTGCCCCACTCGCGCAAGCCGTACAGGTGCTCGGTCCACGGTTCGACGGCGTTGGGGAACCGGAACGCCAGGTCACCCAGCGCCACCATCAGCGCCGAGCGCGTGCCCTTGTCGCTCTCGTCGCGCAAGCGCGTGAAGATCAGAGACAGGTGCTCCTCGCAGAACCCGCCGTCGATGGCCATCAGCCGCGACAGCGCCGCCAGCGCCGCGCCGCGCAACAGCGGGTGGCCCTCCGCCACCGCGGGGTGGCCGCACAGCGCCACCACCACCGGCGCGTACGCCGCCACCAAACCTTTGCCGCTCTGCTTCGAGCGCGCCTCTTTCGCCGAATGGAAATCCAACAGCTCAGCCTCGCACGCCTCGCGCGCGTTGTCCAGCTCCAGGTCCTCACCCACGGCGCCCTGCCCGAGCGCCGCCGCGAGCTCAGCCTCCTCGCCGCCGCTCTTGCCGGCGGCCGCCGCCGCCTCCGACGCCTCGGCGGCGGCGCGATCGCGCGCGACGCGCGCGCGGCGCACGGCGCGTCCGAGGCCCTCCACGTGCACGAGGTGGCGCAGACCCACCTCACCGAGCACGAACAGGAACCGAGAGAGCTGCGCGGCGTCCACCGCGGAGGCGGCGGACGTCGCGGGCGCCTTCTTCTCGAGAGAGGCCTCCTCGGTCTCCGCCTCGGAGCCTCCTCCGGCGGCGTCTTCGCCTTCTTTCGCGTCCGTCGACTCCGCGTCCGCGTCCTTCTTCTTGGGGTTGAAGGCGGCGGCGGCGAAGGAGCGGATCACGTCCGAGGCGGCGCCCTCCGGGTCGGGGTGCAGCGCGTACAGCGCGGCGATGGACTGCTCCGCGGCGGGGTACCACGCGCGCCCGCTCAGGGACGAGCCGGGGGAGAGAACCTTCGCGAGCGCGGCGAAGACGACGCCATCCGGCGCGAGCGCGGGCAACGCCACGCCCGCACTCTCCTTGGTCCCGGCGTTGCCTCCGGGGCGCGCGCGCGCGAGGAGCGCGGCTGCGGCGCGCGCGAGCGCGCCGTCGCCCACGCGGCAAGCACGCTCGAGCGCGGCGGCGGCGTGGTCGACGTGCGGCACAACCACCTCCGGCGCGGTCGCGGCGGCCATCGCCAGCACGGTGAACGCGGCGGCGCGCGCCGCGTCAGACGCCTCGCGCGCGGTGGCGAGCGCCCAGGTGGCGCGCACGACGGCGCCGTCCGGCGGCACGCGTCCGTCCGCGACGAGCAGCTTGATCACCTCCTCGAGCGCGGCGAGCTCTCCGAGCGCGCTCGCGGAGGCCACCTCCGCGAGCGCGGCGGCGGCGGCCACGGGTGAGTCCGCGCCGGAGAGGAACAAAACGTCCACCGCCTCGACGGCGGCGTCTCGCACGGCGACGTCGCGGCTGAAGACGAGACCGAGCATGCGTCGCACGCCCTCGTCTGCGCCGTCGACGCCAAACTGGCGGAGACGCACGAGCAGACCCGTCGCTTCGATGGCGTCCGAGGGGGTGGAGGACGAGAGCAGACGACACAGCACGCCCACGGCGCCGCCCATCTGCACGGCGAAACCGAGCGCCGTCTTGAGCGCGGCGACCATCGTGCGAACCGCCTCGACGCCGCCGTCGAGCTCGGGCTGCGTCGGCGGATCCGGCGTTTCGTTCTCCGTCGCGCCCTGCGTTTTGTCGTCCGGCGTCTCGCTCGGTTCCTTCGCGTCCTCCTCGTCCTTCTCGTCCTTCCCGTCCGAATGCTCGGTGTCTCCCTGTTGCGCTCCCTGTTCCTCGTCCCCCTCCGGCACGGTCTCGGGCGCCTCCGGCGTCTCCGGCGGCGGCGGCGCCATCTGCGCGAGCTTCGCCTCGTACTCCTTGAGGCTGGAGGCGAACGCCGACGAGGGGAGCTGCGGCGCGAACGGGTTGAAGCCGAGCATGACCGCGAGCAGGTGCATGGCCGCCTTGCGCACGAGCGCGGACTTGTCCCCGAGGCGCCCGATGGCGAGGTCCGCCACCACCAGCCAGTGCGACAGGGGCACCGCCTTCTTCTCCGCCATCGAAGCCCAGGTTTGCAGCACGCGCGCGCGCGTGAACGCCGACACGTCGTGCACGCGTTCGACGAGGAGGTCCAGGAAGCCCTGCTTCGCGCGGAGCAAGGGCGCGGAGGCATCGGACGTGGACCGGTCGCGTTCTTCCGTCAGAGAACCGGAGGAGGCGTCCGAGCAGATCAGGTGGCCGAGCACGGTGACAAGCGCCGAACGCAGCGAGTACGCCTCGCCGTCCAGGTGCGGGAGCAACAGCGAGATGTTGGTCATGGTGGTCTTGGGCATGCGCTGCGCGAGCTCGGCGACGAAAACGCCCACGGCGCTGACGCCCTTGGCGTCCGAGAGCTGCTGGCGCTTGTACTCCGCGGGATCCACGGACGCCACCTCGCGCAGCAGCGCGGCGGCGAGGCGCGCGTTCTCGAAGCGGTCCGCGGCGATCGCCGCGCACTCCGCGATGGGGCCGGGAAGGTGCTCGTGCTTGTTCAGCAAATGCACGAGCGCGGTGGTGACGTTCTCCAGCTGGCCCCACTTGAGCGCACACGCGCCGAGCATGCTGAACGCCGCGTTTTTGGTGATCTTGCTGCGCAGCGCGGGCTGCGACTCGAGGGCCAGGCACCCGAGCTTGGTGAACAGCCCGAGGAACGCCTCCGAGGGCTGCCTCGGGCGAAACAGGTTCCACAGGTCAGCGTCGAGCACGCCCGCCATGACGTGCATGACGCGCTCGCGTTGCTCTTCCCACTTCCACTCCACCAGGGGGGCGCCCTTGGGCTTCTTCGCCGCCTTCTTGTCCGCCTTGCCGGCACCGGGCGCGGACGTCGCGGCGGCCACGCCGGCGGTCGCGCGCGCCTCGGCGTCGGCGACGTCGGCGACGTGGTGCACGAGGCACGCGTACGCTTTGAGCGCCTCGCGATGCGACGCGACGACGTCGGTGGCGTCCGCGGCGTCGCCCGCGCCGGAGGCGAGCAGGGAGGCGACGGAGGCGGAGAGCACGGAGAGGTTGCTGCACAGCGCGTCGGTGATGCGGATGCGGCCGATGGGCTTGAGCGCGGTGAAGTCGCGCGCGCACGCGTACGCGCGGTCGAACACATCCTGCTCCAACACGCACAGCGCGTCGTTCTCGCACAAATCGTACGCCGTCTGCTCGACGAGGTCGTTCGCCTCGGCGTCGCTCATGCCGGCGACGTCGACGTGCGCCTTGGGACCTAGCGCGCCCTCGCGCTGAGGGGTCTCGAGGTCCGTGAGCTTGAGGGGGATGTCGAACTCCATCGCGCCTGGGGACGGGGAAAAGCGACGAGGAGGATCGAGGGGGGGACGTCAGCTCCGAGAGAAACGAGCAAGGCGAGACGATGTCGTCGTCGCGCGCCTCCGGTCCGTGGGGGGGATACCGGGGACGTCGCGCGCGCACGTACCGCCTGGTCCTTCGTCGGACGCGGTGCGTTAAGGGTTTCTGCGCGGCGCGGTCGTGCGCGCTGCGGCGAGAAGTGCGTGCGGGGTCACCGGCGCGCGTCTCTACCCACGAGGCACGAAGCTACAACGGCTTTTGGTTTCGTCCCCCCGGCCGTTTTGCCTTTTGCGCGAATGTCCGCGACTGTTTGCGCTGGGGCCATTTCGGTATTTTGGGGCATCTTTTTGCGCTCCGCCCGACCGCCGCGCGTGACGCCGACTTTTCCTATGCTAGGTCATAACGACGCGCGCGGCGACATGGACGCGACCGCGCCGCCCGCGGCCGACGAGAACGACCTGGATGCCCCCGGCCTGCCCGACCGGCTTCTGCGCAAAGCCGAGACCGCGGTGCTCGGCCGGACCTCGCGCATCCTCTGCGTGGTCGAGCGATGCACGGATGAGCACAACTACTCGGCGGTCCTCCGCACGGCCGAGGCGCTGGGGGTCCAGCACGTGTGGCTGGTGGACCCGGTGGTGCGCGAGGCGGACGGCGGGCTCGGCGGCGGCGACACCCCCGAGGATCTTCCCGGCGACGACGGCGCGAAGCGCGCGACGAAGGGACGCGGCCGAGGCCGCAAGCGCGGTGCGCACGGTTCGGACTGGCGCGAGGCGCACAAGCTCTTTGCTCGGCGCGCGCAGGAGTTCACCTCGATCCGCGAGTTCCCGGACGCGGCGTCTTGCGTCGCGGCGCTCAAGGCGGACGGGCGCACGATCTGGGCCACGGACCTGTCGCAACACGCCGTGCCTTTGACCGAGCCCGCGCTGAGGGCCGCGACAGGCGTTTCGCCCGACGAATCGGTCGTACCGTCAAAGCTCGCGATCGTGTTCGGCACCGAGTCGGTGGGGTGCACGGAGACCATCTTCGAGGCGTGCGATCTGCGCGTCTACCTGCCTCTCAGAGGGTTCGCGGACTCGCTCAACCTCTCCGTCGCGGCCGCGCTGGTGATGAACGAGCTGTTCCACCTGTGTCCCGAGGCGGTCGGCGCGACCGCGCCGGAGGAGCGAACGGAGCTCCGCGAGAAGTGGTTCACGCAGCTGTGCGCGGCGCGCGCGCTGACCGGGAGCGAGGAGAAGCGGAGGGCGAAAATAGAACACACGCTCGCGGCGCGGAGGCGGCTGAAGGGCGGGTCGGAGGATGAGACGACCATCGACGCGAAACAAAAACGAGACGTCCCTCAAGACACTTCGAAAGACGCGGATGATCCTGACGGTGTCGGCGACAAAAACAAAGCAGCAGACGCGGAGAGCACCGAGTCGTTGGCTCGCGAGCTCGAGGCGCTTTTGGAAAAGCGCGCCTCGGCGGCGCGCGCGGCGGCGGCGCCGTACATCGCAAACCCGCCCAAGCCCCTGCGCGACATGCGCCGGTCGGACGAGCACAGGGAGGCGTTCGTAGGGCGCAAGACGCGCATGCGGAACGCGGAGCACTGGGCGGGCATGCCCGCGGTGGGGGTCACGGGGAGTGAGCCAGGCGCGTCGTGAAACACAGACGCAGCTCATTTGTACACGTGCGTTTTCGCCTTCGCCCGCCCCTCGCAGCCTGTGTGCCGCACTTCGCGCAGAGGCGCAGTCCTACTGCTGTCTGCTGATCGAGATTCGTCCGAGTCAGAGGAAGACCGGCTTTTCTCGCCGGGGTTTTCACAGCGATCGCGCGCGACCGCCGACCGCCATGGCGCCCATGATCGACGACGACGACAGCGACGACGAGGTTCCCCTCGCCTCGCGCGTGGGCGTGAAGAAGGAGTCCTCGACCCCCAAACGTGCGTCCCCTGACGCGCGACCCGCGAGGGATCACACCGCGCGGACGCTTTTCAAATTGCGCTCGCCGCGCGCAATCCTCTTCGTCGGGGATGACCGATCGTCGCCCCGCGCGTCTGACACGTCCCCGTCCCCTCCGTCCCCACGCGCGCCGCAGCCCGCAAGCCCACGGCGAAGAAGAAGAAGAAGAAACCCGCCCGCGGCGCGAAGAAGGGCGACTCGAAGCCCAAGGTGGAGCGCAAGGAGTACCCTCTGGTGGGGCAGAAGCGGGACACCCCCGACGAGACGGACTCTCTGCGCAAGTTTTACTCGTCGCTGCGAGTGCAAAAGCCGGAGAGCGAGATGGCGGAGATGTGGCTCATGGAGCACGGTCTGCTGCCCGAGGAGGAGCAGAAGAAGGCGTACAAGAAGATGCTCGCCAGGAAGGGGAAGAGCGCGCCAGCGAAGCGGCCGGCGAGCGCGTCCAAGCCGAGGCCGCCCTCGGCGAAGAAGCCCAAGACGGAGAAGCCGAAGAAGGCGGTGGCGGTGGACGACGACGACTCCGACGACGACGCGCCGCTGGCGTCGCTGAAGCGCTCGGGGGAGGGGGGAGGGTTCACCATCCCCAAAACAGAGGCCAAGTGAGGGTCGGCACCACCGGCAGCAAAGGGGGTGGCGTCCGGCGCGACGGAGGCGAGAGCGCGAGAGCTCTTGCGCGATTAACGACTCTTCCCGGATGATCCGTCGCTCGCTTCACATTCTCGAGACTACGCGGTACCGCACCTATAATACGCGCGCGAAAAAAAACGCTCCCGCCCTTTTTGTCTCGCCCGTCAGACCTCCTTGACCACGCTCCCTACACCTTCCCACGCGCGCGTCACTTTTTGTGTCATCTGCGCTCGGCGCTGAGCGTGTCGTAGACGGCGTAGGAGATGGAGCTCGCGGGAAGCACCTTGGCGAGCGACGGCGCGATCCCGCGGTAAAGCCCCCTTCCTCCTTCCCGGCGCACGACGTCCAAGAAGCATGCGCTCGCCGATTCGTACGCCGGGAACCCAGGCATGCCTCCGGTCTGCATGCGCGTGCGGATCACGTTCAGCGGGTACGTCGCTAACATCGCCGTCGTGCTGCTCGCCATGCCGCACCCGAGAAGCTCGGGGATGCCCGGCTCGGCGCCGGCGGCTTGGTACCGCCGCGTGACGTACTCGCGCAGCGTCGAATTCGTCATTAAGTCGATGCCCGCGTACGGGACGATACCTACCAGCGAGGGCGCGAGCCCGCGGAACAAACCGCGCGCGCCGCTTTCGTTCAGAACGGCTCGGAACACGCCCGTGATGGTGGTGGGAGCGGCTTTCGGGTGCGCGGCGTTGCTGCTGAGCGCCATGCGCGTCTTGACAATCTCCAGCGGGTAGATGGCCGCCTGCGCGGCGGCGCCGGCGACGCCGCCGGCGACGAACCGCTCACCCGTGGTGGCGTTTCCCGGGTCCACCGCAACGACCTGCTTCAGCGCGTCGAACGCCGCGAACTTCACGGCGGTCTCGGGCACGACCTTCAACACGTTCGCGCCGTTGCCGCGCCAAAACGCGCGAGCGCCGCCCTCGCGGTACACGGCGCGCGCCGCCTCGCGAAGCGTCGGCGCGCGCTTGCTTCCCCTCTCGGCGGGTTTTCGTTTCGACTTCGTCTTCGTCTTCGTCTTCGTCTTCGGTTCGGAAGACGAAGACTCCGCGGCCGCGTGCGACGCGGCTCTCGCGGCATCGCCGTAGACGTCGCCGTAGACGTCCTTAGCCAGGCCCTTGGGCAGGCGCCCGGTCTGCAGGATGGTCTTCAGCCGGTCAACGGGCGCGGTCGCGGTGCGGCTGACGGCGCCGGCGACCCCCCCGCTGAGCAGCTTCGCGACCAGCTCCTTCGTGAACGTGGTCTCGTCCAGGTCGCGCGGCACGGTGTACTCGGACTCGGCGTCGTCCACGAACGCCCTGTGCACGAACTTGTCGAACGCCGCCGCCGCGTTGGCGCCGCGCGGGAGAAGCGTCAGCACGCGCTCAAACTCGCGCTGCGTCAATACGCCGTCGCCATCCTGATCCAGAATCTCAAACGCCACGCGGAGCTGGTCGTCGCTGATCTTCAGCCCGGCTCTTTCGACGCCCCGTCTGAGTTCGTCCGAGGACACTCTACCGTCTTTGTCACGGTCGAAGCCGCGGAACACCTCCGCGATCTGCGCTCGTCGCGAGACGCAGAAGCGCTCAAACTCGGCGCGCGAAACGCGGTTGTCCTTGTCAGCGTCCAGCTCCTTGAACACCTCGGAGAGCTGCGCGCTGGAAACCGCGATGCCGCGCCGGCGCAGGCCCTCGCGGACCTCCTGCGTTTGCGAGAGAAGGGAGGAAAGACGGACAGCGAGGATGGGTCAGGGAGGCGCGGGAGCACCGCGGACAGACAAAAAGCGAGTGGGACAGCGCGCCTCCCGGTTGCGCATCGCGCCGAGGTTTCTTCGCTTTCACGAGGCGGTGAAACGCCCGCGAACGATGGGCGGGTCGCGTGGGCGCGCGCGGGTCGGGGGGCGGGGGCGCACCGCGAAGCTCAGCGACCCATCCCGGTTCGTGTCGAACGAGTCGAAGTCGTTCATGGTGCGCGACTCCCCGCGCCCGCGGCGCCGGCGGAGTGCCCTCGGCGGGAAGGGCGGAACAAGAAACGAAAGAAAGCGCCACCCGAAGTTTGTTTCAACCGACTCGGACACGCATCCAGCAGGCTCTGACTAAAAACGCATACATGCCCATAGGCTAGTGTCCGAAGCGCAGCCGGCGGTTCGTCGCGCCGAACGAGCGGCCGAGGTGGTTTCCGAAAAGGAAAAGAAAGCTCGTCGATCCGAAACCGTGTCGACACTTCCACCGCCGCGTCAGCGCGCG
>Ga0209652_1003549_pt1 | contig 11399 bp, 10 predicted proteins | sample SaaInl74LU_5_DNA_FD_184641 | JGI IMG/M metagenome (GOLD analysis project Ga0209652, IMG submission 184641) | Marine microbial communities from expanding oxygen minimum zones in the Saanich Inlet - ESP_74LU_5_DNA (SPAdes) (version 2) | ecosystem: Environmental > Aquatic > Marine > Intertidal zone...
GAAATGATGAAAAAAATACAGTTTAAAACAATATTTAAAACAACAATTGCAGATACAATTACTCCAGTTGGATTGTATTTGCGATTTCGAGATAAATATGCCAATACATTATTACTAGAAAGTTCTGATTATCATAGCAAAGAAGAGAGTTTTTCTTTTATATGCCTTGAACCTGTGATTTCTATTCAAGCAAACAATCATTTATTGAGTTTTTCCTACAAAAGCGAAACATTAGAGAGTGAAAAAATTGGGAAAAATTTCAATCAAATTTTTGAAAAATATAGTAAAAGCATCGAGTTAGATTGTCCAAAAGAATTAAAATCATTTAATGGATTGTATGGTTATACAACCTATGATTCAGTGCAGTATTTTGAAAATATTGTTCTAAATGTCAAGGAAGCGCCTTCTTCAATTCCATTGTTACAATACAGTTTTTACAGATTTATCATTGCTATCAATCATTTTAATGATGAAATGATGTTGATTGAAAATATTGAAAATGGACAAGAATCTCGCATTCAAGAAATTCAGAAGGTCATTGATGCACAAGTTTTTAATACTCAAAAATTTCAAGTTTTGGGTGATGAAACTTCCAATTGTACCAATGAAGATTTTAAGGAATATGTGGTCAAAGCGAAATCACATTGCAAAAGAGGAGATGTTTTTCAATTGGTGTTGTCGCGTCAATTTCAGCAAAAATTCAAAGGTGATGAATTCAATGTTTACAGGGCTTTACGTTCTATAAATCCTTCACCTTATTTGTTTTATTTTGACTACGGTTCTTTCAAATTGATGGGTTCTTCACCAGAAGCGCAAATCAAAATTTCTAACGGAAAAGCCATTATCAATCCAATTGCAGGAACTTTTCGTAGAACAGGTGAAATGGCAAAAGATATTCAGTTAGGAAAAAATTTAGCAGCTGACAAAAAAGAAACTGCGGAACACGTCATGTTGGTTGATTTGGCACGAAATGATTTAAGTAAACATGCTGATAATGTGACTGTTGAAGTTTTTAAAGAAGTGCAATATTTTAGTCATGTTATTCATTTAGTTTCTACAGTTTCAGGGCAATTAAAGGGAAATCCAATTGAAACTGTTGGAGATACTTTTCCCGCAGGAACCTTAAGTGGCGCACCAAAATACAAAGCCATGCAATTAATTGATACATACGAAAATCAATCTCGTGGATTTTATGGGGGTGCAGTTGGCATTATTGGTTTGGATGGTTCAGTCAATTTAGCGATTGCAATTCGTTCATTTGTGAGTAAAAATAATGTACTGTATTATCAAGCAGGAGCAGGAATTGTCATTCATTCTGATGAAGAAAAAGAATTACAAGAGGTTAATAATAAGTTAGCAGCGTTAAAAAAAGCTTTGATTTTAGCCGAAAAAATATAAAAGTCCCTTCCAACTTCCCCAAAAAGGAACGAGTTTGGATTGGGAATAAAATTAAAAATTAAGAATAGATAAAAACATTAACTATATAAAACGCAACAGTTCCTTCCCTTTGGGAAGGTTAGGATGAGCTTATGAACATATTAATTTTAGATAATTACGATTCGTTTACATACAATTTAGTTCACATGGTTGAAAAAATCACTGGGAATTTTCCATCAGTTTTTAGAAATGACGAAATCAGTATTGAAAATGTGGGCAATTATGACATAATTATGTTGTCTCCTGGACCTGGTATTCCTAATGAAGCAGGTATTTTAAAAGATGTCATAAAAACATATGCTGGTGAAAAACCAATTTTTGGAGTTTGTTTAGGATTACAAGCAATTACAGAAGTTTTTGGTGGGAAAATTGTCAATTTAGATGCTGTTTTTCATGGAGTTGCCACAGAAATGACAGTAACAGAACCATCTGGAATTATTTTTAAAGATATTCCAGAAAAATTTTTGGCTGCTCGTTATCATTCTTGGGCAGCTTCTGACGAGGGTTTTCCGGCTGAAATTACAATTACAGCAAGAGATGAAGATGGAGGAATTCAGGCTTTAGAACATAAAAAATTCAATATTAGTGCAGTCCAGTTTCATCCAGAATCTATTTTGACAGATGTAGGAGAACAATTGGTTCGTAATTTTATAGATAATGCCAAAGCAAAAAGCTAAAAGTAAAAAGCTATATTATGAAAGAAACATTACATAAATTATACAATCACGAGCGCTTATCAAAAGAGGAAGCAAAACAAGTTTTAAAAGACATTGCTGCTGAAAAATTCACTGAAGCACATGTAATTTCTTTTTTGACTGTTTTTATGATGCGTCCAATTTCTGTTAATGAATTGTCAGGTTTTAGAGATGCTTTAAAAGAATTATCTATAAAAGTTGATTTTTCCGAATTCAATACGATTGATATTGTTGGAACAGGTGGTGATGGAAAAAACACGTTTAATATTTCAACATTAACGTCATTTGTGGTTGCCGGAACTGGGCAAAAAGTTGCCAAACATGGCAATTATTCGTTGTCATCTCAGTCAGGTTCTTCCGATATGCTAGAAAGTTTTGGATATGAATTTACGAATGATGAATATATTTTAAAAAATCAATTAGAGAAAGCAAATATTTGTTTTTTACATGCACCCAAATTTCATCCAGCGATGAAAGCGGTTGGCCCCACAAGAAAGGCATTAGGATTGAAAACATTTTTCAATATTCTAGGTCCTTTAGTGAATCCAAGTTCTCCAAAAAATCATTTTTTAGGGACGTTTAATTTAGAAGTTGCACGTTTATATCATTACATTTTGCAAGAAGAAAATAGCAATTACGGAATCATTTATGCGTTGGATGGATATGACGAAATTTCATTAACAAGTGCCTTTAAACTATTCACTAAGACTAGTGAAAAAATGATTTCTCCAGAAAGTTTAGGAATGAAAAGAATTGCTCAAGAAGCTATTTTTGGAGGAAATTCTGTTGCAGATGCAGCTAAAATATTTCAACAAATCATTGAAGGAAAAGGAACTGAAGCACAAAATAATGTTGTCTTGGCAAATGCGGCATTTGCACTTCAAATTGTTAATGAAACCAAGACTTTTGAAACAGCTTTTGAAGAAGCTAAAGAGTCTCTTTTTGGATTGAAAGCAAAAAAATGTTTAGAAATAATTACGAATTAGGAATTAAAATGACAATTTTAGATAAAATCATCGCATTTAAAAAAAAGGAAGTAGCTAAAATTAAAGCTGAAGTTTCTTTGAAAAAATTAATTGAAAGTCCAAATTTTAATAGAGAAGTTTTTTCATTGGAAAAATCCCTTTTAGATTTCAATTCTACGGGTATTATTGCCGAATTCAAACGTCAATCGCCCTCAAAAGGAATCATCAATGATAAAGTGAGCATTGCTGAAGTGACACAAGGCTATTTGGATGCCAATGTTGTTGCACAATCTATTTTGACAGATTTGTCATTCTTTGGAGGAACTATAGCAGATTTGATGGAAGCTAGAGTTATCAATCAAGAAAAACCTATTTTAAGAAAGGATTTTATTGTTGACGGATTTCAAATTGTAGAAGCTAAAGCGATTGGAGCAGATGTTATATTATTGATTGCTGCTTGTTTAACGTCTTTGGAATTAAAAAATTATGGAAAATTAGCCAATGATTTGGGTTTAGAGGTTTTGTATGAAGTTCATTCTCAGGGTGATTTAGATAGAATTGGCGATTTAGACAACAAAATCATCGGTATTAATAATCGAAACTTAAATACTTTTGAAGTTGATTTAGAACATTCCATCAAATTGGCAGACCAAATTCCAGATTCTTCAATCAAAGTCTCAGAAAGTGGAATTTCTGATCCAAGAATTATTACAGGATTAAAAGAATATGGTTTTCAAGGATTTTTAATTGGCGAAAATTTCATGAAAGAAGAAAACCCAGGAGAAGCTTGCCAGGAATTTATAAATCAAATTCGATAAAATGAAATTGAAAGTTTGCGGAATGAAATTTACGGAAAATATGCAACAAGTTGCGGCTTTGCATCCTGATTATTTGGGGTTTATTTTCTATGAAAAATCTAAAAGAAATTTTGAAGGAATCATTCCAGCATTTCCAAAAAGTATCAAAAAAACAGGTGTTTTTGTAAATGAATATTTAGAAATTTTAGTTTCATTAGCACAAGAATATCAATTGAAAGCTATCCAATTACATGGAGATGAAGCCGTTTCTTATATCAATGAATTGAAAAAGCATTTACCAAAAGTTGAAATTATTAAGGTTTTTAGTATCAAAGATTCGTTTGATTTTGATGTTTTAAAACCATATTTAGAAACGGTTGATTATTTTTTGTTTGACACTAAAGGCGAAGAAAAAGGAGGTAATGGAGTTCATTTTGATTGGCGAGTTTTAGAAAAATACCCTTTTCAAAAACCTTTTTTTTTAAGTGGTGGAATTGGTTTGGAAGATGTTGAAAAGTTGCAAGAAATCTTACAATCCAATTTGCCAATTTATGGATTGGATGTGAATAGTAAATTCGAAATTGAACCAGGAAAAAAGAATATTGAAGCATTAAAAAAGTTTAAAAATAACGTCTTTACGAACGTAATGAAGTAATCTGCTTATAAAAAAAAGGATTGCTTCATTTCTCGCAATGACAGCAAAAAACAAAAAAATGAAAAGTAAATTTCAACCAGATAAAAATGGCTATTTTGGACAATATGGAGGTGCATTTATCCCAGAATTGTTATATCCGAATGTAAAAGAATTAGAAGATAATTATATTCAAATTATTGAATCTGAGGAGTTTCAAACAGAATACAAGTCTTTATTGAAGGACTTTGTTGGGCGTCCAAGTCCATTGTATTTTGCTAAACGTTTGTCGGAAAAATATGGCGCTCAAATTTATCTAAAAAGAGAAGATTTGAATCATACGGGAGCTCACAAAATCAACAATACTGTCGGTCAAATTTTAATCGCTCAAAAACTTGGAAAAACGAAGATTATTGCTGAAACTGGTGCAGGTCAACATGGAGTTGCAACTGCTACAGTTTGCGCTTTGATGGGATTAGAATGTACCGTTTTTATGGGTGAAAAAGACATTGTTCGTCAGGCTCCAAACGTTGCAAGAATGAAAATGTTAGGGGCAAAAATAGTTCCAGCAACAAGTGGTTCTAAAACCCTAAAAGATGCTACAAATGAAGCAATTAGATACTGGATTCAACATCCAGATACGTTTTATTTAATTGGTTCTGTTGTGGGGCCACATCCACATCCAGATATGGTTGCGAGGTTGCAAGCTGTGATTTCTGAAGAAATGAAATGGCAATTAAAAGAAAAAGTGGGCAATGAAAATCCTGATACCATTATTGCTTGTGTTGGAGGAGGAAGCAATGCTGCTGGCGCTTTTTATCATTATATGGATGATGAAGAGGTTGAATTAATTGCAGTAGAAGCTGCTGGTTTGGGAGTGAATTCTGGAGAAAGTGCAGCAACTTCACAATTGGGACAAGTAGGAATTATTCATGGAAGTAAAACCATTTTGATGCAAGATGAATATGGGCAAATTGTGGAGCCTTATTCAATTTCTGCTGGATTGGATTATCCTGGAGTTGGCCCTTTACACGCTTTTTTGTTTGAAAGTGGCAGAGCAAAATTCATGAATGCCACTGATCAAGAAGCATTAGATGCTGCTTATGAATTGACAAAATTAGAGGGAATTATTCCCGCTTTAGAAACAGCTCATGCATTGGCTGTTTTACCAAAAATGACCTTGAGAAAAGAGCAAGTAATCGTAATTAATTTATCGGGAAGAGGAGATAAAGATTTGGAAACTTTCATAAAACATTTAGAAGAATAGACCATGAATTCAATAAGAAATATTTTTCAGACAAAAAATAGTCAAGTTTTATCTATTTATTTTACTGCAGGTTTTCCAAATTTAGAAGACACAAAAAGTGTCATTCAGGAATTAGAAAAAGCAGGCGTTGATTTTATTGAAGTTGGTTTGCCTTACTCTGATCCGTTAGCCGATGGTCCAACGATTCAAAATAGTAGTCAAAAGGCATTGCAAAACGGAATCAACCTAGACATTGTTTTTGAGCAATTAATGACCATCAAAGAAAACAATAAAACACCTTTAGTGTTGATGGGATATTTGAATCAGATGTTAAAATATGGTGAAGATAAATTTTGTAAAAAAGTAGTTGAATGCGGAATTGATACGGTTATTTTACCAGATTTACCTATGGTTGAATATGAAAATCATTACAAAGATCTATTCGAAAAATATGGAATTACCAACGTGTTTTTAATTACTCCCCACACAACTGAAGAGCGGATTAAAAAAATTGACGCTTTTACAGAAAGTTTTATTTACATGGTCGCTTCAAGTTCAATTACAGGTGTAAAAGGTGAAATTTCTCAAAAACAAATTGACTATTTTCAACGAATCAAATCGTTGAATTTAAAAAGTAATTTGGTTATTGGATTTGGAATATCTGACAATGCCACTTTTTCAAAAGCATGTGAATTTGCAAATGGAGCCATTATTGGATCTGCTTTTATTAATTTTCTAGAAGAGAGAGGGATTGATAAAGTTGGAGAGTTTATAAGTACAATAAAAAATAATTAAACTCAAATATCAAAAAAAGAAAGAAGCCATTTTAAATTTCACTCTTTTTATATTTTTTAAATCTGTGTAGTTACTTCAATAACACCATTCGCACCTCTAATGCCGTACATAGCAGTTTCAGGACCTTTTAAAATTTTTATTTTAAGAATTGTTACAGGCACAATTTGTGCAAAAGTTTCCTCATTAACTTGGACTCCATTTAAAATAAATAATGGTGATTTATATTCTCTAAAATTACTTGCTCCTCTGATGATGATTGAGTTTCTTTGAGTTACTTGAACACCAGAAACTTTACCTCTTAAATAATCATAAATATCTCTAAATTGCATGGGATCAGCAATTTTTTCATTAGCTGTCTCAACAACATCATCATTTGTTGGTTTTTTAATATTGATAATCATATTCGGATTTCCTAGATATTTTACTGTTTGAACTCCAACCATTGGAGAATAAACAGTAATTTCAGTAGGCGCTTTTTTTAAACTGATTTTAAAAGTTCCGGATGAGTTTGCAACTCTCTCTTGTTTTATATTATCTAATAAAATTATTGCTCCAGGAACAGGTTTGTTATTAAAATCTTTTACAGTTAAATTTAGTTTGATGGTTTCATTTTTTTCTTGAGAAAAAGTTATGGCTGATGATAAAATCATACCAATAAGAAATATTTTTTTAAGGATTTTCATGATTTAGAAAATTTGTATTTTATATTATGAAGTTGATTTTATTTTACTTTACGTAAAAATACTGTATTACGATTTTTTTTAGATACAAATTTTGTTAATTTTTATGAAAACTAACAACAAAGTATTTTTTTTAAAGTATATTTCGGTTTCAATAAACTTTCTCTCCATTCAAAAAAGTTGAATTTACAGTAGTTTTTGGAATTTCTTTTCCATCAACTTTCATAATATCTTGGCTTAAAATCACGAAATCTGCGAATTTTCCCACTTCAATACTTCCTTTTTCATGTTCTTCAAAATTAGAATAAGCTGCCCAAATGGTCATTCCTTTTAAGGTTTCTTCTCTAGTCAAAGCATTCTCCATTTGAAATCCTTTTTCAGGATAATTTGCTACATCTTTTCTAATTGTAGCTGCATAAAATGTCAAAAACGGATTTACTTCTTCCACAGGAAAATCAGTTCCCAAAGCTATTTTGCCATAAACATTTAATAAATCTTTGAAAGCATAAGCACCTTTCATTCGTTCTTTTCCAATTCTATTCTCAGCCCAGTACATATCGGAAGTTGCATGAGTTGGCTGAACTGAAGGCAAAATATTATCAAAATTTTTAAAATCTTCTGGCGAAATTATTTGCGCATGTTCAATCCTCCATCGACTATTTTTTTTGTTTTTTAAAACTTCTTTGTAGGTTTTTAATAGCCAAGTATTTGCTGAATCTCCAATGGCATGTGTATTCATTTGAAATTCAGAGGCAGCAATTTGTCTCGCAATTTCAAGATATCTTTCTGGTGAATAAATTAAAGCACCAAAATGATTTTCTCTGTCTGAATATGATTGACGCATTGCAGCTCCTCTTGACCCTAAGGCGCCATCACCATACACTTTAAAAGAACGAACATTTAATTGATCAGTTTTGTAAATTCCTTTGTCAATATAATAGTCAATTTGCGCTTGATTATTTCCTGAAATCATTGCATAAATACGCATTTTTAAACTCTTGGTTTGTTGAAGACTATCTATTAATTCAATTGTATTTTGATCAATTCCAGCATCATCAACAGTCGTTAAACCATAAGAAAAACATATTTTTTGTGCATCCAAAAGGCCCTGGATGGCTTCTTCTTTTGACGGTTCTGGAATTTTGATAAAATCCATTGCAGCATCAATCAAAATACCTGTCATTTTTCCATCTTTAAGGATGATTTCACCACCAGAAACTTTGGTGTTTTCATGAATTCCTGCCACATCAATAGCTGCTTGATTCACCAATAGTGCATGACCATCAATTCTTCTAATTGCTACAGGAATTGTTGGAAATAATTTGTCTAATTTTTCTTTAGTTGGAAATTCTTTGATTTCCCAATCATTTTGATCCCAACCACGACCAGTAATAAAATTGACGTTTTTTTCTTTTTGAAAAGCCACTAATCTTTCTAAGACTTCTTTATAGCTTTTGGTGCCCTCTAAACTCACTTTTTGCTGATCCAAACCCATTCTGTAAAAATGGCAATGCGCATCAATCAAACCAGGAATAATTGTTTGGTTTTTGGCATCAATTAAATTATCAGATTGATATTTTTCTTGAATTTCAGCATTTGAGCCAACAGCTACAAATTTTCCATCTTTTATGGCAAATGCTGCGGCAATATCAAATGAATCGTTCACAGTATAAGTATTAGAATTGATGATAATCAAATCTACTTTTTCTTTTTGACAAGCTATAAAAAGAAACAAAAGAGCAATAATTAAACTAATTTTTTTCATAATAATTCATGAGTTTATATATACAATATAGATTCCATATAGCAATAAAAACTGTACTGGAATTCGAATAATAGCAATTTTTTTTGACCCAATTGCAGGTCTTTTTTTTGTTACATCCCAGATGTGAATGGGTAAGAAAATTATCAGTAAAATGATGATTCCAAGAGATGCTGGTTTTACAGATTTTAAAAAAAATAATCCAACACCAACACTAAACTCTATAATTCCAACAATATAATTTACTATTTTTTTAGGTAAAAAATCTGGAATGAAATGTTTGAAAAAATTAGGTTTAATGATGTGCATAATTCCTGCAAAACAGAAAAATCCACCATAAATTATTTTTAAAATGGACACGATAATTTCCATAATTTATGGTTTCACAGGTGTGTTATTGTATAAGTATTTGTCCATCAAATAAATAATTCCTGCCATAGAAGCACTTCCTAATTCTAGTTCGCGTTTGTTTACTTTATCAAAAGTATCTCTGCTTGTGTGATGATAATCAAAATAACGTTGAGAATCTGGTTTGTAGCCAACCAAGGTTACATTATCACTTTTCAAAGGACTAATATCTGCTCCTGATCCTCCTTTTTCAATATCATGCAAACCATAGGGAGCCAGTAGTTTTTTCCAACTTATCAATAATTCAGTATTTGCTGTATTTGCATCAATTGAAAATCCTCTTGGAGTGTGACCTCCTGAATCTGATTCTAAACCTCCAATATGATTTTCTTTATTCAGTTTTGCCAATTCAGCATATTTTTTTGCACCTCTTGTGCCATTTTCTTCATTCATAAAAAAGACAATTCGCAAAGTATTTTTAGGTTTGATTTTGTTCTTTTTGAACAAATAACCCACTTCTAAAGATTGCACAATTCCTGTTCCATCATCATGAGCGCCCTCTCCTAAATCCCAAGAATCTAAATGACCACCAACTACAAAAATATTTTCAGGAGTTTTGCTTCCTTTGATTTCTCCAACAACATTGAATGATGGTGCATCTGGTAAATTTTTACAACTTTGTTTGAAATAGAATTGTAAGGTTGGATTTTGTTTTAAATCAGCACTCAATATTTCTGCTGCTTGACTACTAATTGCGGCTGTAGGAATGTGTTTTTCTTCTGGTAAATCTCCATAACTCATGGTTCCTGTGTGTGGAAAATCGTCAATAGAATTGGTCATTGAACGCACAATTACGCCTTTTGCGCCAAATTCTCCACAAACTGCTGCGCCTTGAACACGTTGATCAACACAACCACCATAAGCTTTAAAAGTATGTATTAAGGTATTGTCAAAAGCTCTGTTAAAAAAGATAATTTTCCCTCGCATTTTAGTGCCTAAAGCGCTAGCTTCATCTAAACTTTTAACTTCTATTATTTCTGCAGAAATTCCTTCAGGTGGTGTTGCAATAGAAAAACCAAGCGCACAAATTGCTACATTTTTTTGTTTTCCATTGATGCTGTAGTTTGCAATTTCTTTTCCACCACGAACCCAATGTGGCACCATAACAGGTTGCAACCAAACAGAATCTAAGCCTACTTCTTTCATTAATTTTTCACCCCATTCAACTGCTTTTTGAGCTTGAGAAGAGCCAGACAATCTTCCGCCAATATTTTGAGTTAAATCGCGCAACCATTCATAGGATTTTCCTTCAGTCAATGCGCTATTAAAAAGGTGTTTGATGTTTGTAGAATCTTTTATTTCTTCTGATAATTCATCCGAATTAATTATTTTTTCTTGTTTTTGTGCACATGAAAGTAAAAAAGAAGTAAAAATTAAAAGTGTGATTGCTCTCATTTTTGGATTGTAAATTTAGTTGTTAAAACTACAAAAAATAAAAGGAAGAGAAATCTACAAAATATTTAAAAATCAAATTTATATGTTACACCTGCTAAAAGTTGAAAACCTTGGACTTCAAAATTTGCGAATCTTTGGTAATTCGAATTTAAAATATTATTCACTCTTAAAAATGCTGTAAACTTGTCATTAAAATGATAACCTCCATTCAAATTGATGTCTAAAAAGGAAGGAATTGATTGGGTTGTGCTAGTTGTTGAAGGGAAAATATCAGTATAAATAATGTCTTTTCTGTTTCCAACAAATAGCAAAGTTGAGGTTGCATACCATTTTTCTATTTTATACTTTGCCATGAAATTGGCTTGAATTTTGGGTAAATTCCATGCTTCGTTTTGATGGCTAGTTGTATAGTTATCAAACTGAATGTGGGTTTCAAAATTGAGTCTCTTGCTAAACTCGTAATTTAATTCTGCAAAAATAGAGGTTGTTTTTACATCGTCATAAACTACTCCAAATGAGTTTCCATATTCATAACCTCTTAAAACAATTCCGTTTGAAAAAGTAGATGTGCCATCGGATTTTGAATTA
>Ga0209652_1003555_pt1 | contig 11387 bp, 12 predicted proteins | sample SaaInl74LU_5_DNA_FD_184641 | JGI IMG/M metagenome (GOLD analysis project Ga0209652, IMG submission 184641) | Marine microbial communities from expanding oxygen minimum zones in the Saanich Inlet - ESP_74LU_5_DNA (SPAdes) (version 2) | ecosystem: Environmental > Aquatic > Marine > Intertidal zone...
TCCTCAGTGCAGATCAGATGCTCAATTTCCCAGATTTCCGTTCGTTTGAACGCTCATATCAACTGATGACGCAGGTTTCTGGTCGTTCTGGTCGGAAACACGAACGCGGAAAGGTCATCATTCAAACCTACAACCCCGAGCATTGGGTAATCAGAAAAGTGATTGATAACGATTACGAAGCCCTTTACAAGCAGGAGTTGGTAGAACGCTACAACTATAAATACCCACCTTACTATCGTTTGATTCGAGTTACCATGAAGCACAAGGACGAAAAGGTGGTTCAGCAAGCGGCGCGGGATTTCACGGCAACGCTCATCAACATGTTTGGTAAAGAGCGCGTTATTGGTCCGGAAGCCCCCTACATCTCAAGAATCAACAACAAGTACATTCAATTGATGATGGTAAAACTGGAGCGAAAAGCTTCTCCAGCTAAATTCAAGCAAAGTACCTTGGACACCATCAGTGAGTTTCTTTCGATACCGGCTTACAAGGCTTTACGGATTCAATTGGATGTAGATCCTCAGTAAGTGCTCATTCAATACTCTTCTTCCTGAGGTTTGAGGTCTTTTACAATGAAGTAATAAATGAGGCTGAAAACCAGGGCCATGATGATGGAGTAAATCAGTGCGCGCGTGTTGTCTACTTGAACATCCAAGGTGTTGGCTTTCAATTGTGCTAGTCGGAGAAATGCGCGATGCGTAATGAAATAGGAAATCCCGCAGACAATGGGCAGGAGCACTAAGTAGATCTTGAAGTAGCTATTTTCAAGAAGTTTTTTCATCGCGAACCAAAAATTGAACTGCCAATGCGGACCATGGTACTTCCACAAGCCAAGGCGATGGAATAATCTCCAGACATGCCCATGCTGAGGGTTCTGAAGTCATCATTCTCAGAGAAAAAACCACTTCTTATGCGATCAAAAAGGAGTTTTAAATTTCCAAATTCTTGTCGGATTTGGTGTTCATCATCTGTAAAAGTTGCCATTCCCATCATCCCAGAAAATAGAACATTAGGGTACTTTTCACTGGCTACTCCATCATCAAGAAAACGCATCAATTCCTCTTCAGAAAAGCCAAACTTCTCAGATTCTTCAGCAATGTGCATTTGAAGCAAAACAGGGATTTTTCGTTGATTGATTTCCGCTTGTTTTTGAATTTCCTCTAACAAACGCACACTGTCAACAGCATGAATAAGCGAAACAAAAGGGGCTATGTACTTCACCTTATTCCGCTGAAGGTGTCCGATCAAATGCCACTCAATGTCTTTGGGTAAAGCTTCATATTTATCAACGAGTTCCTGCACCCGGTTTTCACCAAAAACGCGCTGACCAGCAGCATAGGCTTCTTCAATGGCCTCCTTGGGCTTCGTTTTGGAAACGGCTACCAGTGTTGCTGGTTTTACATTTTCGCGGTACTTATGAATGTTTTCAGCAATGCTCATTCTGTGATCCTCTCTTCTTCGTCAAAGGTAAATATGGTTAAACCACTTCTTAATTTAGGCTCAATCCAAGTTGATTTCGGGGGCATAGTACCTCCAACATCTGAAACGTGCTTTAGTTCACTAAACGAAACGGGGTGCATGTAAATGGCACAGGCAAAGGCTCCTCGATCCACTTCAAGGCTCAAGTCGTAAGCAGAAGACGAACCCGGTCTAAAGCGAATGCGCTCGTCGGTTCGAAGGTCTTGTATGTTCCAAATGGGACCGAGAAGTGCTTCGGTGAGCCATTGGGTGTCTGGCATGTGGGGGGCAATGTTTGATGCGGCATCCAATCTATACCAAAAGCCGTCAATGTAAAAATCAAACATCCCTTTGCGTTGCTGTTCTCCCGCTTGGTCGATTTGATGGAGGTCGCCATGCGCTGCAAGTTTCGCCAAAAGCGACTCTTTGTTCAAACCGTTGGTGTCTTTCATCATGCGGTGAAAGCCATGGATGTTCAATGAAGAGGCAGGAATGAGGTAAGCCATGAAGTAATTGTGCGCTTGCTGTGGATCCACCTTTTTTCCCTCATTTCGGTTGCGGGCCATGAGGGAAGAAGAGGCACTTCGATGGTGACCATCAGCGATGTACAGCGCATCCATTTCATCATAAATCCCTTCGATTTTAGAAAGGATCTCAGGATCATTCACCGGCCAAAGTTGGTGGCGAACCCTGTCGGTAGTACTGTAATCATACTCCGGAAGATCAACCATGATGAGCCTGCTCAAACGGTCCAATTCATCGTCGTTTTGATGACAAAGCAGCACGGGCTCCGCATTAAAACTGGTGGTGTCGAGGTATTGAGCGAAGAGCTTTTCTCTGCGTTCTATGGTTTGTTCGTGGATTTTAATCGTGCCGTTGTCGTAATCGTCAACAGCGATGGCGGCGATAAATCCCAAAGAGCTTGAATTGCTTCGCTCTTGCTTGTACAAATACATCGAGGGTTTGCTGTCGCGCATAAAAATGCCTTCATCACAAAACTCATTGAAGCGGTGACCAATTCTGCGAAAAAGTTCAATACTGGCCTTCGCTGCAGGGTTGGGCAGGTCGTGGTCTGGGTTGATGATGTGGATGAAGGTGAAGGGATTTTCATCGAGCTTTGCCTTCAGTTGAGCTGGTGGGTAGCTCACATACGATCGCGAAGCAACGAGGTGAACTTTATCTTTTACTGGTCGAACAGCTTTGAACGGACGTACAGTGGCCATGCAGTTTTGATTTTGGGTGAAGATAAAAAACGGAAGCCGATTTCCCGACCTCCGTTTGAATGCTACTTGCTATTTGGTTTAAGCAGTGATGTTCATGATGGCCATGATGTTCTCTGCCAACTCTTCGCCAATACGGTCTTGAGCTTCAAGCGTTGCAGCGCCAATGTGCGGCGTGCTGATGATTTTTGGATTCGCTAGAAGTTCGGCGTCTGGTTTTGGTTCGTTATCGAAAACATCCAAAGCAGCAGCTCTTACTTTTCCAGAAGCCAGGGCGTCTTTCAAATCGCTTTCGTTGATCACACCTCCACGAGCTGCATTTACGAGGATAACTCCGTCTTTCATTTGAGCGAGTTCTTTTGCAGCAATAACTGCAGAACCATCGGCTTGTTTAGGAACGTGAATGGAAATGAAATCACAAGTTTTGATCAACTCATCCATTTCAACTTGCTTCACTTGAACATCAATTTTTCCAGCTCCCGGAATATCAAGGCTCACGGGGGCAGTAATTTCCATCATGTCGCAAGCCACTACATTGATTCCACAACCCAAGGCGTAAGAAGCAGTGGCTCTTCCGATTCTTCCAAAACCAATAATACCTAAGGTTTTCCCTCTCAATTCAATACCTTTACCGTACTTCTTCTTGAGTACTTTGAAGTCTTCAGCACCTGTGCTGGGCATCAATAAATTAGCATCATGCGTGAACCTTGCTGCGCTGAAAAGTTGTCCAATAACCAATTCAGCCACCGATTGAGAAGACGAAGCGGGAGTATTAAAAACTTCCACCCCTTTTTCACGTGCGTAGGCCACATCAATGTTGTCCATACCAACTCCACCGCGTCCAACAAATTTGAGGTTCGGGCAAGCGTCGATCACTTCTTTTCGAACAGTGGTAGCGCTTCTAACCAAAACACCAATGTAGTTTTCTTGCTTGATGGCGTCAATTAAATTCGCTTGTTCTACGGTGGTGGTTACAACAGTAAATCCTGCTGCTTCGAGTTTTGTTTTTCCTGAGGCACTGATGCCGTCGTTTGCTAAAATCTTCATGCTTTATCCGTGAGTTCGTTCAAATTCTTTCATTACATCAACCAAAACTTGCACACTTTCGAGCGGCAAGGCATTGTACATGGAAGCGCGGTATCCGCCAATAGAACGGTGTCCTTTCAAACCATTAATTCCTGCATCATTCCACATCTTATCAAAGGCTGGAGCCAAATCGTCTTGAGTGATGCTGAAGGTAGCGTTCATGTTGGAACGGCTGCTTTCTTGAGCGAAACCTTTGAAAAGTGGGTTGCGGTCAATCTCGCTGTACATCAATTTTGCTTTGGCTTCGTTGAGTTTTTGGATTTCAGCAACACCACCAATTCCTTTCAACCAGCGCAAAGTAAGCATGGAGGTATACACCGCAAACACAGGAGGGGTGTTGAACATGGAGTCTTTTTTGATGTGAACGTTCAAGTCGAGGTAAGAAGGAATGGCTCTGCCTGTTTTTCCTAAAGACTCGGTTTTTACGATGTACATCACTGTTCCTGCCGGACCCATGTTCTTTTGTGCTCCAGCATAAATGAGGTCGAAATCGGCAACATTGATTTCTTGACTAAAAATATCGCTACTCATATCGGCCAAAAGCATTTGATCGCTGTTGAGCTGGGGCATGCTTTTGAATTGTGTACCAAAAATGGTGTTGTTGGTAGTGATGTGCAAAGAAGGCTGGCTGATGTTGCCCATTGCTGGGATATGATTGAAGTTGCTGTCTTCAGAACTTGCTACAACTTCTACTTCGCCCAATAGTTTTGCTTCTTTGATGGCCGCTTTAGACCAAGCTCCTGTATTCACATAAGCCGCTTTTTCTCCTTCTTTATGGAAGTTGTAGGCTGCGGTTAAGAAGCCCAAGCTGGCTCCTCCTTGAAGGAAAAGCACTTCATAGCCCTCTGGAACGTTCAATAATTCTTTCACCAAAGCTCTTGCTTCGTCCATAACAGCAACGAATGGCTTGCTTCTATGTGAAATTTCAATGAGCGATAAGCCTGAATTGTCGAGTTCTCTGACAGCATCAGATGCTTGTTGTAAAACGCTTTGAGGTAGGATGCAGGGACCTGCGGAGAAGTTGTGTTTCTTCATTTTTTCTAGTTATTGAACGCTTACAAAAGTCCTAATTTATTTTGGTCTAACATGAACTTAAAGTAAATAATCATCAAGGGATTAAGATTTTGTACAGGTCACTTAAATTGGCGGTAGCTTTTAGTTTATACCGGCTCCAAAGCAGCGCACTTTTACTCAGCTCAAACGCCGCTCGGGAGTGTTTAATTCATCATCATTTTCCATTGGTCGAAACGTTCTATACTCCGACTCAAGATAAAATCATTGCGCAGCAATTGTACGTTGTTGAGGTCGAACAAGTGGTCTTCTGCTTGAATCAGCATGTTCAACTTGTCGTCTTCATCATCAATAAGGCTTAGGAGCTGACGGAGTTGTTGAACACTTAGGCATTCGTCGGCAAAAAAGCGTTCCAAGTACTTCAAGCGTTCTCGTTGGAAGGCTTTTCCTTTGATGGTTTCAATGGCTTTGTTAACGGTAACCTGTGAAGCCGGGAAGGCGCACTTGCTCTTGGTTGAAACAATGGTTTCTGTATTTATTTCTCGAACTTGGGTAAAGTCCATGTTTGCCGAAGTAGCTCTTGCTTCTGTGTTCTGTATGCCTAGCGACATGAGCTTGTAGTTGCTGCCTTGCTCGTTTAACTTGAGGGAGAGCAATTGGTTTGGACTAACAAGAACGTTGGTGCTAACAACCAAAGTGGTGTCGCCTTTGATCACCAATTCGAGTTTGTGATTTCCTTGAGGGATGGAATCAATAAAAAGAATTTGTTCTTTAACTTGATTCACTTTTATGCCGTTCAGGAAGCACGAAATATTGCTGCTGTCTGGCAGTTCAATTTGAAGTGATCCTTGAGCAAGTGGATTGCTTTGGGAGAAGGAAATCATCACCCCGAAAAAGAAAAAAGACAAAAAGCTCAGCGTTGTTTTCATGCAGTGCAAAGGTACAACCTTCGTGCCGTGGCATCAAGAATTCTTTATCCAACGTTTCTTAAGAGCGGCAATTGGAATTTTTTGGGCGATGCTTTGAAGCACATTGTCTTTTCCTTGTTTGAAGAAGAAAGGGAAAAACCACGCGCAAAGGAAAAGAAAGAGGGCATTCAAGACCAAAGCAATGATGATTCGCACGAGCAGGAGGTCTTTTATAAACGCATCAAGAAAAGCAAGAATTCCCCACGAGAAGAGGGCCAAAAGCAGGGCGGTAATGATTCCGGGGACGAGTTTTTTAATGGCTCTGCTTGGGTGCAATGCCAAGATGCCCAGTGAGAATTTGCCCATCATGATGAATTGAATGAAAACGGCAATCACCAAGCCCCAAGCCACGCCTTGGAGCCCGAACTTCAAACCAAAGTAAGTGCCCAAAGCAACGAACACAAAGAAGAGGGCTTTAATGCCACTAGCGATGTAGAGGTACCTTGTTTTTAAAGCCCTGACGATAGAATCTCCAATCTTAATTAAGGAGCGGAAGGCCACGCTGATGAAGAGGATTTTAACGATGGGAACAGCGGCTTCATACTGCTCTCCGAGAAAGAGCACCACAAACTCTCGGGTAAAAAAGATGAGCAAAACACTACCGGGAATCACCAATAGAGCAATGTGGTAAATGGCGCTGAGCACGGCGCGGTGGAGCCTGGCCCGATCGTCTTGCAACATGGCGAGGCCGGAGAACATGACGCTGTCTGACAATTTTCCGAGCACGGTAATGGGCAAGCTCATGAGGTAAACCGAACGGTCGTACAATCCGGTGTTCTCCCAACGTGCGGCATTGTCGCTCACTTGATCCGCTCCGAAATCAGCGGGTGCATCTACTTTATTCATCCCCACAATGAGGGTATCGATTTTAGTAGCGGCGTAATTAAAGACGTTAAACAAGGTGCTGCCTCCACCGTAAGCAATCATCTGTAAAGCGTGTGCTTTAGAGAAACTTGCTTTTAATTTAATGGGGTGAAAGAACCAGTAAGCGATGGTCATGATGACATTCTGGGCAAGCAGGGCATAAACATAAGACCAAAGATCAAAGCCCATGAAGGCCAAACCTAGTCCGATAAATATATTCCCAATCATCATGGCGAAAAAAGCGGCGATGAAGAGCTTCTTGAAGGCCATTTCTTTGATGATGAGTGATTTTGGGACGATGGCGATGGAGGAGATTAAAAAACTCAAACCAATCACGCGGAGCACGTTGATCAAGGGAGGATGCTCATAAAGTTGGGCAATCCAGGGAGCTAGAAAATAGAGTAGGAGGGTGAAGCTGATGCCAAGCGAAATGGAAATGTAGAAGGCGGCGCTGATGTGCTCATCTTCAAGGTCCTTTCTTTGGATGAGTGCCGGACCAATTCCAATTTGAGAGAAAATTTCAATGAAACCCACGACAACGAGCGCGATGGCCATGACTCCGAAGGCTTCCGGACTAATGAGACGGGCAAGTAGGGCGATGAAAATCAACTGCAAGATCACTTGCGTGAGCACATTCAAGGCCTGCCAACTAAATCCGGAAATAAATTTTTTCTTTAAGCTCAATGGAGATCGTTCTTAGTGCAAGTTAAGTGCTTCTTTTTGATGAAATACAGGGCTGATCACTATTTTCAATTATTCGATGGTGGATATCGTTTTGGAGCTGATACATTCAGCCTTTAATGAGTCTGAAATAAGAAAAAAAAAGCCCTTGATGCGTAATGTTCAAGGGCTTTTTTTGATTTATCTTTAAAAACGAATGGGCTATGTCAGCACGCTTAGCGAGCGTAGTTTACGGCTCTTTTTTCGCGAATTACGGTGACTTTGATCTGGCCAGGGTAAGTCATTTCGTTTTGAATTTTCTGCGAAATATCGAAGCTCAACTGATCGGCTTTTTCATCGCTTACTTTTTCACTTTCAACCAATACACGAAGCTCTCTACCGGCTTGAATAGCGAAAGATTTCGTTACTCCTGGGTAATCAAGGGCCAAGCTTTCGAGGTCTTTCAAACGTTGAATGTACGACTCAACAACTTCTCTACGCGCTCCCGGACGCGCACCTGAAACGGCATCACAAACCTGAATGATGGGAGAGAGGAGGGAGGTCATTTCGATCTCATCATGGTGAGCACCAATAGCGTTGCAAACGTCTGGTTTCTCACCATACTTCTCCGCCAATTTCATTCCTAAGATGGCGTGTGGCAATTCTGTTTCCTCATCGCTCACCTTACCAATATCGTGAAGGAGTCCGGCACGCTTGGCCGCCTTCGCGTTCAAACCAAGTTCAGAAGCCATCACAGAACAAAGGTTGGCCACCTCTCTGGAGTGTTGCAGCAAGTTTTGTCCGTAAGAAGAACGGTACTTCATTCTACCAATCATGCGCACCAATTCAGAATGCAGGTTATGGATACCGAGGTCGATACACGCTCGTTTACCCACTTCCATGATTTCTTCGTTGATGTTCTTGGTTACTTTCGCCACCACTTCTTCCACACGAGCCGGGTGAATTCGTCCGTCAGTGACCAATTGGTGCATCGACAAACGAGCGATTTCCCTTCTTACCGGGTCGAAGCAAGACAAGATAATAGCTTCAGGGGTATCATCAACAATCACTTCCACACCTGTAGCCGCTTCAATGGCGCGGATGTTTCTACCTTCTCTACCAATTATTCTACCTTTGATTTCGTCGCTTTCGATGTTGAATACCGACACGGAATTCTCAATAGCGTGCTCCGTAGCAACACGTTGAATCGATTGAATAACGATTTTCTTCGCGTCTTGATTGGCTTTCAATTTCGCTTCATCAATGATTTCACGAGTAACGTGCGAAGCCATGGCGCGCGCATCTTCTTTCAGCTCTTCCATCAGCTTCTTCTTGGCATCGTCTGCACTGAGGCCAGAGATTTCTTCAAGCAGGCTAACTGATTTGGCGTGGGCTTTTTCGAGATCTACTTTGCGCTTTTCGATGACTTCAAGTTGGGTGCTGATGGTAGCTTGACTAGCATCCAGTTCGTTCTCTTTGCGTTTTGAAGTTTCGAGTTGTTTAGCGAGTTGTTTCTCTTTGTTTTTAATGCGGTCTTCAGCAGATTGAAGGTGGCGGTTCTTTTCTTTCACCTCGTTGTTGTGCTCTTCTTTGAGCGAAAGGAATTTTTCTTTTGCCTGAACCATCTTCTTTTCCTTGATGGTTTCTGCTTTTTCTTCTGCTTCCTTTACAATGCGTTCTGCACGTTTACTCAGTACGCGATTGAGCACAAAGTAACCTACAATGACACCGACGGCCAGGCCTGCGATGGCTGCTACGATGACCAATAATGAATCTTCCATAGTTTATTTTATATGTTGGAAGTTCAGCGCTTAAAATCTAAGAATTGCTTTCGTTGAGGACTTTTTGGAGTTGGGCTTGAATGTCTCTTAGGGCGTTTTCCGACTCATGATCTTCTTCCTTATTGCCCTGTTTCATTGATTGAGTGGCGAGTTGCAGTGCCGTCATGGCCAGCAAATCTTGTTTATCCCTCACCGCGTAATTTTCTTCAAAGGCTTTGATGGCCTCCTCGATTTTACGAGCAGCTTTGCGAATGGACTCCTCTTCTTCTCTTCGAATGGTGAGGGGGTACATTCTTCCCGCTATGTTCAGTTTTATGGATAAATCACTCATTTCAAGTGTCTCCTCATTTATTGATTAATGCTACGCATTTGTCTATCTCACGAACCAATTCATTGATTTTCAACTTCGCACTAGTGCGGTCTGCTGAGTCTTCCAATGATTTAGCAATGGCTTGAGTTTTATTTTTCTCCTTCAAAGCTTCAATGGAGCGATCGCGTTCTGCCAAGGTGGCTTTCAGACGGTCGTTTTCTCCCTTCATTGTTTCAACAGATGCAAGCAAATCTTCCCGCTCTTTCAAAAGGCGGTTCAATTTCGTTTGGATGTCGGCAATGAGGTTTTTCACTTTGTTGTTTTTATCAAACCAAAACAAAAATAGGAATGTTCCTTAAAGTTGAACGAAGGTTTTTAAGCTTTTATTCAATGCTTTTGGTGAATAGTTTTAAAACGCTGGTTATCAGTGCTTTGTTTTTGCAGAAATCACGCTGCTTTAGAACTGCTTTCAGTGTAATTTTTCTGCTTTGAGCACAAGTCGCTTGTAGTAGTACAGTGCTGCTCTTTGCATTTTTGGTTTTTGACATGCCGACCTTGACATTTTTTTTGTTGAGCCGGATGTTCCCGCTCTAATGGGACTTATCTTCGTGAAATGAAGCGAGTTTGCTTAGGTCTTTTGACCTTCTTGTGTTTGATTGGAGCTGGTGTGGATGATGCTCGTTTGAATGATTTTCGTTCGCCCCTAAATATTCCACTGGATTTGGCGGGTAATTTTGGTGAATTTCGCTCGAACCATTTCCATACGGGAATCGATATCAAAACCCAAGGTAGGGAAGGATTGGATGTGTTTGCCTGCGCAGACGGGTTTGTTTCGCGCATAAAAATCTCCCCTTACGGCTATGGAAATGCCTTGTATATTACCCACCCCAACGGCTACACCACGGTTTACGCTCACTTGAGCGAACTCGATTCTAGCATCGACGCTTTTGTGAAGCAAGCACAATACGAGTTTGAATCGTTTCAAGTGGACCTCCATCCGGGCGAATTTCAACTTCCGGTGGTACAAGGACAAGTCATCGCTAAGTCGGGAAACAGCGGATCGAGCGGTGGTCCGCACCTCCATTTTGAGGTTCGGGAAACCGACACCGAATTCCCGATTAATCCGCTCCTGTGGGATTTTGAGGTGGAAGATACCCGGGCACCTTTGATTTACGAACTGCTCGTTTATCCCGTGGGTGAAAACGCAAGTGTTAACGGAAATTACGGTACGCATAAAGTGGCTACCAAAAACAATTCGGGCAAGTGCAGCCTAATCAACCAGAATAAAATAAAGGTGGCCGGAGAAGTAAGTTTAGGCATTCACACCTTGGATTTCTTGAACAACAATGCCAATAAATGCGGAATTTTTGAAATGGAGGTGTATTTGGATGATAGCCTCTTCTACCTGCAGCGCATGGATCAGCTCGACTTCTCCAAGGGGAGAATGATGAACGCCCACCTCGATTACAAGGCCTATAAAGAAGATCGGAAGTCGATTCACCGGGCATTTCAACTCCCGAGCAATCGCCTGCCCATTTACAAGAACATCAAAGGCAATGGCACAATTTCCTTGAAGGTGGGCGAAGAGAAGGAGGTAAAAATCATTGCGCGTGATGTGCATGGAAATGCCCCGCCCAAATGACATCTTTACTGTGGATTTCCTCGGAGAGAACTTGCTTCAAATTATTAAATCTCTCGATTTCTTTTTGTGAAAATAGTTAACATTTGTACTCCTTCCGCTGATTGTAAAGTAGATAGCCAAAGTATTTTTGGGTCAGTACAAGGGACGTTGAAGTTTGCTATGGCAAAATAAGCAGTAATTCTTGGAAAGTTTCTGAAACCAAGGCATACATTCGTCGTAACATTCCATAGATGATTCTCCTCTAGATTTCGGTGAACTGGAAAACGCGGAAATCGCACATCTCCTGACTGACATCATGCGAATCATTAAAGTTGAAATTGTTATTTGCCTGGAACAATATTGGGATACTTTTAATTATCTGACTTTTTCGAAGCTTTGTGTACAGAG
>Ga0209652_1003561_pt1 | contig 11368 bp, 8 predicted proteins | sample SaaInl74LU_5_DNA_FD_184641 | JGI IMG/M metagenome (GOLD analysis project Ga0209652, IMG submission 184641) | Marine microbial communities from expanding oxygen minimum zones in the Saanich Inlet - ESP_74LU_5_DNA (SPAdes) (version 2) | ecosystem: Environmental > Aquatic > Marine > Intertidal zone ...
CAAACGCTACACTTACTTGGGACAATGCAAATACTAGTTGGGATTCATCAGAAGACTTTAACTTAGCAAGTGGAAAAGCATATTTTATTAATGATGCAGGTGTACTTAATAGTACAACACTTGGCGGCGCAGTTGTTAACAGTAGTCTACAGCAAGTTGGAACTATCGGAACTGGTGTTTGGCAAGGTACAATTGTTGATCCAACATACGGTGGCACTGGTATAAACAATGGCAGTAAAACTATTACACTTGGCGGCAACTTTACGCACACCGGCGCTCATACACTTGGAGTAACAACCACAGGTACAACTAGTATAACACTTCCAACAAGCGGTACACTTGCTATTACAGGCAATCCATTAAGTCAGTTTGCTTCAACTACAAGTGCGCAACTGCGTGGTGTACTAAGTGACGAAACTGGAACTGGTGCAGCAGTATTTGCTACATCACCAAGTTTCACTACTGGCATTAATGCTGCAAGTGCTACAATGGCATTGTTTGACACAACTGCAACATCAATTAATATGGGTGGCGCTGCTACTAGTGTTGAAATTGGTGCAGCAACTGGTACAACAACTGTACACAACAATGTTGATATCGACCTTGATCTAAATGTAGACGGCGGCGACATCACCACTGGCGCAGCAACATTTAATCTTGTTAATGCAACTGCAACTACACTTAATATAGGTGGCGCAGCAACAACAGTTACCGCAGGTGCTACAACTGGTAACTTTAACATTAGAAATACAAATGTTAACTTAGCAGGCAATTTGTTTGTAAACGGTACAACACTTGATACAGACGAAACTGGCACATTTAACTTGTTAAAAGACAATGTTACAACATTGGCAATGGCGCAGGCTGCTACTGAAATTGTAGTCGGTGAAACCAAAGCAGCAGCAACTCTTGCAGGCGACTTAGGTGAAATGATTGTAAGGCTAGACCTAAGAACAAATGCAGATATGTATGTTGACGGTGATTTGTTTGTTAGCCAAATCAACAACACACCAATCGGTAACGTAACACCAAGTTCTGGCGCATTTACAACACTTGCTTCAAACAACTTTGTAACATTCACAGATGGTACAAATGCAACAGGCGCAACATTTGCAGCTGGCAGTGCAGCAGTTAAAATAACAGGCGGTTTGTATGTAAACAAAGATATACGTGCAGACAACTTTATTGGTGATATGAGTGCTGCTTTCTTAACAAGTGGAACTATTCCAGATGCACGTATACAAGCAAGCGGTGTTACACAGCACCAGTTGAGTATTACAGGAACAGGTGCTCTAAATGCTGGTAGTATTACTAGTGGGTTTGGAAGCATCAACATTGGTACAAGTATCTTCTCGGGTAATGGTAGTGGACTAACAACACTTAGTGCAACTGCCTTGAGCAGCGGTACTGTAGCAGATGCTAGAATATCGTCTAGCAGTATTACACAGCACCAAGGTGATATTACAGGAACAGGTATTCTAAACAGTGGTAGTATTACTAACGGGTTTGGAAGCATCAACATTGGTACTGATATAATCACTGCTAATGGTAGTGGATTAACAACACTTAATGCAAGTAACTTGAGTAGCGGTACTGTAGATGGTGGCAGACTTGGTGGGAACCAAAGTATGGGAGGTATTAAAACCTTTACTAACACAACTGCTGCCACATCAGTTGCAACTGGTGCAGTTAAAGTCTCAGGCGGTATGGGTGTTGCTGGTAACTTGTATGCTGGTAACTTCTACGGTAATGGCGCAAACATATCAGCTATTAACGCTGGCAACATTGGAAGTGGTACAGTTCCAAATGCACGTATCACAGGAACATACAGTAACTTAACTGGCACTGGTGCTCTTGACGCTGGTGAGATCAGCAGTGGATTTGGTAACATCAATATTGGAACAAGTACATTTACTGGTAACGGTAGTGGACTTACTAATGTAGATGCGTTAACACTCGGAGGAGTAGCTGCTGCTAATTACTTGCGTAGTGATACTGCTGATACAATGGGCGGCTTACTAACAATGTCACACGCCGGCGACGAAATGATTCGTTTGCAGGATACAAGTGCTACTGGTAATCCTTATATAAGTTGGTATCAATCAACTACAAGACGTGCTTATATGCAATATGTAGACAGCGGAGATACATTACTACTTAATAACGAAGGCGCCGCTGCATTACTTAGAATTAAGACAGGCACAAACGGATTAACATTCCAGTCTGGATCTGAATACACAGTATGGCACAGTGGCAACGACGGTGCTGGTAGTGGACTAGATGCTGATACACTTGATAGTCTAAGTAGTGGTAGTTTCTTACGCAGTGATGCTGCCGACAGCTTCAGTGGCGCACTGAGTGGTGCTGGTAGTATTAACATCACCGGCAACATAACTGCTGCTAACTTTACTGGTAACGGTAGTGGATTAACTGGATTGACTGCTGATAATGCCAACACACTAGACGGCATTGACAGTACTGGGTTTATACGTACTGCTTTAGCTGATCAACGAATTGACGGCGGAACAAATACTACACTTAAAATTAAATGCGATGACGGCGGAGCAGCGTTCTTAAATCTTAGTGGCGATGGCCAAGGTACTGGACGACTCTATGTAGGACAAAGTGACGACTACGGTGGCGGCATTGAATACAATGGTGACAATTCACCTGCTACTACAGGCGCTGGTTCTGATCTTATTACACTATGGAGAAGATCAGCCGGTGTTGATGAATGGACAGCTAGAAACAGTTACAACGATAATAACTGGGCTTTCAGAGGTGAACTTACAGCATATGCTTCTGATAAAAGACTGAAAAATGTTAGTGGTAATATTGAAAATGCACTTGATAAAGTAAATGCTCTAAACGGTGTACTTTATACCTGGAATGAAAAATCAATAGAACATGGATTTAAAGATGAAGTTGATGACACTGTTGAAGCAGGTTTACTTGCTCAAGAAGTTCAAGCAGTATTACCAGAAGTAGTTGTACCGGCACCGTTTGATTATATCAATGGTGAAAGTGCATCGGGTGAAGATTATCTAACTGTTAAGTATGAACGTATAGTACCATTACTAGTTGAAGCAATCAAAGAAGCAGATGTTAAAGCAGAAGCACAAGCAGCAGAGATTGCAGAACTCCGTGCAATGGTGCAAAAACTTTTAGATAAGTAATAATAACACAGTAGCCGGATCTTTCGGCTACTGTACTTGACATAGCGTAAATACTGTGTTAGCATAAAGAAAGATTTAGGAAAGAAGTGTAATGGCATTACCAGCAACAGGTTCGACAATATCAATGGGTGTAATCCGTGACTACTTTGTATCAGCAGCTGGCGGCTCTCGTGCTTCTTCCTATACTATAAGTGTACTAGGCACATACATCGGTATTAGTGCTGGTACTACTATTTTAATGAGTGATTCGTTTGGTGGATACTTCTTCTGGGATAGTGCTTCTCTTGGTGATTAACGGTTGACAAACAACACAAACTCAGCTAACATATAATATATAGGAGATTTATAATGAAAACACTCTACGAAGTGCTAAATGTTGATTTAGTAAATGAATACACCAAAGCAAGAAAACTTGCAGCAGCTGCCAATCTCGAACTAGATTCCAAACTGCTAACTGAAGTTAAAGATGCTATTGCAGCTATGGACATTCCAGAAGACGACGAACGTATGCATTGGGTGCAAAAACTTGGCCGAACAGCAGGCGTTGACTTGTTGACTATTGGTAAAGTACAGCCTGAAAATATGCTTGCAATGGCAAGTTTGCCTGCAGATGATTTTAAAGAAGCTGTAAAAGTTGCAACTAATTCTGCACGTAACTGGAATACACTTACACAGGCAGCAGAAAAAGAATTAAACGAAGAAACAATTCCATCAACAATGCTATAATATGAAACTTGGTATTTGTATTCCTGCACGTGATCAAGTTCATACAGGTTTTGCTCGTAGTCTTTGTCACTTAACAAATAGACTTACAGCAAACTCTATTGATTTTGAATTACACATTGTTTGCGGTAGTGTTATTGCCGAATCGAGAACTGCATTAGCAAAAGAAGCATTAGAAAACAATGCTTCTCACTTGTTGTGGCTTGACAGTGATATGCACTTTCCGCCATCTGTTTTTGAAACTCTGTTGTCACACAACAAAGACATTGTAGCAGGACAATACAGTACTAGGTATTCACCGTATCAAACTGTTGCATTTACCGATCCTAATGATATACAAAAAAGACTCAATGAAAACAATGGGTTACACCGGGTATGGGCAGTAGGTATGGGATGTATGTTAGTTAATGCAGATGTGTACAACAACTTGCCAAAGCCGTGGTTTGACCACGAATATAATAAACAACTAGATACCTTCAGCGGAGAGGATATATACTTTTGTAATCAAGCAATGCACCACGGTTACGAAGTATGGATAGATGCAGGTATCAAACTTGCACATTATGGAACAAAGGCAAATATACTATGAAAGCTATTGACAGATTTGAAAGACTAAATGTACAGACAACAACTATGTTTCCTGGACAAGATTCTTTAAAGAATCATATTTTAAACAAAGCAGATATTTTGTATGTTGATAATCCTACAGACTTTTCTGTATTAGAAACATATACAGGAAACTCTAAGTTTGTATGGTTGGTTGATAAAAATATTATAACGTATGCAAGTTTTCCTTGGTATTACAAACCCAGCAACAACAGCATTTATAAGTTTCCTTATGTATTTGATAAAAGCCGTAAAGTAAAAACATTTGATAGCGTAGTACTTGTTCCAATAGACGCACACACAGTAGAATATGAAGTTGTACACGAAAACTATATTGCTGGACATTATGATCCGTACAATGGCAAAGACAAGTTTGATATTTTTTATATTGGCAAAGACAAAACAGTATTAGAAAAACTAGAAGCTCGTGGGTTTGACTTACAAGTGGTTGAAACATATGAACAAGCACAGCAACAAAGTTTTACAGATATGTTCTGGATTGTTTACGACGATACAGATGTAAGAGATACTTTCAAGTTTAGTTATAAACCAGACGAATGGAGTTATGACATACCACATGTGTTTGGCAATGGAGACATTGATACACTAGACGGTATTGTACTTTGTCCAAAGTCTTATAATATTACCGATCGTGAAATTACTCATCGCTTTTTTGCTAACAAAAAAGAAGTTAGGATTATGGCAAGTAATCCACGCAAGTACGATGTATACACTGTTAAAAACTACAGTGATTATTTGTATGCAATGGAAAATGCTACTACAGATATGTTTTGGGGATACTCAGAGCAAGTTGTTATTGAAGAAGATTTTAAGTTTGATTATTATATTAGTCATCACAGCAGCGACAGAAAAACTAATCATGCATGGTTAAATGGAAACAAATACGATGGCGTATTTTTGTTTAGTAAGTATGCTGAACTAAGCAAAGAAGAAATTGAGCTCAAAGAACCAACTGAAAAGATTGATCACGATATTGTTGCAAGTAATCCGCACGACTTTGAAACATTTGCTGTAGACACATATGAACAATATGTTAATGCATTTAATCATTGCCAAACTGATATGTTTTGGTTAGTACCCAGTGATGTAGAAGTGTGTGATGATTTTAAATGGAGTAAATACTTTCATGAACAAAGCACCTTTGACAGATCAACAAATCATGTTTTCTTAAATGGCGAACACTATGATGGTATTGCACTTTTAACTAAAACTGCTAAAATATCTGAAAAGGAGTTTGAACACAGATTTTATGTAAACAAAAAAGAGCATAATATTATTGCAAGCAATCCTAAAAAATATAATAAGTTTACTATCAACAACTACGAAGATTATACAGAAGCATTGTATAATACTGATACTGAAATGTTTTGGGGTGTGCCCAGTGACGTGTATGTAGACAAAGATTTTGACTTTGATTTGTACTTTAGTCATCAAAACTCCTATGATAGAAACATTAATCATGTTTTCCTAAATGATGAAAACTATGACGGTATTGTATTGTATAGTAAAAATGTATTAGTTAGTGAAAAAGAAATTGAACATAGATTTCTTATCAAGAAAAAAGAATACGATATTGTAGCCAGCACTCCTAAGCCGTTTCCTATATACACTGTAAACAATTACGAAGAATATTTAGAAGCTAAAGAAACATGCAACTATGGTATGTTTTGGATGGTGAATGACTCTTTCCTTGCTAATGAAGATTTTAACTGGAACTTTTATATTAGTCATCATAATCAATACGAACGTAAGATCAATCATGTTTGGAAAAATGACAACTATTACGATGGCATTGCACTAATGAGCAAGGACTTAAATATCAGTCAGCGTGAAATTGATTATAGATTCTTTGTTACTAAAAAAGAATATGACGAAGTTGGCAGTATGCCTAAACCTTATGATATTGTGTTTATTAGTAACGGAGAGCCTAACGCTGAAGAAAACTTCGATGCTCTGTCTCATTTATATCCAAGAGCCAAACGTGTAATGGATATCAAAGGTATTCATGCTGCTCATAAACGTGCCGCTGAACTAGTTGAAACAGAAATGTTTTGGGTGGTTGACGGCGATGCAGAAATCATTGACGGGTTTGACTTTAGTTACTATGTTCCGGCATACGATATTGACGGCAAGGATACTGTTCATGTATGGAGAAGTTTGAATCCTGTTAACAAGCTAGTATACGGGTATGGTGGTGTAAAACTATTACCTACTATGTTAACAAGAAACTTAGACGAAACTACAACAGATATGACTACTAGTATCAGTGATAAGTTTAAAGGTGTCAACGAAATGAGTAATACTACTGTGTTTAACACAGATTACTTTAGTGCATGGCGTAGTGGATTTAGAGAATGTGCAAAGTTAGCATCAAAGGTTATCGATCGTCAACAAGATGAAGAAACAGAGTTTAGATTAGATGCATGGTGTACTAGAGGTGCAGATGAATGGCATGGTGAAGCAACTATTGCTGGTGCAATAGCAGGTCGTGCATTTGGTACTGAAAACAAAGGTAACGCTGACGAGTTGAAAAAGATCAACGATTTTGAATGGCTACACGAAACCTTTAAGCAATCATATCCACAAGTTTAATAACAGTGTCTAGTTTTTTTTGATTTGTTTTACTTCTTAAAGTATTGTTCAAACCGTTGTGTAATGGTTTGGGCCATGCACCAAATGTTACCCATGCATATCCATTGTGCTCGTCATTTAGTTTAGGAATAAACTCATTATCTATTACACACAAATATGTATGAAAACTAAAATGATTGTCGCTGCTTATAAAAGTTTCTAACGGAATAGTTTTTTTAATATTTGAAACTTCGCCAATTTCTTCGTCTATTTCTCGTTTTAAACCTTCCCAAGGAGTTTCGGCTCCTTCGTTTGTTCCACCGACCAATCCCCAAAGATTTTTTGTTTTTCCTTTGGTGCGATGTAAAAATAGAAATCTTTTTGTTTCAAGACTATAAAATAGAGCACCACTACAAATTATTTTATTCATACAAATACTTATTTTAAAGTGTAATAGTCCAAGTGCCTCGTGGATAATACCCATCAACTGCACTCTGCCAATAGTAGCCATTCCAATAAAACTGTTGTCCTGTAGTTACATTAGTAACATATGTAGTTGTAGTATTTTCACTTGAGTTCCATATATTAACCCATTTAGATCCGTCCCATTCAGCAATGTCATTTGCATCTGCTGAAAAGTCAGTGTCGTCTGCATTTTTCCATGCAGCAGGGCCCTGTTCGTTGAGATTTAAAACATAAGAAACTACATCGTCTACATCATACTTTGTAGTTAAGTTTAATACAAACTTGTCGTCAACATTTGATTTTGTTGCAGCAACAGGTACCCCGTTAACAAATACCTGGAATGTAGTTACACGTTCGTCGCCTTCTCTGCCTGCTAAATCACTACTGCTAATAATATAATCTATGTCAGTATCTATTCTTGTACTGCTGGCAGTTGCTTTAAAAGTACGTTCAACTTTGTAACCAATAGGGCCAAGCATTAGTATTCTTACGCCCGAAGCCTTAACAGTGTTAGGATTAAATGTTATTGGATCAACAATATAGTCTATTGTACCATCTGATTTAGTTGGTCCAACTAAAATAGTATTTGCTGGCAATGTATCCTCGTCCCAATCAATGATCATATTCGTTGTGTCGTTTTCGTATACATTAAATGTACCAACTATCTCTCCGGACAGTTCTGCTCTACGTAATCTAATCTGACTTATGCCGGGTTGGTAACGGGCCGGCAATTCAGCTTCCAGAATATTTTTCCAGCTAATGTCACCAACCCGCAAACTCTTATTTTTTGCTAACTGAGCAGTATCATTGTCAACAATTATATCAAAGTTGCGATAACTTACAACTAGTGGGTTTGATAAGTTAATACCACCGCTTCCAACACTTTGAGTACTTGTAATTCCAATACTACCATCATTAACAACAGTTCCGTCTGGCAATACTGTAACTCCGTTTGCTACTCCTGCGTCTCCGTTGGTAGAAGGGTTAAATCCTTCTAAGCTAATAGTGCCTGCGTCTTGGTTGTAAACACTTGTAATAATGTCTGTAATAATACCAAGTTTTTTAACTTTACTTGGCGGCGAGATATAAATGGGTGCAGTAAATCCTAAAGTAGCAACATCAATATCGTCTTGTGTTCCTACTGGTACAGTTCTACTACTAAAGTTAATATCTTCCAAGTATAATACACTTAAACTTGTCCAGTCAACATAGTTGTCAGATGTTTGAAATTCCAAGTCCGGATTAAACAGCATAAAGATTTGTTCTAATATTTGCAATTTTTGATCAGTACTTGTTGACCAAACATCAACATTGACACTTAACGTGTACGGAGTGGGATGCAATCTTTCAACTGTATATCCCTTGGCTTGAGCTGCTGTGTAACTGCTTGTTTCTGCATCATACTCTTTTTCTCTAAGATTAATTTTACTTACATAACTGCTGTCACTTAGTCTAGCTCTGTCCATTTGCAAACTGGTAATGTACACACCCATTCTTGGCGCACTTGGTAGTTTGTTATCACTGTTTTCTCTAATGATACTAGCAACTTGTCTTGTAATATCGCCATACAATACTGGAACTACTTTGATATCGCCTTCGCCGTCACGATAGCTAAAGTTACTAAATGCTCTTACAATCTGTGTAATGTATCTACGTATTTGTCCATCATAGAAAAATTGCATTAGTCACCTGCCTTTGCTCTTAGAGCTTTACTTAAAGCCTGTCTTTCGACAATATCTTCTCCGCTAATACTATTTACTGTTGTGTTGTTTATAAACGTGCCTTTTAGAGTATCTCGACCACTTGTTTGTGTAAGTGTGGTTCTCACTGAATCTTCTATCTTGCGCCAACTGTTGCCATCGTATCTAAACAATCTATTAGGAGACAAATCAATTCTTAAAAAGTAATCGCCAGTTTCTGGTTCTCCTGGAAAACTAATGCCAGTACCATACGGTGCACCGTTAGGCGGTATTCCGTCACCAACTAGATATCCTTGATATCCGTTTCCATCTGGAGTAACAAAAACTGTATCTGCTGTTATTCCGCCATCTGCTAATAATGTATCGTAGTCGGTACTTACTATTTGAACCTCACCAGAATCATTAACTTGTAATGTGTAAAACTGTATGGTTTCGTATCCACTCAATGGAACATCAACTTCGGCCTGTGCAATAATAGCATTGTTTATTTCTATTTCTTTATCATATGTACTAAGCACATCTCTAAGAGTTGTGTCACTGCCTTCTTCTGCTGGCAAGTCTAGTATATCTTTGTATTCTTGTGAATCAAGTATTTGTTTACTTCTTACTCTGTACAAATGTGGATACCAAGTTTGACTAAATCCTTCTGCTGCTCGTGTTACTTCGTCAACAACGTAAAAACGTTTTAGTGCAACACTATAATCGTTAGCAGCATACTCGTCTTTCATATGTGGTAATTCTATAACATCGCCTGGCATAATCTTTCTACCAAGTTGTTTAACACTACTGTTGATGTGTATTGTCATAAACAAAGTATCATTTTGTAAAAACAACCCAAACTGACTTAGATCAAAATCTTGATCGCTTAGATTGTAATGACCTCGAATAGTGTAAATATCTTCATCATATTTGCGATCTCTGTTTTCTAAAAATAACAAGTCTTGTATGTTGGTTTCTTTAACAACATCATACACAGGTTGTTCGGCAGTTGCATCATCTTCTAACGTAGTCTTTGGACCAAGATATTTGTGTATATTAAAATCAGTCCCTCCAACGGTAAACTGTTCGAGGACAACACCATCGATGAAACTGTAATCTTTTGTTTTTTGCGGTCTGTATAAACTTAGTCTAGGCATATGTATATTTAGCATAAATACTTGTGGAGACAAACAATGACCGACTTAACAACACAAAAACAAGAAGTATTTGATTATGTAAACGCTTTCCTAGGCGGAGGAATGGTCGACGTTGAACTAGACCCAATCCACTACAATACAGCACTATCAAAAAGTCTAAGCAAATATAGACAGCGCAGTGAAAACGCAGTTGAAGAAAGTTATATTACACTTGCATTATCACAAGATCAAAACGCATACACATTGCCTACTGATATTATCGAAGTAAGAAAAGTTTATAGACGCAGTGTTGGTAGTAGACTTGGCGGCAACGCCAGTGGCGGCACAACGTTTGAACCATTTAACCTTGCTTATACAAACACATATTTGTTGGCAGGAAGTGGCATTGGCGGTCTAGCAACATACGATATGTTTGCTCAACAGCAAGAACTTGTAGGACGTATGTTTGGTTCGTTTATTGAATTCACCTGGAATACAAGTAATAAAAAACTAACAATACTAACACGCCCTAGAGCAGAAGAAGAAGTACTGTTGTGGTGCTACAATCATAGACCTGACTTTGAGTTGTTTAAAGATTACAAAGCATTTCAGTGGATCAAGGATTATACGCTTGCTAACTGTAAATATATGCTAGGTGAAGCACGTTCGAAGTTTGCAACCATTGCAGGCCCAGGAGGCGGCACAACATTAAACGGTGATAGTTTAAAAGCAGAAGCACAGCAAGAGATGGAAAAACTTGAAAACGATCTAGCAATGTCAGTAGCTGGTGGTGTTGGTTACGGATTCTTAATCGGATAAACTTTGTTGACATTGTTTAAATAGTATGCTATAGTTATACTATGAAAAAGAAATTACTAGTTATTGGACACGGCAGACACGGCAAAGATACTGTGTGCGAGATCCTGCGAGACAAATACAACTATACATTTGAAAGCAGTTCAAAGTTTTGTAGCTTACAATTTATATACAA
>Ga0209652_1003564_pt1 | contig 11363 bp, 24 predicted proteins | sample SaaInl74LU_5_DNA_FD_184641 | JGI IMG/M metagenome (GOLD analysis project Ga0209652, IMG submission 184641) | Marine microbial communities from expanding oxygen minimum zones in the Saanich Inlet - ESP_74LU_5_DNA (SPAdes) (version 2) | ecosystem: Environmental > Aquatic > Marine > Intertidal zone...
ACTTCAAGGCGATCCTGCTCCCCCTGAACGTCATGTCCTGCAGCCTTGGCTAGTGCGAGGATGAAGACCTCTAGTAGGTCACCATAGAAGAAGGTGCCTAGAGTTTCTGGGGTGAGTGGTTCCCCCTGGTCGCTTGCATTGATCTTGTACCAAAGCTTACGATCACAGGGAGTCCCGATTGCTGAGAGGCCCAGGTAATCCCTGGGCGTCTGAGGTTCACTGAACCTGCTCTCTGCTACCTCTGCAATGCCTTCTGAAAGAAACGTGGTGATTGCTTTGTCCCAACCACCACGCCCTTCCAACACCGCATAGATATCAGGTACTAGGGTGTGGATGTTTTTCATCAGAACGGGATTTCATCATCCGCAAGCTGAGGCTGCTTAGGTGCTGCCTTGGGTGCATCCACATCATCCACAGTCATCACCTCGATCTTCGAGCCACCCTCGTAGGGTACATGGTTCAGAACCTTAACGCTGTCGAGGCGAGTTCCAACGATGTTCTTACGGCTGGTGTCGTAGACTGCGAGGGTAACCTCTACCTCAGAGCCATTGCCGATCATGCCATCCGTGTTGATGTCCCAGGAGGTGTCATCTGCACGGAGGATCTTAGCCTCACCACCACCATACTGTTCCTGCCACTTCCGCTTGAACTTGACACGGGTCAGGCCAGCGTTGTCAGGCGAGGGCGACCCACGCAGCATCGACTTCGACCGCTGCAAGAGTGCGAAGTGACGGTCATCCAGATCCACATCAATCGTAGTCTGACCACCAATGTCAGCCAGAGCATTGTCGTAACCAGTCAGGTCACGATTGTTTTCAAACAGCTTTGCCCAGTAGCCAACACCACGGAGTTTAACGAGACGAGTTGCCATGTGTATTTCCTTTCATGACAGTTGCTAGATGCGAATTGTAGCACGTTTAATTTTTAGGGGTCAACCCCCTAGTGAATGTCGGAGTAACGATTTCCGAATTGAACACTGACATCCAGATCAACGTTAAGCTTGAGCTTCTCATTGACCTTCTGAATAGCCCACTTGAGGGCTGCTTCATGCTCTTGTTCCTCACCAATCGGAATGTCATTGATAGACTCGTCATGGAATTGGCCGATGATGTTTGGCCGCTTGGTGAGGTAGTGTGCCACCCACTGGTCAAAGCAGTAGGCACCTGTACCCTGATTGAGAGTGGAGAAGATATCCTTCTCGAACCTCAGGGTGTACCAGAAGTTGTTGACTGGGTTCTTCACCCACTTCTGACCACCTACAGTCTTGACCTCCTGATCAGATGCAAACTGATTTACTGCCCAGTTACGATCCCAGTAGGAGTCGATCAGGACTGCAGCCTCAGAGATAGACATGCCTGTTGTGCGTGACAGCTTCAGGGGTCTGACCCCGTAGACGCTGGCGTAGTTCACAGGCTTGAACTTCTTGCGGACCTTTTTGATCTGCTTGAACCTACCCTTGTCACTGACAGTGTCCTCGTCTGCATTGGTGTAGAAGTTGTAGTCATCCCTGCTGATGTAGCCAGACCTAACCGCAAGGTCGAGGTGTTCATCAAAGCCAGGCTCAGACATCTCATTAACGTAGTCTGGATCATACGGGTAGATGAAGTGCTTCTTAGTTGTAGCCTCAAGCGACACCATGTCAGCACCACACATCACATGACCCTCACGAGATATCAGAGAACCCCTAACCTCCTTGCCCCAGGGCTTGTCCACCCCAGGCAGATTGACCAGTGGCTTCTTGTGCTTGAAGCGAAGGGTGTTTGTCAGGCCAGCAATCTCTGCCTTGACATACCCATCCTCATCAACAGACTCAAGCATACCCTCGAAGATGGAACGACGATGCTGCAGGACAGTCAGACCATCCAGCAGTTCAACCTCGGGGTGCTCCTCGATCAGCAACGTGACTGACGGAGCAAGTTCCCCATCTTTGCGTACTTGAGGTACGGTACGCTCTGAACCATCCTCTGCCTTCTTAAAGTCAAAGGTACAGGGTTCCCAACCCATACTGCGCAGCCAGTCTTTTACCTGCTCAGAAGAGTTTGGGTTGGCCTTGTCGTAGCCCTTGAGAATCTTGAGTGGCTCCTCCTGGCTAGGGTCAAGTCCCTGCTTCTTGCACTCATCGAACCACTCCTGCCCATGTACAGACAGGCTGCGGTCCTTTTTGAACATCGTCTTCGGCTTCTGCTTCTTACGATACTGGGGTACAGGTGGCATCACTGCAATCAGTTCCTCTACCTTCTCATCCTGTAGCTTGACGATCTTGTTGAGGGAGGTCTCCACCAACTCAATGTCCAGCTTCCACTTCGACTGTTCCGCCATTGCTGCACACTTCATCTTGAAGGTGAGGTACTGCAGGTAGCGGTCCATGCTCTCCTTGTCGTTGCCATAGACAAGCTTGAAGCGTTTGATCAGGTCATCCCACAACTTGATGTTGATCTTGACATCCTCAGTGCAGCGGTGTGCATACTCCTGGGGTGACAAGTTCTGCCAGTCTGCAATGCTAGGCTTTGGCACACCATACCTTTCCCCATGCACCTCAAGACCATGCTGCATCATGTCAGTGAACATGACCCAGGACATAGGCAGAGTATCGTACAGCTTGGCCTTGATGTTGATACCAAGGATACGCTCAAGTACAGGCACATCAAAGCGGACGATGTTGTGTCCGATCAGGATCGGTGCGTTGTTGAGAATGGTTCTCATCTCATTGTAGTCATGGGTGTGGCGAACCTGATTCCCGTCTTGGTAGGCAAGGACGTGAACCTTAGTCGCTTCCTCCAGTAGGTTGTCAGTCTCGCAGTCAAAGATCATCAGAAGTGTTCCCTCAGGATTGTGGTTTCATGGTCATAGTAGACTGAACCTGCCTTGCCAAGCTTGGCGAATGGCCTGTTCTTGTCCACGATGAAGGTGGTTGTGTTACCCTCGATTGGATCTTCAGTCTCAGTGTCACGGTCAAGCTTGATGCAGATGATAGCCTCTTCTTCTAGGGCACCTGCATACTTGGTACGTCCATCGTCGTTCACCTGTGAGATAAAGACCACACCAATGTTCAACTCCTTGGCAAGCTGTGCAGCCTGACTGCCAAGCATGGTGAGTGTCGAGGTGGCCCCGTCAACACCAGCCTGAGACAGATAGGCTAGACGCTGTACGTGGTCAATGAAGATGAAGTCAGCACCGTAGACAGTGGCCGCAGTCCTAATGTGATCCAGCAGGGACATGGGGTTATCATCTGACCGCATCTCGAAGAGGATCGTGCGTTCACCTCGGACAGCCTTCCGTGCTGCCTCTGCTACCTGCTCTTCAGTGAAGCCGTTGGCACGGGCGTCATCCTTGGTGCGGACGTTGACACCCAAGTCGTAGGTAGCCATTGCCCGATAGGTGGTAGACTTCATCTCCTCCATGTGTAGGCCAGCGAAGGTGGCAGTGTCACTGTTCTTCAGCAGCCCCATCTCTAAGTAGCGGATGACCTCGGTTTTGCCTGTGCCTCGTGGTGCCTTGATGAATGTCAGGCCACCCTTGACCAGACCCCTGATCATGTCATCGAGACCCTGATGCCCTGTCGGTACATACTCGTATGGGTTCTCATTCATGATGGCATTGGTGACTGCATCCTCCGAGATGAAGAAGTTCTCAGGTGAGTAACGCTGTGACTTAACAGCAGCCCACTTGAGGTCTTCGGTGTCACCAGCCTTGAGGAAGTCGTTGGCGTCCTTGTACTTCGTCATGGGGACATACCAGAACTTCTTCGGGAAGATGCTGTAGAACTTGTCAGCAGCCTTGCGACCAGCAGCATCAAGCTCACCCGCATACACAATCTCCGAGAAGGAGTCGAGGTAGTCCTTATTCTTCTGGAAGAACTTATCCCCGATAGATGCCGAGGGTAGGGAAACTACAGGCCAACGCTTGTCCAGGATCTGATACAGGCTGGCCGCATCAAACTCACCCTCGGTGATGTAGATACGCTTGCTCGTACCAGCGTTGAAGTCTGGACCGAACAAGTCGGTAGCACCCAAGCCTGTCTCTTTGTACCAAGACTTATTCTTTTCGTGGTAGTCACGATACTTCGTGTTGTTAGGGTACTTGTAGGCATACCGAAGGGGCTGGCCCTGGTATGTCTGTAGCTGAATGCCGTAGTACTTGGCAACGTCAGGATCGAGGGATCGTATACCCTCGTAGGTAACCCCGTCAGGCTGGGTTGTCTTGGAGTTAACCCGAAGCTTAACAGGGTATTCCTCCTTGGCCCAGTCGTGAAGGGGTGGAGACTCAGTAGCTTTCATTGGGTATCCTCTGTCACATGAGAAGCAGTTACCCCAGCCTGCGTCGTTCCAGGAGAAGGCGTTGCTGGAGTTGCAGTCGGAGTAGGGACAGGGTTGGTGTGGGTGTTCATCACCCCGCAGTTGTACAACGTTCATCATTCCCCCGAGAATAGAAACATAGATGCGTATATTAGCACACCAAGTGCTGTCGATACAATCTCTACTGGCATGTCTTACCTTTCGATATAGTAAGTACCCTGTGATCTGTCAAGCGATGCAAAAAGATCCAAGAGTTGTTGGTATGAAATCAGGATGGTCTGTGTCTCTTGCAGGGATTCATCGTACTGCACGAAGTACACAGACTCCTCGGTGATCACCATCTGCACATCCTCGCACATGTCCTCCTCGTCCAGGCTGGTAACGAGTGTGTGGTCTGGTAGGAACTCAATCGTGAACATCTATCCTGTGCCTTGCATGTTGCTTGACATAGTCAAGTGGGAGTGTGGTCATCAGGTCACCTCGGTCTGGCCTAGCATGTAGGCCGAAGGGCTTCCTGCTGTAGTCCCTACACCTCTGCCTCAGGTCTTCGATGATGTCCTCAGGCTTGATCAGATAGTAGGCATCCTCTGACCTTATTGCAATCAGCCTGTCGATCCCGTTGGGTATCCCCCAGCCTGGGCTAGACTCCCACTTGGGTGGACGCTTGACTGTCTTCAACTCCCACCAGATGTGGAAGTCAATGTCACCCCCTCGGTGCTTACGCTTGGGTGCCTTGACATCAATGCGGCCTAGCTCTGAGTCCATCAGATCCCAGTGCTCGAAGATGTTCTCTTCCTTATTGGCGAGACGGACAAAGGTATCCTTGCGGAGATTAATGAACTTATTCTCCGCAGAATCTCCCTCGATTACTGACTGACTATTCCTTGCCATACTCAACCACCCATCCTGTGTTCCAGTTGCTTGCAGCTTCCTGTGCAAGCTCTCTTGTGTCAAACATTTGAGGCTTGCTGTTGTAGGTGAACGGGTTGTCCTGAGACAGGTACATCCACTCACCATGATCAACCTCTATCATCACCGCATACTTAGTCATTCATCAGTGCCCCCCATGATACAGGGAAGAGATCACCCATCACACTGCTGATCTGGTCAGCTACGATGCGTGTCTCGTACTGCGTATCAGTGGCACAGCGTAGGTTACACATGCGGGCGAAGGCGTCAAGACTACCACTCCACCACCATTCGGTCATTGTAGACTGAGGCAGAACCATACGGGCTTGCTCAGGTGCTACTCCGTATTCAAGCAGGGTATTGTATTCATACAAAGCAGACCTATAGAACTCGTGTGGTGTTAGGTAAGGCACCTTAACTTCACCTGAACTACCCTGTTTCTTGTCTTCACTACGTCCACGCCAGACATCAGGCACATAGAACTCTGGCTCGTCATCCACGTAGCGACGACTGACTTCATTCCAGCGGAGGAAGGAATGTTTGGCAAGCTGACGTGCTACGAAGATCGGGGCTTTAACGTGGAAGCTGGCGAAGCAGTGGCCGAAGGGACTGATGTGGTTGTGCTTTGCCAGATAGCGGATTAGCCTCTCATCAGCCTCAGTGGGTACTCTTACAGGACTGGTCATGTCCGCTGTCTCTTGCTTCCAAGCAAGGACACCCTCACTCTCTTTTCCAAACGACACCCGTGCGGCATTCACTACCGACAGGTCAGAACCCATGTGGTCCTTGAGAGTTGCCTTGATCATGTGTATTCCTTTCCTAGTGCAGCCTTAACTTTCCTGAACACGGGGACTAGCACAGCACCATCGTCTGCGTCATCCTTCCACCTTCTTGCTTTTTAGTACATACTTTTCTACGAAATCTTCTGGGGATTTACAATAGTAAGACTTCCTTTTACGCCAAGAAACTTTTCCACCTGTTGGGTTTTTTGCTGCTGACCATTTTTGTTTCAGCAGATAGAAGCAGAATGTTGTATCACCCTCCTGGATGTAAACACAGCCATAACCCCAACGCATATTACTAGCACCTGCAACTAAGAGTTTCCTAACAGTCTCAAGCCTACGAAGTTCTCTCTGTTCATGACCATCAGAATAGTCTTTGTGAAACTTGGATCTTTCCTCTTTATCTGCTAGAACCTTTTGCTCCTCAATATACCTGTCTATTTTTTCTAAGGTTATTTCTTCGTCGGTATCATCAAAAGACTCTTCTTCTTCGTCAGGTTTTGTTTGCCACTTAATATGATCAATGGCCTCCTTCTTTGTATGAAAAGAGAATAAAAGTTGTGTTTCACCACCTACGGTCTCAAAGATATCCCACACTTTTTCCAACTTGTTGTAGGAATAAGTTACTGTTGGAGTGTCACCCATAGTCTTTCACTCCGTGTGTGTCACAGTCCTTGAGGATACAGACAAGCATCTTACGAATGTCGTCAATGCTCTCGCCATCTACAGTGACAGGGTTCTCAGTCCATGCAGGGCCACTGTCCAGAGGATAATACTCATGCACTGCATAGTACGTGTGTCCTTCAGGTGTGGTGTGCTTCATCAATTGGTAATGCCAGTGTGACATCAGAACACATCCCCCAACAGTTTATCCCACGCATCGGTCATTAGTGCAGTTTCATCTGTGTAGTAGTTAGTAGTGTAATACTTCAGCACACGAATGGTAGCCTTGCCATCATGGTAGAGTTCATTCAGGTCTGTGTGTTGGATGTCTGACAGGTTCTTGATGTTGACCAGACGTTCCACTTCAGTAACGATAGTCTCAAGGCCATCCTCTAGGCCGACGACAACAAACTCAGTGAAGATGTCATCACTACCATCAAGCAGTCGTGCTACCAGTTTCTCTTTAGCATTAGTCATGTCACTGCGTTCCTTGTTGAAGTTCAATCAAGAGTTCTACGGCATCAATAGCATCCTGTTCTGTTGTGCAAGAGAACATTAGCGTGTCATAGTATTGTCCATGCTCCTTACCGCCACCCTCTTCCATAACATCCCATGTGAAGTCTTCCCCGCCATACTCATAGTAGAACTTACGAACTTTTGTCTTCATCGAACATCTCCTTCACTTCTTCTGGTGTATATGGACCTTCGATCTTATTAGCAAGATCTCTCTGCTGCCCCATCCACCTAATATCCTCAAGTGCATCATGAATGTCCAGCCCATAAGCAGCACAGGTCAGGATAAACTCTAGTCCCAACTCAGTGATCTGCTTGCTGGACACATCATCAATGTCGAAGGTGTAGGTGGCTGAACCATCATCGTTCTCTGTTACGTTAGTGACTACAATCATTGCTAAGTCACTCCGTTCCTTGAAATCATAATCACTCATCAGTGTCTCCCTTGATTTCCTTTAGTGTCTCACAGGCTTCACGCAATGCAGGCGCAAGGGTGTGTCCATGATCTGCATAAGGTTCCAAGTCACGGACAAAAGCCTGCACCTTTTCCAAGGCACCTATTGCCCTCTGTAGTTTGGCCTCTGCCGCCGCCCTTTCCAGCGCCGCCCGCAAGATGGCCTCGGGCGAGGGGGTGTCATTCATCTGCATCAATACCTCCCAGCATGTAGTCCATGAGCATTGCCTTGCTTACCTCAAGCAGCATCAGGTTCTCAGCGAGATCACCCTGGGACAGGGCCAGGTAGAAGCCTCGGCTTTCTGTCCAGCCAATCACAATAACTGCACTCAGCTTACCTAACGCAGCCTCAAGAACCTTGTCAACATCTACATCACCAGCAGTCTCAGTAGGCTCAGGCTTCTTGAACTCAAGAACCTTAAGCTTCGGCTTGTTGTCTTCATCCATGTGTCTATCCTCAGAAGTTTGGTTCGTAGAGTTCGCCATTCATAAGCTTGGCTTCCGCAGTCTTTAGTTCCTGCTTCACTTGGTCTGCCCTGAGGAAGTTACCCTCCCAGTCAAGCCTGTCAATCTCTCTCTTGAGTTCATTAACGTAGGTCTGCATAGGTGTCAACATCTTTTTTTCCTCATGTCCAGGGCATTGGTTGCAGCCTTGAGTGTGTGCTTGTGGTATGGGTTGAGTGACTGGACATTCTGGTGACCAGTTACACTCATGATCTGGAGGGAGTCAACCCCTGCCTCAATCATCTCCACGATACCAGTCTTCCGCAGGTCACCGATCCAGAGACCCTCAGGCAGGCCAGCAGCAGCCTTCACCTCATTGGCTAGGTGAGACACCTGCTCCCTCTCCATCGGCCTGTATGCCCCATCTGCGGGGCGCTGCTGTGGAACTACATAGTCCTGGAAGTCCCAGTCCTTTTTCTGTTGGGTGAGCATGGTCATCAACTCCTCAGAGATTGGCAACTCAACAGTGGCACCACGCTTGGTCTGCTTGATGGTGACCACCCGCTTGTCAAAGTCTAGGCTCGACCACTTGAGCAGGCGTATGTCTGTTGGTCTCTGCGCCCAGTCATAGCACATCACTGCAATCAACCCAACGTTACGCCAGCGAAAGTTTGTGAAGGCTGTGTCGATGAACAACTCAACCTGCTCGGGTGTCCATGTGACGTAGCGAGGTTCATGCTTAAGCTTCCTCACCTTCGACATGGGATTGTCGTCGATCATGTCAAGGGAACGACAGTGATTGAAAACAACTGAAACAATTCGTGATAACTCGTTGGCCTTGGCGACTGATCCATCCTCCACCCAGTAGTGGTAGACCTGATGGCAGAGCATAGCGTTAAGGTTCTTAACTCTCACATCACCGAAGGTCTTCGACCCGAACTCAGTGTCCATCGCATGTTGCAGTCGAGCCTCGTAGGTTCTCTGTGATCCCCGTGCCAGTGACCTGAACTGTGGGCTGGACAGGTAGTGTGCTACCACCTGACGCAGACTGGATGAGGGGCCGATGTTACCCGCCACGATGTCACCACGGCGGAAGGCTTCAACCTTCTCGATCAGCTTGGGTATCTCATGACGGGCTGTCCTCCCGTCCTGAAATGTCTGACGCCTCACCACCCCCGCTGTTATCGCATCCTCTGGGGGATCGAAGCGGTAGACCAGCCTGCCCTTCTTGGTCTTGTGCTCTTTGACGTATTTTAATTTGGACAACGCAGTCTGACCAGTCATCATGGGGATCATCCTCTATCATAACAGATCACTCGCAGAGGTAGACAAAGCAAGCATCAACAGGGTGAAGGCAGCAGCAACCACTGCGAGAACAAAGAACTTGGCGTAGTCTAGCATGTGTGTGTCTCCTCAGACAAGAAAACTTTGTTGTTGACAGGTGGTGAGGAACTACGCTACCCTGTATTACTTAAGTAATACTTAAGGGTTACTTAACTCCTCTCCTTATATACCTATAATCCTTAGGGTATATACTTAAGTAGTTACTCTAGTCGTAACTCTCCCACCCATCCTCAATATATTCTAGGATGAGGTCTTGAACCTCAGGTCCACACAACCCATCTAGAACTGAGAAGATCTGAACCCTGTCACCAGTCCTTGATGTGTTGTTTGCGAAGGCGACAGCCTGAGACAGGGTGTCAGACTCAACCTCAAACTCCTCACAAGAGGTCGTCGTTATGTTTGTTCTATACATCTACCACTTCCTCACTTTCCAGTATACCCAGCACTGCATACAGTGCTCTTTGCCTAAGATCAAGTCCACCAAACCAACGATGTGGGGTAGACCACGACGCTTCCAGTCCCAATTCCTAGCACTGAAAGTCTGGTTGCTTGCCCCGCCTGTCACCACATTAAGCAGGACAGACAGGGCCACAGCAACACGAGTGATGTATCGTATCACTGCCTGCCACCCTCAAGCACAACCAGTCGAGGCTTACTCATACCAGTCTCGTCTGTGTTGTAGAGGATGTGACGACGATACTTTGCATACCGATGTGGTGCAATGTCAGCGAGGTTGGAATGACAAGGTTCATTGGATATACAGAACCAGTCGTCATACTCATTGCTTAGGCTCATGGCCCAGTCATTCGCAGTGTCCTGCGTAGACACAGCAAACACTGTGCAATCAGTGCCTTGGTAGATCATGTTAATGTAATACATCTTCGTTCACTCCTGTGCATAGACCCTCTTGGATCAGGTGGTGGGCAGTGCGCCCATACCACCCTTGTAGATTCCAGACAGTGCCAGTGTCAATCAGATACTGGAAGGCATTGATGATCTCATGGTCTGTTGCAGTATCGTCACACTCGATAGTCATGATAGCGTCAAAGGTTGTCATTGCTGTGCCTCCACTAGTTTCTGTTGAGCATAGGTGATGACACCCACACCGATCACCCCCTCGGGTGGGTCCAACTGAGCATCATGGTAGACCTGTAGTAGGTCGCGGAACCGCACAAGTTCAGGCTCGTTACCCGTGACAGGCTTGGGTTGTGACTCAAGCCAGTTGAGGTAGGCTTTCAGTATGTCATCTCTCGTTTCGTAGATCATCAGTTCACCTTGTCTTCGTCCGTAAGAAGTAGGGTTGGGAAATTAAACTCTTCAGAATCTGAAAACGCACAACCCCAATCCCAGAAGCGGGATGATGGCCACTCAATAAACTCCTCGTTATCTGCACCATTTGACTTGTAGTAGTTTTCAACATCCTCTTCTGTCCAGTCATCTGGCACCTCGACAGCACCAATCATTTCCATAGTAACTGTTGCAGACATAAGGTATCTCTTCGTCATCAGTTCACCTCCAGCTTTGCATGTTGTGCAATGTATTCCTCAGGGGTGGGCATCGACACACCAGATGCGTGATGCTCCAGCCACTCAGGTTCAGCAGCTACTAGTCGTGCGAAGTTGACCACCTCTGATCGGTAGGTGTCACCACCCTCCATGCTGCCGTAAGTGTAGGGGCTTGATGCCCACACAAACCAGCGGGCATAGATGTCACCCACCTCATTGGCTGGCTTCTTGTATGTCTTGCAGATATGGAAGATGAAGTCACCAGCACGATAGATAGCATAGGGCTGGTGCTGCGGGCGGGTCTTTGCGAATGGGTTGCTCATGATCTTATCCTGCGAAGTGTTGAAAGATACGGGGGTTCTTGGCATGTTCTGCGTAGACTGTCAAGCGTCCAAGATGTAGTGCAGTTACACACTTCTTACGCTGCATCCTGTATCCCCGAGACAGAACCTTG
>Ga0209652_1003569_pt1 | contig 11358 bp, 11 predicted proteins | sample SaaInl74LU_5_DNA_FD_184641 | JGI IMG/M metagenome (GOLD analysis project Ga0209652, IMG submission 184641) | Marine microbial communities from expanding oxygen minimum zones in the Saanich Inlet - ESP_74LU_5_DNA (SPAdes) (version 2) | ecosystem: Environmental > Aquatic > Marine > Intertidal zone...
CACCTCTTCCTTTTCAAAATAAAATAAATCTTCACAAACGAAAAACACCTTCCACCGAACAAACAGAATGGAAAGAAACAATGTCAAGAGCTCAATCGACAAACTCCAAGCACGAGGAGACCTCTTCACTCGTCAACTCATCAAGGAAAAGAAACGAACAAACGAGCTTCAGGTCAAGCTCAAAGAAGTCAATGCTCAGATCGCTGAAATTCGCGAATCAAACAAACAAAAGGCAATCTGCCTCTTGAATAAATACTCAACTACTCCAAATGACGCTTACCATCGCGTAGACGGAGTAAATCCCACATCATTGGCCGAGAGCAATCAAAAGAAGATTGTCAAAACCTTGGAGAGTAGGCTGGGCAAAGTATTGGTCAGACGAAATCAGCTTGAGAACGAGAACGCCCTCATCAAAGACAAGATTGATAAGCTCAGACGCAAGGTTGCCAATGATATCAAGAATCGAGAGCGTATGGAGAAAGAATTGATCCAGATAAAGGACGACATGGAGGAAATCATGGAACGAGCTGCAGCAGCTGCCGATGAGCGAGAGAAACTCATTGTCAAGAGGAATCAGATCCTTGATGAGAACGATGAGGAGCAGCTCATCTTTGAGAAGGAATACGGTGAACTTAGCAGCTACATTGTCATGCAGGCGAGAGCACTCGAAGATTCCATTGCCAAAGCTACAGATGATGTCACGTCCAAATTAAACCTCGCCGATGGCACCTTATCCAAGAATAGCGCTGTTGCAGCTGGAGCACTAAACTCGTCAAAAGAGATAAAACATCACCAGGGGAAGTTGGATCGCCTTGAGAACGAGTACGCGTTGGCAACAGCAAGTCTCAAGGATCATGAGAGGAAAATTAGCAGTTTTGAGAAGAAGTACAAAGAACTGCAAGATGTTAGCGCTTTAGAATCTGTCGATGACATCATTAGTACATTTGTCAAGAACGAAGACGAATGCTTTTCAATGTTCAATTACATCCAGGCAGTGAACCAAGATTGTGATAGGACAATCAAGCAGGGTACCAAGCTCAAGAAGGACATTGCAAAATTCAAGAACGAGCTAGTACAGAAAGAGAATGCTCGCAATGCAACTATTCAAGTGCACCAAGAAAATCTACGAGATGTGCAAGATGAGCGAGAAAAACTATACCAAACAGCTATCCAAGCCAGGCGAACAGTGGAGACAATTGCAAGGAGAGTTACTGCGTTGTACTTCAAGCTCAAGTGTCACGAACTAGATCAGAATCAGCAAAGTTCCTCTTCAAGAAGTTCTCCTCTTCCTCCAACAAATAATCATCGACTTGATCGCAAACTCACCATGATTTCAGGCGGAGAAGTGTCCGAGAGAGACATTATCAACCTCATGGAAGCTATAGAAAGAAGGGCGATACAAATCATTAATATCTACCTGAAAAAAGAATCCTCCACAACAAGGAGATCTAGGAGGCAAAACTCCATGCTGGTGAGTGTAGTGTTAGTTTCTCCTTTCTTTATGTTGTCTAGACGTTTCTCATCACTAACCTTCTTCATTCTGGTACATGTCAATTCAGTCACCCAAATCCTCGCACAAGATTTTTGAGAGAGCCATCGCAAGCACAGCCCAAAACATGGAGATAAGTGAGGAGGATGAATCAGATGACGACGATTTGAGTGAATCCTCCTCAGATGATGACGGTGAAGGTCGGCCCATGTCAGTTCAGGCCATGCGCAAAGAGGCAGCCGAGAGTATGCGTCCTGGCACAGCAATGCATTCACCTGAGCAAATACCATCTCCTCTGGCAAGGCGTACAGTAATATGATAAATGTAGGTAGATGACAAGAGAGATTACGGTTATTTACTACATTTTTTCATCACACATATCACGCTTTGGCTACACATACAGATGTGCAGAAAACGTCGCATTCTTTACATCTTCTTTACACGTTGCTTCCGCAAGCTGATTACCGGCTGATATTGACGTCCGGCAGAAGATCCAGAGGCGAGCAGGTCCCGCCGCAAGACTGCATCACGAAACTGCTTCCACTCCAAGACAGGTCGCAATTCTTCATCCATCTTGACAGCCTTTTGAATAATCTCCAATGACTTGGCAGAATAACCGTTCTTCATCTCAAATAATGCATATGCCTGGAGCACTTTGGCAGAGCAAGAGCACTTCACTTCTTCATCTTCCTCTGTTAATGCTACACGACGGAAAAAGTTGACAAACACTGCACGTGTTGCCTTGATATCATCATACCGCTGCATATGCAAAGCCAACAAGAGTGTGCTAACAGCCAACTTGGCATGATCACAATCTTCCTCGGAGTCTTCCGCCTCAAGTTCATTAATGATCCTTCTATAAATCTTCTCTGCAAGAGTCAGCTTTCCATTCTTGATGAGAAATCTTGCGTAATAATGTTTCGTTGCCAACTCAACAAAGTTCTTGTCGTTCAATGGATCGTAGTGCTCCATTCCACCTGCTGAAGCAGAATCCATCATCTTCGTTGTTTTTTCATTATTCTTTCTCATGACGGTAGAATAGTAATCGACGGAGCTTTTGATCCATTCATGTTTACGTTGAGAGAAGCCAGATTGATCTACGGTAGAGAAGGCTTGTGCTGCATGATGTTGTGAGAAGAGCGTAGTTATGAATAGTAGTACTGTCGCAATTGTCGATGGACGGTAGGCAAAAAAGAGGGCTGACTTTAATCGTCTTCGCTGGCTGGGTAGGTGCTGCTGTTTTTGATCACTGGGTTTTGGCGAATCAACTGCATTGGAGAGCAGTATTCTGTCAGTGTGAAAGTGTTCTTTTGTCATTGTTGAGGACATCATGTCGTGTAGGTGCATAAGATGTGTGAGCGTTGGCGTCGTCGAGATTTTATGATGCTGCAGTGTAATGAAATGAGGAGGGAGCAATGACCAATGACAAAGAGGAGGAGGCTGGTGGTGTCGTGAAGTCTGCCGAGAGGAAGATCGGCATGTTGTTGCATGCATCGGTATGTTTGGAGCGCATGTCTTGACATCTGCCGAACATTCTTTTTCAAAAATCCTTCCGATGGCACGGTAAAATCATTCCGTGAGTTCCGAGGCAAGCGCCGGGCACGAGCCCTTTTTACATTCGTGCAGAACGGGACAAAAAAGACCACCATGCCCTGAAAAGGGGTCAATCGTCTTTCCTGTAGTCTTTCTCGATTGAGCCCGGAAGGCTGTCGGTTTTTGGCGAGAGCTTTCTTTCCAGAAATTGCCGCCGACCGTCTCTAACGCCATCTCTCTTGTGCAAGCAGCACAGTCAAGCCTTGTTCGATCGCACTCGAATTGCACCATTGGTAAGCCCCGAATGGTCCGTTAATACTTCTGCTAATCATACTCAATAAGTATGACTCAAGACTATGATGCCCGAAGAGGAGGGCATCCTTCCATGGGCGGAGGTCAGCCGCCATACATTCAAACTGGCCATCCAAAGAAGTATCCTCAAAGTTCTTTCCGTCAGCCACCCCATCCGGGTCAACATCCGCACGAATACTCTGCAGCTCGTCAAGGCTCTATGCCACCGCCGCAGCCAGAATCGCGCTATCCTCCTGTAGCTTCTGATCGGTATCAAAGTTATCATAGGCAGCCGCCGCCATCACATTACTCTCCTGGAAGTATGAGTTATCAACATCCACCACCCGGGCCGCCTCCACAGCATTACGGTGGTCACCATCAGCAGCAGCAGCAGCAGCATCAGCATCAGCATCCCAATTTTGTGCCGTCCAGAGATGGAGCTTTTGCACCCTACCATCGCCCAGTTGCAAGAAGACCGATGCCAAGTCAAGGTATGTCAAATATGATGATACGTCCTAATGATGGCCAGATTATCGACGTTGATAAGGATGAAGTCGAGCCAGCAATTGCTGTTCGACCTACGAGCAACAAGGAAACAGCGGAAAAGGCAGAGACGAAAGCATCAGATGAGAATGTTGAAAAGGTTGAAGATTCACGTGACGACAATGTGAAGGAAGTGACTGCGGCATCATCACAAGACCGAGACCGAGAGAATCACAGCTCAGCCGATACGTCGTCTTCCGTCAACTTGACCAAACGCCCTTTGGATATTGCTTGTACTGAGGCTACCATGCCTGCAAACCATGACGATCCTACACCCAGACACTTCAACTACAACAAAAACAAGCGTTCAAGGATTGCAGACGGAGTGCGTCGTAGTCAGTTGGCAAGTATTCCAGCAGGTGACTACTCGTCATCTGATTCATTTGAAGCTCGTCAAGATAAATCTCAAGCAAACTTGGGAGAATACGAAAATCGTCATTCTTCCTCCGCATCCATTACCCAAGGTCTTAGTTGGGGTGAATACCCCGAGCCAGCTGGTCTTAATTCCAAGAGTATGAGTTGGGAAGTGCCTGCAGGAACATTGAGCACCATTGGAAGTTTTGGTCAATTCAACATGGGCAATGCAAGCCCACAGAAGAAGATGAGAGACTCTGCCCTCCAAGGCGGGTTTGCTCCTTTGCCCCCTCTGCCAGGAACGGAGCAAGAGGATAGTAGGAAACAGAGTCACCTTGCACCACGTCCAATCCACGGGATGTTTGATCCTCCTCGACCAACAAGTAGTCATTATGCTGGTCCTGGTCAGCAAGACAATCTTAGGAGTGCGCATGACTCGTACCCTTCAGCTCCCTCTCATCCTCATTACCAGCGAGGTCGTACCGGCTCTTTCACCATGGAAACGAGAGACACCAGTCATGCAAGTCCTTCACGTCCACCTTACGAATATGTAGACAATCGTACTGTTTACCCCGATCCTTCGCAAAGCGCTAGCCTCTTCCCTTATCCAAATGAGCAGCCCAACAGAAATCGTGCTGGAAGCTTTGAAGATGGGTTATCTGCAAATCGCTCGTTCCAAAGCTTGGAAGGTTTGGAAGGCCCCGAAAATTCTCTGATGTATGGAAAATCCTTCTCATGGGAACGTGGATTAGATATGGAAGGAGGAAACGGTCAAGATAATCATGCCAACGACGATAACATGTTGGTCCAACTCAAGGATCAGCAAAGTATTCTTAGGACGCTTGCTATGAGAGGCGCAATTCGGACGATTGGCAACCCTCATAATTCTGTTGGATTGATCTTGCTTCTGTCAATGCCCGAGGATCGACACTGTCTTAGCGAGACTCTTGCAATCATACGCAACAACGTTGAGGTATTTACTGCAACAGAAGCTGATATCAACGCTCCTGCACCTGGAAGGAAGAGACCCATTCAGCTAGGTCAGGTAGGGCTTCGATGTGTATACTGCCGCATGTGTCGCACGGGCAATCGCATCAAACGTGCCACTTGCTTCCCATCTTCCATGAGACGCATCTATCGTGCTGTTATCGATATGAAGTTGGACCACTTCAAGCACTGCCCGTATGTCCCCCCAGGACTGAAGCAGCGATTGGATCAGTTGAGCCAAGGAACCACAAGAAGTACTGGAATGACGGTGCAATACTTTATCAGGAGTGCGATGGAGCTGGGAATGATGGACATTGGTAATGACGGAGTCTTCATTAACTTGAAGCGCGTTGGGAAGGTGTACGATGATTCCGAAATCAACAACTACTGCAAACCAATCAAGGTAAAGAGGGCTGCCCCTCACCCGGCACCAAAACCACGTGCACAAGCAAGAGCCTTGCAAGTTGCTTCAATGCCTACTAATGAGAAGCGTTTCCATGGAAAAGTGGTGCTCTCTTTACCAGAAGACGAGAACTTTTTGAGTCCCCTACGTTGCTTCCTTCGTGAGCAAGTGTGTGTCTTCAGTGCTACAGAAACAGACATTGCTATCCGCACGCCTACAACATTCACTGTACAACTTGGCCAAGTAGGTGTAGGTTGTGTTCATTGCCTTGCCGTGGCTCCAAAAGAACGGTCCAACCGCGCCGTTTGCTTTCCCTTCAGCATCGGCAGAATCTATCAATCAGTGGCTGACATCCAGAGGTTCCATCTTGGTGAATGTCGGATGATGCCCCCTGCAGCAAGATCAAAATTCCTCCAACTTCAGAGTGAGAGTGCGAAAGGTTCAAGAGGCCTTGCCACTCGCACGTACTGGATTGATGCTGCCAAGAAGATTGGTCTCAAGGATGGAACATCAGGAATGTACTTTGTCAGGGATCCCGCTCTTCCACCTCCAGTCGAAGATAAATCGCTTGATGTCCTTGCTCAAGTCCAAACAAATTTCAATGCAGCTAAATACCCACTTGTTGGTCCAGAAGACAAGCCAACTATTGCAGACTTCTTGTACCGTGTCATGGAGCAATTGCAGCCCTGCCGTTTCACAGATGCTGACAGGAATAAGAGGCGATCCAAAAATCTTGGATCCATCGGAGTTGAATGCAGGCACTGTGCCGGTAAGATTGATGGACGAAAATTCTTCTGGTCGTCAGTGAGTGCCGCAGAATCAAATTTTGTCAGTGTACATTCACACATGATGGAATGCCGGTATATTGACGGCAACTTGAAGACTGAGTTAGCTCGATTGAAGGCCCTGCGAAGAGAACAAACATCCCAGCTCAAGAATGGTTCACAGAAGGCATTCTTCACTCGAGTTTGGGAACGACTCAAAGATATTGGAGAAAAAGTGAAAGCGGAAGAAAACATGGCACTCCAAGCAGCTGCAAATCATCACTTCAACGAAGCCAAGAACGAAGAAGATCTGAAGGAACTTCAAGCTTGTGGCTCAGATGATATCAATGCACTGCTCCAGAATCAGAGTACCTTGAGTAGTATGCCTAGTATTGAAAATTGCGACTCCATTGTGAAAACTGCCATTCAGCAATTGTCTGATGAAGAGATAAATTTGAGTCGATCGGCTGGAGACTCAGTTGTTGGTGGTGCTAGTAAGAGCAGTCTGAGCAGTGTAGCTCTCAATCTGTCTGCGGTGACCATGCATTGTAAAGAAGAGAAGATGACAGCAGAAGTCTAAATGTGTGTGCGTAATATATAGCTATATGTGTAAATGTTAAATGTGTCGATTGACGTGAACCCATCTACTACAACAATGACCTGAGGATTTCTTTCCCTTTACAGCTAAGGCATTGCAGTCCGATAATTTCATTTTTGCCACACTCAGCACACCCCAATTCCGTTAACTCTGTAAATGAAGTCATAGTTGATTGAGTTGATGCGGTGCTTCGGGCATGGATGTCATTAAATAGGAGTACATCACCAGGGTTTTCTTCGTCAAGAGACTCATCCCAATAATCAGCTACAAAAGAAGGTACAGATTCAACTCTGTCAAGCCATTTCCGACCTTTTACTTCGCTCTTGTTGAAACCAAAAACACCACGTTCATAACATTTTCCTAACGTATATAGTGCTATATCTTTGGCATCACAAGATTCTTCTTCGCTTGCAACATCAACTAGAAGCTCAAATCCTTCGTTCCAATCACTTTCTACACCAATACCTCGGATAAGACAAATTCCTTGATAGACTTTACCCGTCGAATCGTCTTGCTCAGCTGAAGTACGTGTCAGTTGATAAAAGCGACTTTTATCATCGAAGCTCAGATGCTGCTCATCAAACAGATGGGATCGTGCAAGGGCGGTCAACTCGTCAATGCACACTGTTCCTTCAATTGCAGTATCAGCAGATTTCGTCTTCAACAGTGATGGTTTGAGTCCTTCACACTCTACCAACCTCTTCACCGTATTGTCAACTATTAGAGAAGCAATCAAAGTTTTACCCATCAGCTGACCAGTCATTGGTGAACGAGCGTGATCATCATCAAAATACTTTTCTATGCATCCTCTGTCGTAAAAGAACTGATAGAGAAAGGGCATGTATGTAAGTGAAACCAGCAAACTATTCTCCGTTACCACCTTAAGGTATTGTACGTCTCACTCACCCCATCCTCAGCTAGCACTGCACCATTGATAGGAAGCGTGTTGCAGAGTGGACAAAGAAACTCTATTGCAATGTAATTCGGGTCCATTCTCTTAGAAGTGGTAGGTGTTAGTCGGTTGGTACCATACAGGGAAGAAGTGATGTGTGAAATTTTCACAGAGGAGGATCTCAAGCCACCTTATTGTACACAACTCCACATCAACGCACCAAGCAACATGAAAGACGCCTTGAATGAAATAGCCAGAGAGCTGCTTTGTCCACTGTCTAAAACACTTGCCATCGATCCTGTTCTATGCCAGGATGGCTTTGTTTATGAAAGAGAAGCTCTTGAAGCTCTAAGAAACAAGAGTAATCCTTATAGCGTCCCACTTATTTCTCAGTCTCCGTTCCACTCAAAGTTAAAATGTATCTTTGAAAAGCTTGTGTCATCTGGTGAGATCAATGATGAATATCTTGGCGGCTGGGCAGAGAACAGACAGGCGAGCAGCGAAAGTGCCGCCATTGAAAAAGCTATGGAAGGAGCTACGGAAGGGGATGCTAAATGTTGTACCACGGTCGAGTTGGGTGAAATGTATCTGAACGGGGAAGATGTGGACAGAGATGAAGTGAAAGCATACGCATACTTTGAAAAAGCAGCTGAAGACGATGACGAGATTGGAACTGTTCGCAAAGCAGACTGCCTTTTGACGGGGACTGGCGTTAACAAAGACTTCCAGGAAGGGTACCAAACATTGGTAGAGGCAGCACGAATGGAACAATCAGGTGAGCCACTAGATTTATGAAGAAACATTCTTAGTTTATTCCTTTTTGTATGATGTCATCTCACTTACATTGCTACTTGTGCACTTCTTAGCACATGCTACTTTGAGGCTCATCTACTTCTACACAGAAGGAATCTTTGGCTTCGAGCAGAAAGAGTCAGCAAGAGTAAGGTGGGAAGAGCACTTGAAAAAGATATGGCCACATGTAAGCGAAGAAATGTTAGAGGAGGAGATGTTCGCTCTCAAAGAGAGTTTGAATAACTTGACGAATTCAACATCTCAGTGCACTGGAGGAGATGAGAGGGACACAGATGGGGCGGATGATCTTACTCTTACGATGACGGACGATGGGATTGCAGCTAAATTTGATAGGCTCTGGGAGAAAGCTGTTGCGCAGAAAACGAATGCAAAACATGAGACAGATTCTGATTCGATTGAAGACTATGAGTCTGGAGAGTCTACCGTACACGAAGCTTCACAAAAAATGGACAGCGAACACATTCCCAAGACATCCGCCAATACAGTCAGTGAGAAGAAGCTAGTCAAGAAATGCGTAACGTGCGGAATATTGAAGCCCCAAACTGACTTCACAGCATCTCAATGGAAGAAAAATGCACAAACTATAAAGTGTAGCGACTGCGTGTCCAAGTTGTCAGCCAATCAAACTTTCCAGCCGAAAATAAAAATCTGCTGTAGCTGTGGCGTCAGCAAAGCTTTTGATTGTTTCTCCTATAATCAGTGGAGGAAAAAGGAGGGCGAAGGGCGATGTTGTGATTGTGTCGACAAGGGTCCTCTTGATCACATTCCTTTTAGTCCATTGTGATCTAGCAATGAATTCCATACATGAAAGCCCTTTCCAGCCGAAAGTAAATAATCTTGTCCTATCTTTGCTTTCACCCAAAAGTCCGTAGTGTTTACCTCTTTTGTGTCCTTGCCAGTGTAAGAAAGCTTTTTCAGTAGCGGTCGACCAATATGCTTATCGTCAACATCAAGTAAATTGTTTATTTCATAGTGAGAACCATCACTTAGACAGCCGTGTATTTTGACTGACTTCAGCTTGCCAGTACGTTGGCAACATGTTATCAGAGTCTCACTGACTGCAACCTCTCCTCTACCATTTGGTCTTGAACCTCGCCCTAGGCTGGCTTTCTCGGCTGAAGTCCAACATACATCTCCTGAGAAGCTTGTATCACATGGCAGTACCCATTTGTTATTTGATAACTGAATAGGCCAAGGAGCATCACCCACGGGTTGATGGCCACTTAAAATAAGTTGCAAGCCTTCCTTTGCAAACAAGTTTTCCAACCAAGATTGTTCATCAAGTGAAAATAGTTCCTTTCGAGGCATCCCATCTCTCATCCAACTATTGTAAACTACAGACTGATTCTTCGATTTATCTGGTAGCGTGTTCATGCCATACTGGAGTAGATTACCGAACAGTTTGCCACCTGATGATGTGTTAGAGTATCCTCCTTTTGATGCCCAGAAGTCTTCTTGTGCATCACGAGGCTGCTTTGCTTTACCGAACTCTTTCCAATTCGTGATCTGGTCTGATGCAAAGTCATTCAAATCATCTATCCATTCCGCCAACGTTTCATGGCCGACACTTTTATCAGACTGTGGGTCAATCCAAGGGAGAGGGAACGAGTTTGCCTCGATTGTCGGGAGAGCTCCATGCAAGAAAATCACCGAACCGAAACGTATCATCAGTTTGGCATGCGAGAGGTATTGACTCATCAAGCCAAGATTGGGATTACACGAATGAAGATAAGACTTTGCAACATCATCATCGCTAACAATAATTTCCTCACAAATTGTCTCGTGCTCTGAACACTCTTGTGTAGAGAACGCCGATTGACCATTCATTACAGCAAGTCGTTCCCTCTGTAGCTCTTGCCGCCTCAATTCAAATGCATCAACACTACCCATTGTACCTCGCAGCATCCACTTTAATCTTTCTGCTGCAGTCTCAGTCATTTTTGATGAATCCAAGGGTTTCTCTGGATCTCCTGGCAACCCAGTTCCACGCAACCAATACACACCCTTGTGCTTGGGCAATCTTTTAGTTTCACCAAAATCCAACTCGTCGACAATTCGGAGCTTGTTGATATCTCGGTTGCCCATAATGAAATGAACTCTACTGGGATAGCGCGTATGCAGTGATAGCAATTGTCGAATCACGTAGAAGTCAGCACCACCCTTGTCCCAAATGTCTCCTCCGTACACTAGCATAGAGTTCTTGTTCTCGATTGTGCCATCATCGAGAAATACCACCTCTTTGTCATATGGAAAGTATTCCGGATCACGTGTGCCAAAATTCCAATTACCTTTCTTATACGCCCCAAACATCGGTTGGATGGAACGAAATCCTAATATCTCCGAATGATGAATGAACCTATCAAAATAATGTCCATCTCCCTCGACATCTGTCAAGAATGTGATAGCTGAAGGAAACGCTGCTTCATTATTTTTGGATTGTGAAGATGAAAGTGTGATGGATGATGAATGAATGTAGCGGCAGCTCTTCCGATTGTTGAAATAGCGAATACGAAATTTGATAAAGTGGTGCTGCAAAGCTGCCCTCATCTCATGGGTTGCGGAGCTAGGTTATGATTTTGTCATGGTCATGATGCGAGACGCGAGGAGGTGGTGTGTTGGTGGTAGGTGGTGGATTTGAGAGGGCGTCCGGATAACTTGTCCGTTGTCCGGTGCTGGTGCTGTCGTATCGGA
>Ga0209652_1003573_pt1 | contig 11346 bp, 7 predicted proteins | sample SaaInl74LU_5_DNA_FD_184641 | JGI IMG/M metagenome (GOLD analysis project Ga0209652, IMG submission 184641) | Marine microbial communities from expanding oxygen minimum zones in the Saanich Inlet - ESP_74LU_5_DNA (SPAdes) (version 2) | ecosystem: Environmental > Aquatic > Marine > Intertidal zone ...
AAGTCCTTGAGAGATACGGGACACAGCGATGGTAATCTTACGTGTCACGAAGGTGGCACCACGACGAGGAGATTCGTGGTTGAAAAGGATTCCATTTGTGAGGTGCATTCCATAAGCTTCACGGTAGTTTACCAAAATCCAGAAGGCGTATTGTTTAGCGACAGCGTAGGGAGAACGGGGGTAGAAAGGGGTTGTTTCAGATTGGGGTACCTCTTGGACCTTTCCATACAATTCAGAGGTGGAAGCTTGGTAGAAACGACAAGTCTTCTCAAGTCCACAAGCGCGGATTGCATCAAGCATACGGAGAACACCAACACCATCGCAGTCAGCAGTGTATTCAGGCATGTCGAATGAGACCTTAACGTGACTCATAGCACCCAAGTTGTAAATTTCATCAGGCTTCACGTTAGCAATGATGGTAATAAGATTGGTAGCATCGCAGAGATCACCATAGTGGAGGAAAAGCTTGACACCAGTTTCATGACGGTCACGGTAGATGTGATCAATACGTCCGGTGTTAAATGAAGAAGAACGACGGATGATTCCGTGGACCTGAGAGAGAGATAGTTGAAGAAGCAATGAAACATGATGTGAGTAATAGATTGGCGATGCAGGAGAGTTGAGTAGCTTTGGAAAGTTTCAGTCTGTGCGAATCCATCCAGTATATATTGTCTAACTTGTGTGGTCATTGATCTTTTGTACAACATATCATCCAAGATAGATGCCACCACTGATGTAGAGATGAAGAGTTGAGAAGATTCTCCTGATACCCTTCATTCACAGTGTGTGAAACGATATGCTGCGTAGTGCTGCGTGTGCTGTTCGCCGATAAATCCTGCAGTGACCATTTCCAAGCTCCAAATGTCTGAAATTCCCAAAGAACATTTCGACATAGCATCTATGCTCAGAGCAAGATAACCTGGAGAAAAAGAACCTCATCGACTTGAGAGTGAAACAAACCATATCTCCTCGTATCACGTAGCCCTGAGTCAAGTACACCATCGAACAGCCAACATATATAGTGACAGACATAAGAAAGATTTTATTGTATAAACGTACCGTGTATCCTTTGGACAACAAGAATTCAGTCAAATAAGATCCATCCTGGCCGGTGATACCAGTGATGAGAGCGACTTTTCCAGCGTGAGTAAGTTCAGACATGGTTGTGTAGATATATTTATTTGGAGGAGTAGGTTGGAGTGGTGCAGCTGAGTAGTTACTGACGATCAAAAGTGAAATTTATGAGATCTTTGGATGACCGAAAAATGGGGAAAATCAATGCGTGTGTTTGTGCGGCTGAGGAGTTCTACGTCGGAATCGAGCAAGCACACCGGGGCTGGTCACCATCCTCTCAGACTCCCAATTGCTAAATGGGAGTACTTGGGTTACTTCGTGATCCGATGATGACCGCGACAGTTCTGCACAATCCTGGTTCATTCTACGTTTTTGTATAAACACACGTAATCAAAGAAAACTATTGAGAAGAGGGATCGCTAACTAAGAAATAGTGCAGAAAAAGTGCAGAATTAGGAACTGTTTTGGCGATCTACAAAGACGAACGGAAATTAGGAAGCATTGGAAGTGGGTGACCGAGGTGTGACTGAAGGAGTGACTCCCAAGATGGTTGAGATGACCATGAGCGGGAGACACTTTGTAAAAGACTGACAGTAACGCCCGTGCTCTCCGCCGTGTTACAGCTCTTCCATTACTATGACCTGGCTACAGATTGGGTGGGGGTCATTTAACATACATCCACAGAAAAGAACTAACTTAGATGACTACTTTTCTCTGAGTAGAAAGGAGTGTGCAGTGTATTCATTTACTGCTGCTGTTTCTCTTCCTCTTCACCACCCTCGAACCTGCAAATTGGGGCGTTCCTTGTCATGGCCAAATCAACCTTGTGACCGAACAAGTTCCTAATGTTGTCAATCCTGTACTTGATCATAGTGGGTCTCTCCAAACTCAAACCCCAAGCGATGACTCTTACATTTTCAGGAAGTCCCATTGGTGCCAACATCTCTGGACGGAACATTCCTGAGTTACCAATCTCTGTCCACTTCTTCAAATCAGGATGATATCCGAAAATCTCCATGGATGGCTCTGTGTAGGGGTTGAACGCAGGCTTGAAACGCAGTTTTGTGATACCAATCTTTTTGAAGAAGGTCTCGATCGTTCCAATCAAATCTCCCAAGCTGAGGTCGTAATCTGCAACCAATCCCTCCACCTGGTGAAACTCGCACAAGTGGGTTGCATCCATAGTCTCGTTACGGAAGACTCTATCAATACTGAAATAACGTGCAGGTTGGAACCCTCCCTCCTGATTTGCAAGCTTGTACAGCATCTGAGAAGAGATGGCAGTAGTGTGTGTCCTCAATAAATTCTTGAAAGCTTCCTCTCTCTTAAAATCGTATCTGTATCCAATACTTCCACTTCCTCCACTTTCATGCATTGTCTTGACGCGTTCGTAATAGTCTTCAGGCACCGAAACAGTCGCGGCGGGCTCCTTGATGAAGAAGGTATCATGTGCATCTCTCGCTGGATGAGATTGCGGTTGGAACAAGGAGTCGAAATTCCAGAAGGAACTTTCCACCCATTTGCTGGTTGGCATCTCTTCAAAGCCCATTTGCATTAAAATCTTTCGGAATTCGGCTCGTACCTTTAGCAATGGGTGAAGATACCCCCCTCCTACGCTCTCACCAAGCGTTTGAAAGTTGTATTCCTTAAAGGTAGTGGTTTTGTAACTTCCAGAGTCAAGCATTTCTTTGGTCAAATCAGCAGCCTTCTTTACACGTTTGGGTTTGTAGTCAGGTCCACGAGAGACAGTGTAAGATTTACGTGTAACAAGTGAGATGAGCTTGCGTCGTTTGAGCGCTTGCACAGCTTTATCATCAAGCGCTTTGGGATCTCCATTGGCAGCTTGGAGTGCAGCGAGCTGTTCCCTAACGTCATCCTTTGCCTCCGATACAATAGCAATAAGATTTCCCGATGCCTTATCCTTCTTGGCCCACTTGTTTTTCAGACAATTTCCCATACCGATTTTACTAATATCCTTCCCCACCTCCTGCTGCAACGCTGGTATGGACAATCCGGCATCTCCCGCTTTCACCAAGGCATTCAGCACTCTGACCTCCTGTGATCCATTGGTTGAAATATCGTTGGCCTCCTTTTGAAGAACGAAGAATTGAGTTGATAGCTCCTTGAGGGTAACGTAGGCATCTCCCTCGAGAGATTTGGACACACCGACAACTTGGTTGTGATCAAAATTATGAGATGCAGCGAAAGCATAAGTGTCGGCGATAGTAGATCCCTCCTCTGCGGAGAGGGCGGTTAGGATGGCAGATTCAGGGTCGCTCATGGTCTATTTCTCTTTACTCTCTCTGCTTGCCTCAACACAACAACAACATGATCATTGCAAGTTGCAAGCAAGCTTCCACGCGTTGTTTTGTGGCGGCCTGAGATGTGTCATAAACTCATGCTGTCATTTATAAACACACTTTATGGCACAAATCTTTCTTTTCCACTTCGATGACGCACAAGCAGTAGCCTGCCATTTTCAAAGACAACGCAACCATTGTGTTCTATTGTACTGCTGTCATCCGCGGTAGTGAGTAGGTGGCTATTCGTCTCATTTCTATTCGGAAATATCATCGCTGATAGTGCTGTGGTGCAATCACATCTATCGATTGTGTCTGCAAAAAAAGGACATATCCTGCATCTCCAGTACAGAAGAACAAGATGAAATTTTCTCATAGTTTGGCAATCATTGCCCTTCTTGGCAGCCAGACCCATGGCTTTCAACTTTCTCCGTCGATGGCAACAATGCAATCTCGATCAGTATCGTCTCTCTCGGCTTCGGTAGCTGAAGGATCGTCTATGGACACATCCTTGATGCAACAACAATCACCTCCATCTCCACCAGATATGCAAGCATACTCCAATGGATTCAAAACTGTCTTTAATGAAGTTTCCTGCTCCCTCTCCACGCCTACAGAGGGTACACTCCCTACAGATTTGATTGGGACATATTACAAAAGTGGACCTGCCATGTTCAGCGCTGGTTCATTGCCACCGCCAAAGAATTCCTTGGTCAAGCCGAAGCAACCTCCTGTTCCTGATGGTGAAGATATGAGTCGAATGGTATTGCATCCGTTTGAGGGAGATGGAGCCGTATTGGCCATGACATTTCATGGGCATGAAAACATTGAGACGGGCGAAGATAATGCTGATGAAACGGCTGATACTGTAGATACCAAGGGAAAGGTTACCACGAGATTTCGATATGTTCGAACCAATGCCTTTAACAATGAGCGAAAGAAGGGAAAGAAATTGTATACTGGGATGGAGTCTACAAGATCCAATGACAGCGGTGGCAGTGTGGGTAATGATCTGTCTCTTCCATTTTACAGACACCACTTACTTAATGGTTTGAACAAATTGAGAAAGAACACATCCAACACTCGCGCGGTATACTTTGGGAAGCGATTATTAACCATGTGGGCTGGTGGATTGCCGTACAAATTGGATGCTCTTGCCTTGAGTACTGATGGACGAAGTCAATTGGGTGGTATCATCAAAAGAGAGGAGAACGCCATGAGCTCCAGTGCCGTCATTGATTCCAAGCGCAATCGTATTTTATTTTATGGAATTGATGAACAGGCTAGTGGAAGTACTTTGAATGTTTACGAGTTCAATTCCAAGTTCCAGCCTGTCAAAGAGAATGATGGAGCAGTTCAGTTGGAGTTACCAGGGCTGGCACTGGTGTATGACTTTGGTGTCACTGAAAACTATTGTGTGTTCGTACAGCCACAGTTGAAGGTGAATGGGATGCAGTACATGTTGAATAAGGAACCTGGTAAAAGTGCTGCATTGGAGAGTGAATCTGCGGTAAGTTCTATTTGTTGAGATGGAAGTGACAGTACGAACGCACTGTTCCTAACTAAACTGTTGATCCTGTTCCTTAGCTTCTACACATTGTTGCTCGGCCTGGAAACAAAGATGCTGGCGGAATGAAAACAATTGAAATCCCTTTCGATGGTATGGCAGAGGCCAACTTACAGATTATAAACTCGTACGACAGTGAAGATGGTACAATTATCTTTGATGCCCTCCGATCTGCTGATAGTGGTGGAGGAAGCAAATCCAGTACTCAGTGGCCTTGGGCATCAACTCTTGGTGATTTCCAGAATATGTCATCAAAGAAGTCACTATGGAGGTATGAAGTTAATCCAAAGAAGGGATTGGTCTCTAAAGATTGTATCAGCCAGGATCAACTTTATTTTGGCGTCGTCAATCCTAATACAAGTGCGCAGAAACATCGATACATTTACGCTGCTGCGGGTGCGATGGGAGAGGGCGTTGCTCCTCCCCAAGGTATTACCAGATTTGATTTAGACACTGGTGCACGAGAGAGTTGGTTTCCCGAAAGCTACGAGTTTTGTGGTGAGCCAATGTACGCGGAACGGCGTGGGGATGATTCGGAAGATGGGGGCTATATTCTTTCGACTTTGTTCAATGGTAAGGACGAAAGCAGTGAGTTGGTCGTCTTGAAAGCAAACGATGTTGCTGCTGGTCCAATTGCCAGAGTTCCGATTGGAATTGCAGTCCCCCATGGCTTCCATGGATGCTTTGCTTCAACAGATGACGCCAACTGGACCTACGAACAGATTGAAAGAAGAGCAAAGTTGGCTGATAAGATGGAAACTAGGGGAAGCATGTGGAACGAGGTGAAGAGTGATTTCAGTGGATTAGGATTGAGATTTGATGATATGGAAGAATACTTCGGCGACTTGATGTAATTGGTCCTTCGGCTTAACTCCTATATAATGATTGTATCAGTAGTATTTATGACAGAGTACTGCTCGATTTGCAAATCATGTTGCTAGCTTGAAACCCAACAGATGCTGTTTCATCCTCTATTGTACTTGAGGTAATGACCACCGACCTTCGACTTGTATCGGGAAAGTCGTCGCTGCGTGAATGCCAACACAAGTTAGTGGTTGGTGATGAGGTGTAGAAAACAGAAAATGTTAACCTGCAACGAAAAAGAATGCTTAGTCGGAAAGGTTTTGTATTATGTTACAGACACAGCTCCGATCATGACTCTCTAATCTGACCCATCCCCTACGAAAACTCTTCATCAATCCTGAGTATTTCTCTATTATTAACAACACGACAAAACCAATAAAATAACATCTTAGATTCTGCCCATGGAAACGTGACGAATTAATCTTCAAGTGCGGAGGCACCAGAAATAATCTCGATAAGCTCTGTTGTAATACGGGCTTGACGAGCACGGTTATATTTCAGTGTCAAAGATCCAATCAATTCTCCAGCGTTCTTGGAGGCGTTCTCCATAGCTGTCATACGGGAACCCTGCTCGGCAGCGGCGCCGTCCATCCATGAGTGGTAAATTTGCGATGTAAGAAGGTATTCTTGCAAGTCAGTCAAGACTTCTGACTTGGTATCAGGCTCGAATTCGTAGGCGAGGAGTGGCTCGTCCTCTCCCTCTCCACTGAAAGGCTTGATAACCTTGTACATTTGGGTATAAGTGGCGGCATTCTTGAAGGAGTTGTACATGAGAACAACGGCATCATAATCACCAGCTCCAGCGGCAATGAGCTCACTGGCAAGGGCACTCGCCAAGGTGAAGTTACCGGGTGACATAACTTCAGTCATGGATACCTGGATGAGTTCTGGGTAAAAACGACGGAGCTGACCACGTCCCTTGTCTCCAATAACAGCAATATCGGCTTCCTTTCCCTGTTTCTGGAGTTCTGTCACACAGTTCTTCACACTCTTGGTGATGAAAGAGTTGATACCACCGCACAATCCCTTATCGGATTGGAGGGTAACAATCAAAGACCTCTGAGGCAATTCTTCAAAAGTGGCATCTTCAACCACTTGGGGAGGACCATTGAGAGCATCCGCCCAATTGTTGAAGGAAATGGCGGTCATACGTCGGCCTTCATCTCCCTTGAGTTTGGCGGCGGAAACCATCTTCATGGAACTAGTAATTTTTTGGATATTTTTGGTGGATTGGATTTGGTTCCAAATTTGCTTCTCCGTAGCCATACCACGTGCAATTACGCTCCTGTGTTGTATTTGAAGGGTAGATGATTGTTAGAATAATGTATAAATAAATGAGAGAGGGAGAACATAAACGACACAAGAGTAAATGTTCAACAAAAAATGTTAGAGTGGACCGTCGTCTTGCTATGATAAGAATGCCCATTTAAATAGCACACATATTATCATCTTTCCGAGATATATCTTAGGTCCCCGCATCACCATTATATATGGTTCTATTTTGTCGCCCACAACGGATGGAGGAGTAACCCAACAGCCAATGATATTATATATTGTGAAAATACCGATAACCCTTCTGGAACTTGATATGATTGCACCAAAAATTAAACGGTTATAATTCTAACTGACCTTGGAGCAGCACGGGCTGCGGCCCGAGTGGCGTGCTGTGCGATCCGGGGCAACATGGTGGTAATAGATCAATACGAGGGGCGTGCCGAAAGATAACAGCAGCGTTGGAAGTTGAAAGCGTGAGCGAGGAAAGGTGCCTTTTCAAATCGAGGACAGACGATGTAACAACATGCCAGAGCGTAACAACAACTGTAACATCTTTGTAAATCACCATCACAACAATCAACAATCCAACCGCAACATTGAATGAAAGGAGCTTGTGCTTGTGGTCGCTGTTATTAAAAGTAGGTGGAATAAAGTTTAATTGTTCACTGACACATAAATAACAAAATAATGGGATTCCACTTGCCGTCGTTTTTGGTCGGATCTTCAATAGCTGGGTGCGGTTTCCTACTCATCCATCGGGAGTTATCACATCGACACAGGTTGACAACTAAATGGGCTCTTCAAGAGTATGCTGAGAAAGAGTGGAAAGAATGGAGGAAGAGCTCATTAGATACAATCTCAGATGCTACGAAGGTTAGTAATTTATCATGACGTCTCCTTTACTTGCAGCAGTACAATATGTATTGAATGTGGGCAGACTCTAACTTATCAAAATATCATCATCTCGTATCCTGCCTTCAATGATGCACGCATGGTTGCAGAAAAATATGACACAAATACCTGATCCTAACGAAGCAACAACAGCGTTTACATCAAATTGGAACAGGGGGATTTCGTCTCTGAGGGGACTTTTGAGTCAAAAAAAGGAATGATGAGCATTCTAAAGGGTATCACCGCAATGTAGGATTGTGCAAGTTTCGACAGGTGTTAAAGTGATGTTATTAATCGTATATGTTCAGTTGAAGATCAAACGCGGGTACATAATAGCTGTAATGCAATTTACTCAAGTACTTTCAAATTCACTTGACGTTTGCTGAGGAGGGCTTTACATTTCTTATATCATAGATTTTAATCGCTACCTTCATCAGAAGAGTCTCCTTCGCCGTCTCCAGCTTTCTCTCCGTACATCTGTCTATCGTACTCCTCTTTCGTAATCTTATTTGATCTCAACTTTTTATAAAGCCTCTCTTCCTTCGCCAACTCATCCCATTCATCAAAAATTCGTTGCTGCTTGCCGCGCTTCTTGTTTGGATTGCGTCCCTTGGCGATCTCCGCTGCTCTTCTGTCTTTCGTTTTCTGTATCCTTTCCGCTGCTCGTTGCTCTGCCTTGATTTGTTTCGCGTTCTTGCCTCCTGCAGCAAGCTCCGCAGCCAGGCGCTTTTGCCGTGCATTCTCTCGAGTTTTGTCTTTGAATGAGATAGCATGAATGTTGATTTCAGGTCCAGCGGGTTTGAAGTTTATCTTTCCAAGCTTGTCGCGTAGTTCTGGCATCTTTGGTAGGCGAAGGAGAGAAAATGATGTTGCTAGGACACCTAAATCGAGGGATGCAAATCGAAAGATAAAGCCACACTGGTGCTCTTTGTATGCACGAATATATGAGGTGTAGGCCTTCGTACCCTTCTCCAGCATATCTCTGTCCTTCAAGATCAGTTTTCGAATAGATGGGAGGACGTCCGGGACAAACACATCTGAGCCAGCGGCACTCTTCATAATTTTCTTTTCAACTGCGGAAGATGGTTCATTAGAATCTTTGTTTGCCTGTTCTTTGCTTTCCGGTTCTTTGCTTGCCTTCTTCGGGCCTTTTTCGTCCTTTTGTTCCTCGTCGTCATCGCTATCTTCTTCTGTTGGGGGCTTGCACACCTCATCATCCGGTAACTCCGTCAAAGGGACCTTCTTCAGACGCAGAAAATCAACGTAAGCCTCTTCTTTCCTCGTCAAGAATACTAGCGACTTTCCAGTCTTTCCAGCTCGAGCTGAACGACCGACACGATGAACGTATGATGATGGATCGACTGGCGCATCGAACTGGATTGTCCATGATATGTCGGATATGTCCAGCCCGCGAGCTGCCACGTCGGTACAAAGTAAAGCGCCTCCAGCATTTACTGTATCGTCATCATCGTCATCTGTTTGACCACACTTGCGTTGTCGGAAGCGTTCCATTGCCTTTTCTCGCCTCTTCTGGACTAGTTTGCCATGCAGGCTTTCGTATACATATCCTTTGCATGGTGAATTCAGTTCTTTTAGGACAGCACTGTAATACTCAACACAAGCGCACGTCAAGAAGAAGATGATCACCTTTTCTTGACTGTGTTGACGCAGAAATGACAGAAGACGAGATAGCTTCTCGTCCAATGGGGAAATAATGTAGTAATTTGTGAGTGATGATGGTGTTGCTTGTTGGCTCTGATCTTTCTTCGCCAGCTGCTGCTCTGATTCATTCTTCTCGCTGGTTTTTAGCTGCTTTGCAGACACAGCCACATCCACTACAACAGGATTTCTCATACCACTCTTGACGCACAACTTCTTTACTCCACTCGTATTTGTCGCACTAAATAAGCCTGTTCTTCTCATTCTCGGGAGTCTGCTCAAAATAGAAGTTAAGGTGACTTCAAACCCCATGTCTAAAAGCACGTCGCTCTCATCCAGAATGAGCACTTCCAGTTCGGAAACATCGATGTTGTCATATCTAGTGAACACATCTTCCACCCTACCTGGAGTTCCAATCACAATATCTGACTGAAGCTTTGCAAACTGCTGTATATCAGATGCAACCAAGTGAGAGTTTGCACTCGCCGACCCCTTCCTGTCTCCTCCGCCTCCTCCAACTAGCAGCAGCGGCTCACTCATTCCGCAACTTGCACATAAGTCTTTGCACACGGTATAAGTTTGTCTCGCCAACTCACGTGTCGGTTCCAAAATGAGCCCACCGATCTGATTCTTCTTGAGTAAACTTGTCCGGCGCAAAATCATTTCCACTACAGGGATCAAGAATGCAAGAGTCTTGCCACTCCCAGTGACAGCTCGCACGAACACATCGTGGTGAGTTAAGAACAGAGGAATGGTTGTAGATTGAACAGGAGTAGGCGAAGGAAAGTCATAAGGTGGTTGAGATAGGAAGGTCAATATTGATGGAGAGAGTGGCGGCTTAATGGAGGCAAAAGCATTCTGCCGAGATTTTACATTGCAGGCTTCATCAGCACTAGCTGCACTTGAAGCATCAGTAGATTTTTCGCCGCTCTTCGTCTTCTTTTTCTTTGCCATGTTTCTGCAGTACTTTAACTGAAATAAGGAGTATGGTGTGTACACTGCCGTCAGTATGATCTATTTGTTCCAGCAGTATGGTCAAAGGTGATGTTCTGTCAAAGAAATGATTGGTTGCATCGTGCTCGCGTGCTTTTTGCTTTGGCAGCGAGTAGAGAAATGGAAAAGAAGAGAAGGGAGGCAAAACATTTGTGACCTGATGAGGTCAAAATAGTACAATACGTATGCACATTCAGCCACCGTATCATATTAATATCCAACACAGCAATGATCGAAGGCCCATTATGAAATTGGTTACGACAGTAAGAAAGTAAATTTATCACTAATCAAGCTCCTTGTAGGTGCTGATAAAAACAAGTACATGACCGGATGAGGTCCAATTTGTGATGGCCGCCAGCAACACTCTCGCACCATGTCGATCTAACGCTGCGAATGTCGCAATCATAAGTTTCTGACTACCAATTGTGATTTGAAACGAAAGCATAGAAGGATATATGCAACTACTCAATCTGTTTATATGTGCATCAGCAATACTGCATCTTCGTAGGGACCTGATGAGGTCCAATTGGGGAAACTCACGCTGTGAATATGACAATCAACAGCTTCTAAGGGCCTGAAATATTTGCTTACGAAGGTTTAAGAGGAAAAACATATGGCACTACTCAAGCACTTTATTTGCGTATCGGACATACTACAACGTCGTAGGTGGCCTGATGAGGCATCTGAGATGGCCGCCAGCTCTACTCTCTAGCACCACATCGT
>Ga0209652_1003574_pt1 | contig 11344 bp, 8 predicted proteins | sample SaaInl74LU_5_DNA_FD_184641 | JGI IMG/M metagenome (GOLD analysis project Ga0209652, IMG submission 184641) | Marine microbial communities from expanding oxygen minimum zones in the Saanich Inlet - ESP_74LU_5_DNA (SPAdes) (version 2) | ecosystem: Environmental > Aquatic > Marine > Intertidal zone ...
AAATTTAGTTAAAAGTTGGTAACCTTTAACATCGTTGTTTACTTTAATTTTACCAGGTACTGATTTGTCAACCTTAGTACCTTTACCATCAAAGATAACATTTGTATTGTATTGTACTTCCGTTGGGATTGTACCGTTAACAATACTGTTGATTCTTCTATTGATATCAGTAATCATATCAAGTAGCGAAGCTTCATCAGCATAATTTAAGGAAGCGTTTTCAAGTTGTGTTTGTAAAGATGCAAGCTCTGCTTTCATAGTGTCGGCATCTTCAGATGATAACACCATATTTTCCATAACATCAAGTCTATTCGCAATGTTATCGTATCTGTTGTTTGCTTGCATTAAAAGCTTTGCAGCGTTCTCTAATACTGATGTAGTATCAAAGAACAGGTCCATTGAGAATGTAGTGAAATCGTTGATATTGTTTTCAACACCTACGTTGTCTAATGAAGTATTGTACTTAATGTTTAACTTAAGTGAATAAGCGTTACCATTAAGACCTGTGATAGAATTAGGCTTGTATTTAATTAGCTCTCTAATTCCACCATCTTTAAAGTTATCTAATAAAAGAACACCATATAAGTTTGTCGCTCTATTACCCGGATTACTTTGCGAGTATAGGTCGTAATAAACAAGAACCACATTAAACTTGAAGTTACCACCTTTTTGTGAGTAATCGTGTAGTGTATTAATAGATGAATTAACGTTTACGGCATAATAACTTTGCTCATTAAAGTCAATTCCTAAACCAGGTGTTGTATTAGTATTAATATCATATTGACCATTAGCATCTACTAAAGACTGAATGCTGAATCCAGTTTCAGGGTGTGATGAGCGACCTTCAATATTATTACCAGCTGTTACAGCTAGACTTGTTGTATTATAAGTATCTTCTTCAAAAAGAACTACTGGTGTGTATCCAACCGATGAAGGTACGTTAACAAAGATTTCTTGATATGTATTCGCAGCATAGTTTTTATCGTTAATTACATCAATAGTACCAACGTATTTTACTAATCTTTCATAATCAGTACCTGTACCAGAAACGTTATCTTCTTCGGCGTATCTACCGACAGTAGATGTAGCTTCACTTGAATTAGCGCTTCTAAATCTTAAAGCACCTACTGACTGTAAGTATTTAAAGAATATCTTTTCAGCATCTGACTTATAAATTTGTGGGTCAAAGTCATCGTCATTTCTTACAAGCTCTTCTAAGTTAAGTGCATAGTTTTGAAACGTTTCAGACCATGACCTATTGTCATCTGTTGATGGAGTATATTGCCCACCCGCAACATCCTTTAGCCTATCAAATTCGATAGTATTAAGACCGTTAACTTGAGTTGCGATCTCTGGTAGATCCATAAGTGCATAATGAGAAAACTCGAACTTTAAGTCCGGGTCTCCTTGTGCTCTAGTTAAATCTCTAGCAGCCGATGCAAAGGCGTACATTGTCCCGCCCTGCTCTTGAACAGTTCTTATTAATGGTGTTGCCATTTATCTTAAATCTTTTTATTATACTACAGTTGTACAGTAGCTAATGGGTGTGCCGCGATTAGGTACCAATTAGTACCGTGGAATCTTAGTGTTGCAGTTTGACCTGGTGCTAGTGATAGTAGACCTACACCAGCAATCATGAAAGGGTTTACTGTAACCGTTAATGCGTCTGCAATAATAGTAATTTCTTGACCTTCTGCTGCGTTAAAAAGGTCTGCATTTGCTGTAGTAACAATATAAGAAGAAGCTTCATAAGAAGAAGCATTCGGCATATTAGCCACAGTTTCCGCCTTATACGTAGCGCCCTTATTAATAGACAGAAGAGCATCGACATCAGTATCAACACCTAGTGTATTACCAGTAGAAGCAAACGACGCAGCTGAACCACCATCAACATCAATACTAGCAGCGCCAATACTGTTTACGTTTGATAGATTAGAAGTTGTTGGGTTTAGTAGACCTGTAACAAGACCTAGTTCATCATTGATAGCCGTGAAGTTATCGTTTAAAGTAACTCTTGAAGCTGAAAGGCTGTCTGTGCCTTGAATTAGTGAAATGGTTGCCATTTTATGGTTTTTTATTTAATAGTTAAAGCGTTTTTAGTAACTTTGTTAGTGTTTCCGTTAATATCCGTGACCTCAAGTTCGATTGTATAATCACCTTTGTGTTCAAAGACATATGTTAACCACTTATTATTGTAGTATATATCGCCTATTTCTTTTGAGTTATTTACCAGCTTCCAGTTATATGCTATCTTTCCAGGCATTTTACAGTTGTCCGCTGAGAATGTCATATGTGTTAAAAGTTCTATATCAACATGGTCTGTAGCGATTCTAACATCATTATAAGTTGGGTTATTAGATTTGTAATGTGTTTCACCTTCGATTATGCCGTCAGTGGATACATCAAATTCAACAGATTCAAAGTCATATCTAGTTGAATATTCTTTACCTACAGCTAGGATACCTCTACACTCATCAACAAAGCCGTCATTATCAATGTCTTCAAAAATACCATTATAGTTAAACTTACTAATAATAGGGTCAGTTGAATTGTTTAAGTTATCTATCGCAGTTTGCCATGCCATTAAATCGTTTGGATTAGATACAGTAACTGTAAATGTATGGCTACCTGAAAGTACAGTTTTAGATGCAACATCTAAATGTTCAATAGTCATTGTAACGCCACCTTTAGCTTTTATAATCTTAAAAGAAGCCGTTTGGTCCATGCCTACAACAGTAGCATCCCACCAAGTGTGTTTACCGTCATTCCAAGTCTGCTTATTTAAGTTTCTCCAAAAGTAAGGACCTGTTGTTTCACTGTAGCCTGTTACTGCACCTGTGTCTTTATATCTCCTTACCATAGAGAAGTTCACACCTTTAGACTCATCGTGTAAATAGTTAGCTCTATCTAATGTATTATATAGTGTGCCAATTTCTTCATTGACGTCATCTCTATTTTGTTGAGGGAAGTCCCAGTCACCGCCCGCATCTTTCCAAGAATAAGCTGAACGACCCCATAAGTAGCTTTGAGACTCTTTCCACCTGTATACTCCATAAAATTCAACAGGCTTAACATTGACCGTAATAGCATCAGGGTATCTAAGTACCATAACGTTATTAAATAAATCAACCTGTTCAAACTTAACTGAATAAGAACCTGAATACGGTAAAACTACCGCTAGTTTCATATAATCATCAACATCACCTGTCATTTCAAGTGCATATCCTTTAGGTCCTGTAATAGTCCATCTAAGTTCATAGATGTTTTGTTTCCACCAGTTTTCCCAAGTGATATATGATTCAGCATCGTTCCATGTAAATTCAGCATCATCCCAACTGTTTAAGAATGAAGTACATTCCAACATAATAGGAGCTCCAATCTTTTGGTCAGTGTTGTTTGAGTTAAACGTATTTCTGTCTAGGTCATAGTAACCTTCATAAAATAGTTCAGTATCAGCATACGCTTTAGCTATACCAACACCTGATAGCTTAGTAAAGTCTTGAGTTAATCCTTCAAATACAGTTGAAACTTTATGTAAATCTTCTATATAAACATTAGGTGTGTGAATTTCAATACTCGGGTCTATACCCGCAACCATTTCAGTGATAGGGTTTCTGTTAGTCCAAATATTTGTATTGTAAGCTGAGTAAAAATCACCTTCTCCAATAATGTCTATAATCTTAGCGTGTAGTGGAAGGTATTCTTTCTGTAGCTTGTTCTTTAAGCCGTACAGCTTAATTAAAACCTCTTCTGGTGTAAAGTCAAATACTTCATCAACTTGAGGTGTGTCCCATTCATCAAATGTACCATCTGGCTCGTTAAGCTTATAGAACAGCCCGAACCTTGAAGTCTTTTTATATGAAGATGAAGGTAATACAGCATCTCTTTTCTTAACAACAAAACCAGAAGAAGCACTAGGTACTTCAACAGCCTTTAGTTTACCAAACATTGGAGAGCGGTCGTCAATCATTAACCAGTACTCTTTTAGAGTTAGATTGTTGTACCCAAAAAACTTGATAGCATTTAATAAAGCTTTGTAAGTACCGACAAATGGTTTAATGTTTGAAAGCTCTAGTAAAAGCTCTCTACGTTTTCTATTGATTAGTTTCCAGTCTGTGCCAAGTTCATTAATGTCATGGTCTTTAAATAAGAACTGGTCTTTGGTTGTAAGTGAAGTACCAAGATTGGATAATAAAACTGAAAGCCTTTCGTCTTCGCCAACTGTTTCACCGTATACATAAATTTCAGCAACTAAGTGATTGTCTACTGTATCGTATATTCTTAAGTTCCTGTAATGAGCCGCGTCTTCATCTGAGTTAAGTGCTAAGGTAACTTGTAAAGCTTCCTTAGAAGCCGCTGTAGTTACTGTATGGATACCATTGGCTGTTGAAGATACAACAGTGTTAGATTGTGGTACTAAATTAATTAAGTCAGCGTGTTGAACGTACATTTCACCGTCTTCGCCCAAACTAGCTGTAATAAGATTGATATCCCGAGAAGCTCTTTTTTCACTTACGAATTCAACTTTAAAGTTTGAGTTAGCTTGATCGGCAATCGGTGTAACCATCGTAGGTACTCCATATGCACTCACAACCTCTTCTAATATAAATAAAGTTGAAGTCTCGTACAACCCTGTAGAAACTTCACTTAAATGAATCGAACCTTTAAATATTTCATTAACCGAATCGTATACCAAATCGATTTCAGAATGCTCACCATTAAAAAATCTTAAACCAGCGTATCTCATTATTTAATTCTCCATTCATCTTTATTTACACTAAACGCTTTCCAAACCTTTAGTCTTGATACAGTTTTAACGTTTTCAACAAATAGGTCTTGTATAAACCCTATAAACGTACTTAATGTATCATTACGTTGAATGTGTCTAGATAAAGAGTTCTTAACCAGGTCGTTTGAATAATCACGGCCCTGGTTTAACTTTCTATCGTTCAACGATTTTGTAAGATTGTATTTCTTTACAAGCTTATATTTGTATAGACCATCAAATAAACCCATTATAATGATTTTCTATTTGCTGATTGAATAGTAGTATATACTGTCCTAGGAATTGGATTAGCGAAGCTTACTGATAATGAAGCTGATTTACCGATACCTGGAGTGTCCTCGATGATTGCACCTGTTCTATCTGACCATCCACCCCTGAACATAGCAACCTCTTGTTTATTTAAAATAATATCACCAAAAGTATCTAATCCAACAACCTGTTCACGGACTTCAGATGGGATGCCGTCAGCTGGATTAAATGTTACTGTTTTAGAAGTAACTGTTTTCTTAAAGAACATCATACGGTTTTTACCGTTACCAACATCTTCAAGTACTGGTGATTGTGGTGTGATGGTAGTCTGCTCAACGGTATAAGACCCAGACCTAAGAGCTTCCTCTTGAGACCTTGATAGGAATTGTACGTTAACAGAATCTATACCATCAATGTTTTCAATAAGTGCAACAATATCTGATTTAGGTAATCTGTCTCTTCTTGTAATTTTAAGAAGGTATTCAGATACCTTTGCTCTAATATTGTTCATAAGTTGAATCTCATCAAACCCTTCAAAGTGTCTAACTGAAATATTCATAGAGTAGTATTTCTTGACAGGTTTAACAAATTCAATTTCTGTAGTTACCATTTGCTGACCAGAAATTTCAATAGCATTTCTGAATGCCTCTAATTCTGATTGACTAAAGAAAAACTCTTCAGTTGAAACAGAGAAGTAATCAAGGTTACTTGTAAGCTTACTAGCAACATCTGGTAAAAGGAATAGGTAGATAATGTTATCGTCGTCTAAGTACTGGTCATCTGTTGTATTATATGCATCAATATATGAGAACATATTATACTTAGATAAAAAGTGTTCATAGTTGTCTGGAGTAGCCAGTACAAATGATTTTGATTGTAGTGGTGCAATTAGCTTTGTAAATTCAATTGACTCTTCATTTGCACCTAGTTTTGGAGCTGAAGTTACATTTATTTCAAGTAGCTCATTTAAGTCGTACTCGTTTTTTACACCGTCATAACCAGTATCAACGAATTTAAAAGTAACATCTTTAGATTCACCTAAGTTACCACCGGCGCCTTTTGACTTTAAGTATTCTACTGCGATTACAGCACCGTTAGTTGGAATTGCACCGAAGTTACCGTTACCAAAGAAAAGGTCAATACCTCCAAGAATACCAGTCTTTACAACAACACCATTGGTATTGTCATTCATATCATATAAAGAATCATATACTCGCCACATTTGACCGTTTACCGAAACTTTAACTTGGTCGTGTGCTGTAACACCACCTGTTTGTACATTTAAAGATTGAAATGCCTCACCTGTACCTGTAAAGTCTTGTGTTTCGATTTGACCTTGAATAATCGGAATCTTAATGTAATTAAATTCTGAAGTGCTTAACGAAATAATATCAGTCGAAGACTTCATTAAATATGTATGTCCGTTTAGGTCTGACCTAATTTGAGAATTTGCTGGAATATAAAGAGCACTACCTGCTATATCGTTTTGAGTACCTGGCTTCCATCTAATTTCAATCTCACCGATCGCAGATAAACCTCTTGTTGGGTCGTGACCCGTAAGCCTAGCTAAACCATAAATTGATTCAGGCTGTTGTGCTGTCATAATATTTTGTTCAACAGTAGCGTCTTCTACATAATAGAAAATCATTTCTGTTAGTTCAGACATTACCTGAATGATCTGTGCAAACGGAGAAGCTGTAGTAAATAAATTACCAGCTCTACCGTAAACTCTACTGATGTACTGTCTAGCATCATTTCTGATTTCAGACGCTTTAATCCTAGCAGCTTGTAAAAATTTAAATTCAGCCATTTATTAGGTTTCTTAATTTATATAAACACCAACCTGGTACTTAGAATCAATCTCAATGTTTATTTCTGCGATATCCCTTACTTGACCTCTATAAAAAAGAACAGTAGTTTTAACATCGTATTTTGTAGCTAATGGTACGTAAGTCTTAAATTGCTGTTTAACAATATCTTGTATTTGTTGCTCATTATAATTTAATGAGTAAACTAAATCATTTAAGTTACAGCCAAATTCTGGTTCACCTAAAACGTCACCTCTGTTTGTAAACAACACTGTTTCGATTTGACCAATAAGCTGGGCCAGCTCACTTTCAGCGTGTACTTTCGTCGGGTCGTAATTAGGGTCACCTAAAGTCTTAACATAAAAATCCATAGCAATAATATATATCGGGTTTTATGAATGGAACATCCAGTCAGTGCCTTCGTCATTTTTAATTTCTTCAATCACTTTATCAAGCTCTTCTTGACCCATACCCTGGATAACATCAGCATTAACAGTAATGTTACCCGGTAGGTTGTACCCAAAGATAGCCAGCTTCTGTCCAAGTGAAATCATTACCTTCGCTGCAACATATCTAAAGAATATTTCATCATTAAATAAAGCACAGTCTGGAATAGTTTCATAAACTTCTAGGTATACATCCTTCTTAGGAGACTGCCCAGTGAACTTTAGTTCGTGAGTAAGCTGAGAGTAATGAAATGAAATAGGGTTCTCTAGAATCTGTCTAGTAAGCTCAAACGCACTCTGGTTTACAACATAGTACTGTAGGTTCTCCATACCTGAAGCAACTTGTGAACCTGTTGTAAGAGCACCATACATCATACGCTCCATATCAAAGTCACCTGTTTCAAAAGTGATTGAAGTACCGTATCCAGCTGAACCTGATTCAAATACACCATAAACAGAAAACACTTCACCACCTGCAGTAGCGGGTAGTTTAGTACCGTCTGGTAAAACAGTTGTGCCGTCCGGCAGTGTTAATGCCCTTCTCTTTTTAAATTGATCTGTATCAAAAACAGCCTTTGGAATGTATAAGAAGTTCTCAACCATTGAGTACTCATAGTTCTTATAAAACCATTTTTTTGCTCTTTTAATAATGTTGTAAACTTCAGACTGTGGAAGATTCATTGGAATCATACAAGCACCTGTAACGTGTGAACCAATCTCGTTTAAAAAGTCATTTAAACAATTACCGTCATATCCAGGTGGAGTTGTTAAGTCTGCTAAGTCACCTACGAAAATATCGCCCATTTTTATTATTCTATTTTTGTTGACTGTACAATTTCAGTACCGTCAAATTTAGCATTTTTAGCTGAGTATTTACCCTCTCTAAAAATACCATCTTTCATTTTACCGTTAAACATACCGTCAGTACCAAATACATAACAGTCTTCAAGTTCACAACTTGAATGTACCCAAGATGATTTTACCTTTGAACTTTTTAGTTTACTACCTTGGTATAAGTTACAACCCTCAAGGTCGGAACCTGTTAGTGTACATTTGTATAAATCACTGTATTTTACTTCACCTGCAATTTCACATTCTACAAATTCATAGTGTTCAAGATTGTGGGCTCCTTTAAAAACACCACCGCTTATCTGAACCTTAGACCTGTCAGTGTCGTAGTTGATATGACCCTTAGTCATACCACCTTCTGAAATTAGTTTAATCACTTGGTTTTTAATTTGGTCCCAATACATGTCAATAGTTTCACCGCGGTTACCACCATCTTCACTGAGGTCAAATGTAAACTTAATGTCTTTAAACTTTTTAAAGTTTCTATGGTCTCTATATAAGGAAATAATAGGACCCATATCGTGCATAATTCTTCTAAGCTCAAGTCTGTTTAACTCCGTTAAGTCAGGGTCAGAACAAACATTGTAAAGTTGCATTACAAACTGGTCTAATAAATATAGTATATCAGATGTTCTTTTCTGGTAGTCCTTACCTCCTAAGTATCTAAACTCCAAGTATCCGTTTTCTTGCTTTAAGAAGTTTATACCGTAGTACTTTGTATTAGGATAAAAGAACTGTTGTTTATTAACAGTATACTCGTCAAAGTAAAATAAACCGTTCTTAGGTAGAATGTACTTAATAGATTTGGCATAAACCAAGTCTTTTCTTTGCGGAAATAATTTGTATACTTGAGACTCTTTAAACTCTAGAATGAATTTAAGCGTGTTCATGTGAGTGATAAAGTACTTGCCGTACGTACCATCTCTAAAGGAAAGATTCAGGTGTAATCCACAACGGTCGTTTGTATAACCGTTATCGTCAATCCACTTAAGCATTTTAATAGCAACAAGCCTCGCATCCGTGTACGGAAGAGGTCCTGTAACCAACTCAATTAGACCAGCACCACCGGACATATCCGGTTCCATTTTGAAAACTTTGTCAGAAGGCTGAAAATCGGAATGAGCTTTAGTTTCTATTTGAATCTTACGACCCAATACTTGCCCAACCGATTTTGCAGTCTCTTCTACAGATGTATTTGAATAAAACTCAAATTCAAAACCAATTTGAGAGTTTAATAGTACATCTTTATTTTGTTGATTTAACATCAGCGGAATCTATCTTATTTCATTATATATCCCACTGATTTAAAGGTTAGTTGATGCTTAAGCACCAACCACCTTCAAGAATACTTTCTTAGTATCGTTATCAATCTTAGTAATTTCTACAGCAACTTCATCACCCTTGCTAAATCTTTCAATTAATGAAGTATCTTTAGGGAACCCTGAAATGTGAGCCATGCCCGTTACTGTACCGTGTAGTCCAACAAACACACCATAGTCTTTAACTGAACGGATTTTACCGTTAACTACTGATGGAATTTGTAAGTCTTTAGTAAACTCTTCCCAAGAGTTATCTTCTTGAACTTCTTGTTTTTCAACTTGAGTTAAGATAATTTTCTTGTTAGATACAATCTCTTTTACTTTAAATTCAATTGCATCACCTGGGTTAATTTCACCAGACTTATGTTTAGCCGACCACTCAGGGTTCAAATCATTAACATGAATCATACCAGTTAGACAATCATGGAATTCACAGAATACACCAAATTTAGCAGTACCTGTAACGAATCCAGCCTGTGTAGATTCACCATCTTCTCCTAGTTTTTCAATCATTGTAGGAATCATAGCTTGTAAGTAAGCTCGGTGTGAAACCACAATTGTACCCCTTTTAGCAGAGAACGAATCAGGTACAACATACATATCAGTACCAACGATTGATTCAAAGTCAGCAAGCTTATTAATACCTGCAAGTGAACCTGGCATGAAACATTCAATACCTTGTACCCTAACAATATAACCACCACCTGGAATCATAGATGTAACGTGGCCCATAAAGGCTGTACCACCATCATCAGCCGCTTGTCTTAGGTCTGCAAAGATTTTCTGTTTAGTACCTTCAGTAATAGAAGCTAGTGCGTATTCTCTTGCTTGGGTTTTATCACTAATCACTTTTACACTAACCACATCACCTGGTTTAAATTCGCTGAGCAGTGAAGCGTCTTCTTTGCTTAAGTCAATATAAAGCATCTCACGATAGTTTACATCAACAGTAGCCCATCTTTCAGACATAGAATGAAGTCTACCTTCTATGACTTCACCTTCAGTAATGAAAGATATCATATCACTCTGTAGGTTAGTCTCCTCTAGCATATTGTAAAACTCTTGTGCATTTGCATCATGGGAGTAAACGGTATGCTTACGGCTTTTCGTGTTAATTTTGTAATTAGCTCTTAGCTTTTTAGAATTTAAAGCTTCGTATGAATCCCAATCGAATTCACCATTTGGTAAGATGTAAGTCTCTTCAACTTGTAATTCAGATTTTGGAGTTTCCTCTACCATCACTGGCTTTGCAGTTTCTGCTGGTGTTCTACCATCACGTTGTTCTGCTACGTTGATTCTCTTTCTTTTTTGGTTTTCCATTTTTTAGTTTAATTAGAAAAGTGAATAATAATATAGTATATAATCGAATTATTTTTATAGCCTATTTGAATAAATTAACCAAATAGTCTTTTATATAGTGCTCTTGTGAGTTTCTGTATAACGCTACCGGTGTTATTGTTACCGCCACTAGAACCACTAGAACCAGAGCTACCACCTGAAGAAAGTTCATCAAGGCTTGGCATAGCAGTTGTATCAGTACCAGAAGACCCATTGTTATTTTCAGCTTCTTCAGCTTCTAATTGAAGTTGCCAATCTTGTTCAAATTGCTGCGCCGCAAGTACTAAGTGGTTATTATATTTCATTAACATTTCAGCCCTTCTTTCTTTATTGGTAGTTGTAACTAAATCCACTATTGCCACAAGAACCCCAATACCAGGTATCATACTGGCATACGGGTTGGATCCTAATATATTATAAAGCTTTTGAAGATCACTATTGCTTAATGGCCATATATAAATATCAAATTCATTTCTAGCCATTTCTTCTAATTCTCTTGCGCTTACTGGTCTTTCAGTAATTAAAGAAACTGTAGTATATTCATCTTTA
>Ga0209652_1003577_pt1 | contig 11335 bp, 8 predicted proteins | sample SaaInl74LU_5_DNA_FD_184641 | JGI IMG/M metagenome (GOLD analysis project Ga0209652, IMG submission 184641) | Marine microbial communities from expanding oxygen minimum zones in the Saanich Inlet - ESP_74LU_5_DNA (SPAdes) (version 2) | ecosystem: Environmental > Aquatic > Marine > Intertidal zone ...
TGAAACCCATTCGGTTGAAGATTGTTCGAAGGTGAGCTGCATCACTTGGATCAGCTCCCGGTGGCCCCGAATCAGCTCCTGGCAAGCGACCGTCTGGCGTAACTGCAGATGGATCTAGCGCGTCAACCCTTCCAGAGCTGATGTTATTTGTATATAATTTAAAGAGCAGCAGCAGTAAACAAGTGTGAATGTACGAGAATAAATATCATACAATGTTCACAGTACACACATTGCATCTTGCTTGCCACACTCACCTCCATGGAACGGTAGGTCCACCCAATTCTTTGATGGCAACAACTGCATAAAATAGAAGATGAGATGTATATGTTAACGATTAGCACAAAAGTAACAATAATATCACACACATGCAGTCTTTACCTCCAGCTAGAGTGTACAGATCAGCGTAACTCAATGAATCTCCATACTTCGTCTTCACATCCTCCATCCAAGGCACAGCAGTTTCGCCCAACCCTGCATTACCACCATGAGCTAATTCTTCCTTGAATCGAATGGTGCCAAGCCCACTCCCACCATCTTTTGACATCTTATCGTAAGTTCCTGAGCTATGCCATGCTAGACGAACAAGCGTGGGACCTTTGTTAGGATCCTCTTTGATGATTGAACTGATGTCACCTGCTACTGCCTTGTAATCAACTCCTTTACTCTTCCATCCCCCCAGCGCATGAGCTGCTGGAGTAAGCCCTGTGCCGACCAACGTCGTGATGACGGAAGAGGCTAGGAAAGCCCTTCGACCACCATCATCGTCTTGACCGTGAGCATCAAGCACGGAAGTCACGCGTGTGGAAAGAGAAGGAGCAAACGCCGCAGCTCCTGCAGAGAAGAGGGCGAGGTAGGTGGATACTTTGGTCAACATCATGATTGTTTTGTTGAATGAGTTCTTGCGATGGAGGAGGGGTTCGTTGCAACGCATCTCACAAGTGGAAAGTATCTTTGCCATCACGATCTTGATCTTTTTCACCATGGTTTTGGGAGTCCTTGATCGCGGCGACCATCTGTCATCCTGTCGGGCATTTTCGGGCACAGCTGCTTGCGCGCGTCGCTACATGGCTTGACATGTCTGTGGCGAGTGGAGAAATCAATATAATGCTAAGTATGCTACTCAACAAAACGCAGTGATAAAGGTCTACTCAAATATTATTATCTGTCTATGGTCTCACCACATCATAAACACAATTGTACAGTTCAGGCTTTCTAAGTGAAAATCCTCCCAATACAAATAAAATTTACACAGCCATACCGGCGGCCTTGCTCTTAACTTCGTTGATATCTCCAACCATGTAGAAAGCTCCCTCTGGAAGGCTATCGTGTTCTCCATTGATGATTTCCTCGAATCCGGCGATTGTGTCCTCAAGAGAAACGAACTTTCCGGCGGTACCAGTGAAAACCTCAGCGACGTGGAATGGTTGAGACATGAACTTCTGGACCTTACGTGCTCTTGAAACAACAAGCTTATCATCCTCAGACAATTCATCCATACCAAGAATGGCAATAATATCCTGAAGACCCTTGTAATCCTGGAGAAGCTTCTGGGTGGCACGAGCGATTTGGTAGTGCTTGTCTCCAATCACTCGGGGGTCAAGCATACGGGAGGTAGAGTCAAGGGGATCGACAGCGGGGTAGATACCCAACTCAGCAATGGCACGGGACAACACGGTGGTGGCGTCCAAGTGTGCGAAAGTGGTGGCGGGAGCAGGATCTGTAAGATCATCAGCAGGCACGTAAACGGCCTGAACGGAGGTAATAGATCCCTTGGCGGTAGAGGTAATACGCTCTTGCAAGCCTCCCATATCAGTAGCCAAAGTGGGCTGGTAACCGACAGCGGAGGGAATACGTCCCAACAAGGCAGACACCTCAGAACCGGCTTGGGTGAAACGGAAAATGTTATCAACGAAAAGAAGCACATCCTGTCCTTCCTCATCACGGAAGTACTCAGCAATGGCAAGACCGGTCAAGGCAACACGGGCACGGGCTCCCGGGGGCTCGTTCATTTGTCCGTACACAAGAGCGGCCTTGGATCCCTCAGTAGATCCAGTCTCGGCATCAATCTTGATAACACCTCCCTCAATCATCTCGTGGTAAAGATCATTTCCCTCACGGGTACGCTCTCCAACACCAGCGAAAACAGAGTATCCTCCGTGGTTCATGGCAATGTTGTTAATAAGTTCCATGATAACAACGGTCTTTCCGACTCCGGCACCTCCGAAGAGTCCAATCTTTCCTCCCTTGGCGTAAGGGGCCAAAAGATCAACAACCTTGATACCAGTGACAAGAATCTCCTGGGTCTTACCCTGCTCAGTGAAAGTAGGAGCAGCCCTGTGAAGGGGAGCGAACTTCTCAGTTCCCTTCTTGGTGAAGATGGGTCCCTTCTCATCGACGGGCTCTCCAATCACGTTGATAATACGTCCAAGAGTTTCGGGACCGACAGGCACCTGGATAGGGGCACCGGTATCAACACACTTCTGACCACGGACAAGACCGTCAGTGGACTCCATAGCAATAGTACGGACGGTGTTCTCTCCCAAATGCTGAGCGACCTCAAGAACGAGACGATCACCTGTGGTTTCAACCTCAAGGGCATTGAGAATCTTGGGGAGTTTCTCATCGAACTGAGAAAGAGAGTTGGCAAATAAATAATTATCATTGTGAGCACATCTTGTGTTGTGTATTAAATTTTCAACATACCACAATTTCTGCTCTGCATTGATTCAACTCACCTGAACATCAACAACGGCTCCAATAACCGTGGTGATTCTTCCAGCGCTGGCAGCAGCCAGGGTGGTAGTGCCGAAGGCACGGTTAGCGCCTGTTAATTAGGTGATGAGAGGTAAAAGACAAATATTGTCGTTAGTGAACATAATGGCGGAGCATTTGGAAGAATTATTATTCTCTGGCGATATCTGCAAGAAGTTTGGATGCCTCTCTCCCCCCACATTGGTCATGCTTTAACAACTCCACGTTATCATTTTGTCGGCGTCCCCAACACCACGCGGCTCCACGCCGAAATGATTGAGTTATTATATTTCCGTTTCCAGACCTCCTGGAAAAATGCTTCCACACTCAGTCTTTATTATTATCAGGGCGGCGATTAACCAGCTCGGTATTTACAGCAATTAGAGGAAAGAGATTGTTTTCCCCTCCCCCACCTCACGGATCGGCGGTTTTGTTTACGTCGCCGGTTATATAAACTCAGCCGCCCTTGTAGACCAAGATAAAAGCTGATTCCCTCCCCCATCGAATCCAAAAAATAACCACACCGATCCAGACAGATAGAAAATATTATATATCTTACCCAATTGAGCAATACGTCTAGCAGCAAACATGGTCTTTCTCTCTATGACAATGCTTATTGTGAGGAAGAGGCAAGCGTTGGCAATGGTAAAATCTCTGTTGGCGGCCACCAGCGAAATCCAACGCAGGTCAGACTTTCAAAAATCCACGCCATATCTTCCATTTCCACAGTAGGAATTCCTATCTTCGATTCTGGGAACCTAAACTCCCCGCTTTTGAAAGTACACGTAACCAAATCGCCCGCCTCCCCGATGAAAATCGCAACGTCCGACCACACCCAAAATAGATAACCACCATGTTCGCCCAACTCGCCCGCCGTGCCGCCAGACCGGCAGCAACAGCTGCTGCTGCCCGTCGTCAATTCGCCGACGCCGCACCTGCCGCAGGCTTAATGAAACTTAACTTCAACCTCCCCCAAGAAACACTCTATGATTCCGTCAATGTCAAATCGGTCATCGTTCCAGGAGCCACGGGAGAGTATGAGGTTACGGCCGATCACGTTCCTATTGTGGCGGAGATGAAGGCGGGTATGTTGACGATTAATCATGAGGATGGGGAGGAGGAGAAATATTTTGTTGCGGGGGGATTTTCTTTGACTCATGAGGGATCTGCTACGGTAAGAGAGATTTATGTGTGGGATACTTTTGTGTTATTGGTGTGAAGCATTTTCTGATCAATACCATCATTGTTTTGCCTCTCTCTCTTCATCGAATTGACGCAACAACCAAAATAATAATAAATACCAAAAAACAGGATATTGTCTGTCCCGAGGCTGTCAAACTTGATGACATTGATGGTGCCGCCGTTACCAAAAATTTCGAGGCTGCCAAAGCCAAGGCTGCTGCAGCTGAGGCCGGAAGTATCGAGGCTGCTGAGGCCATGATAGAAGTTGAGACCAACAGGTCCATGGGAAATGCTTTGGGAATGGCCATGGCTTAAATTATTGATTCAAGACGTAGAATATAGTGAGGGGAGAGAAGAATAGCTCATATCCCAACACTAATGATTGTGGGTGGTTGTACTTATCATGGCGGAATATAATCTGTTAACATACTGTAATGGAAGAGGTGGTTAGACCCTAGCAACTTTTCCAAATCATGATTATCATTTTATGTTATTCAACTATATCAAGTAACTCAGCGTCTCTATGATGTAACAGCAGCCTTCTGCGCATTTACTTCTTTAACTTTTCAAAAGGCATATTCGCAAGGTAATAGTACTGCTCAATCTTCCTCCTCGGGTTCTGGATTACACAGTCCTCGGAGGTTCTTGGCAAATTTCATCAACACTTCATGCTGTGACCATCGCAATCGGTTTGCAAGGCTAGCAGCCTGCACGAACTCTGCTTTGTCCCAAACATCTTCTTCAGAATCTCCGTCTTCGGTTTCAATCACCAAATTTACAGCTGCCTCTGTAGCTCTATCTGCTATAGTTCGAGCCACTAACGGCGTAAGCATACCATTCTCAATCTCTTCTTCCTCTTTTGCAAATTCCTCTTCATCGACGGAGTAATCAAGCATGGTTTGAGCAGCCGCGACTTCGACAAGGTCATACGGGACAGAGTTCGGGTCAACGTCAAATCGGAGACCATTCATCCACAACTCTGCCACATTTTCGATTGGATCCTCATCATTAGTGTCGGCGTCCAAATCGTAGTCTGGGACAAATCCATAAGAGGTCAAGCACCTCCATGCTGGCCTTGCGGAGTCACCATAATCAATCAGCACTTCCTCCCCCTCGTCTATATCACGTAGTGCCCTTACAACCAGCTTCGCCTCGTGCATATCACACATTTGTTCGTTTTCAACTCCAAACTCGGCGTTCGCACTGCCCTGGCCAGTCGTACGGCTGGATGCATGGTTGATGAAATCGAATATTGGTGCAAGGATGCGGAGAGGAGGTCCCCATTGTGCCCCATCTTCAGTAGCACGTTCCACACGGCACGCCCTAGTTTGTACAATATCCAATGCATCATGACACTTTCTCTTCAAATCAGCAGTAGCAATTTCTTCCTTCTGGTCTTTGTTATCCTCAAGGACTTGTTTCAACTCATCAGTGAGAGTGAAAACTGCAGTTGCTCTAGCAAAGTATGCAGAATCAATGGCCAGTTCAAGCGCAGTGCACTTTGTACTTCCCACTATCTCTTCCCCCCAATGAACAGGCAGCGAGGCACGGAGAATATCTTCATCTGGGAGCATAGATTGCCACATCTCTCGCCCCTTCTTCAAATCATTTTCATTCTGAACTTCTCCTTCCGAATTATTCAACTCTAGATCTAGCACGGATGCTGCCAGCCTAGATGCCCATCCAGAGGGTGAATATCGTTCATAATCGGTAATATCATGTTCGTCTTCGTTAGCTTCGCCATTTTCAAGATGTTCATACCATCGAGGCGGTTCATCATCCCGAAAACAACTTGAGATAGGTATACTCAACACGACATCACCCTTCTTGACTGGTTTGTATAAACATACTCCACGTTCATCATTGCTAGTGAGGTAGAGATTGTCGGCTGGCTCTGCTTTGAACAGTCCACACATTTCTTCTAGACTGACGGATGCAACATCTAATCCAGATAGCAACGACGTCGAGCCGATGCTTGATCCGCCGCTGCCTGGTTTAGATGTAGATTGGTAATTCGGAGCAGTCGCTGTAAAAGCTGCCTTTACAAATTTCTTTAGCGGAGCCATGGTCGTTTAGTAGATGTTGTTTGGGCTTCCCCCTGGCAGCTTATCAGAGGGCGGGCGGCTAGTAGCTGAGCTTCTCTGTTGGATAGCTCAAGACTCGATCTCATGGAGATTCAAGAAAGTTCTTGAGGTGATGGTCGTACCCGCCAAAATCGAAATTTTGGCCGAAAGATGCCATTGCGCCACTTTTTAACTCCCGCTCTTTTGATTCATCAGTGGTTCGCTTGTTGACAGCGGAAACAATGTTAGTTGATGAGCGTAGAAAGGGACGCATGGGTAAACACAGTGCCATCAAGAGTTCTCATCATTCTATTTTGAAGCCTCGCCTTTGCATAGTGCGGTTCGCTTGTAGCGGAAACAATTTGACGGAGCATAATACGCAAGAGTAACCGAGCCAATTCTCATTCTAACATCAGAGAGCTACAACACAAGCATTATTACTGTTTAATTTCCGCGGCATGTATTCGTATGTCCATCTCATCTCCTCAGGGACTATTGTTTCCTATGTGGGTCTATTCTTTGCCAAGGTCCTGATGGAGGCTGCCATCCACGCTCTCTTGCTGCTTTAAAATATCTGCGGAGAAGTTATAATAGTTTGTAACTGTACATCTTTTAGGGAGTGTAGATCAAGACTCTTGTCAACTGCATCACATCGACAAGTTTGGGAGAACTCAGGTTATATCGAGACAAAGGGTTCCCATGATCAAAGATACACAATGATAAAATAAATGCTTGATGATGAAAATACAAAGTGAACACATCTATGTTAATTCTGGTAGGTTATTCCATGAACTTGATGATTCATTAGAGTACCCATCCACACCTGTAATGAAACCCTCATTTTCCGTTATACCCACAGGTGGTATCATCGTTTCTCCTTCCACAAGTGGCTCCTGCTTGCTCTGATCCATCGACTTTTCTCTACGATGTTTCCTACGCCTTCTCTTTTTTGTAGGCATTTCAAATAGCTGATTCTCCAATATTCCCCTACTTGTAGGACTAGACGGATAACTAGCAATGGCATCATCATCATCTGACATACCTCCACAAGTCAAATAAATCACAGCGAAGAAGATGTAGAGAAACGCCAACATCAAGCACGTTGCTGCAAACACGGAAGTTATCCGCTCTACCCGGTAACTGAACATGCTTTCGAATAGATTGTTGTCATCATCATTATTGTAATTGCTATTCACTTGCAACTCCCCAAATATCACTGCGCACAGAATCAATAAATTAGAAAAGATGACAAGACTTCCAAGAAAAATGCCCCTATGGATCTTTTCTGCCCATAGTTTCCGTGGCCCAAGAGCTGGATCGACCGTACTTGGGTCTTCTTCTTCCATTGACATGCTGCGAAAAGTGAAGCATGGTGGGATATACTCTCCAACGAGTGACATGAATCCAATAACGACTGTGGATCCATATAGTGAAAGACCTAATCCAAGAATTGTAGTATACACCGAAGCAAATAACAACCCTCTTGAATTATGAGTAAGCGATGAGAAAAAGTCTTCATCCCTCTCATCATTGGAATGACCCTCTCCCTCCCTATCTCCGCTATTTCCTTCGCCCCCTTCTTCCAAATATCTGTTTCCGTACTCATCTCTGTACTCTGTGTATTGTTGACTAATGCGAGTGGCAAGGAAGATTGCCACAATGAATGAGAATAGTGATAGACACGTCGTTAGTGTCCATGCTAGAGCGAGGAAGGAACGACGTGATGTTATTAAATTGCCGCAGATAGCTTTAGGTGCCATTGTTGATCAGTTATTGTCGATTACTCCAGAATAAATTGTTGTGTGAAACTTGGGTGTGTAGAAAAGGTGATGTGTCAATTCTTCTTCGCTAGTTGCTATGCTTCTTGAGTGTATACTCAAATTTCTTTCTGCCGCTGCAAGTTAAATGCGTGGATTTGCCTCTGCTTTGGCACTCTAATACTTAGTTCATAACAATAGCAGTGCAATGATTGCCATGATGCAATGCTAGATATGGTACTTACAGAATGCTACATGCTACATGCTAATGGACAAAAATGCCGAAGCCTGTCCCGTGTCCAAAAGACTCAGAAAGGGGGCCACCCATCCCCCGCTGGTTTGACCCCTATATAGGTTTTGCGAACCACACTCAGAAACGAGAAAGGAATGAAGACGTTAGGGCCGTGTTTGGTTCGCAAAAGCGAGAGGGAGCTCGGTTTTTTTCGCACCGTTACAATTTGGCCCTCCATCTTCGAGGGCGTCCGTGTCCGGTTCGCCCTTTTTCTTTCTTTCTATGAAACACATGACTCCGACTCCCCTTCATGCCATCGCTGATTGCAAACACAAAGAAGGAAGCACCATTGAATTACTCGCACGACTTCATTGGTAGAAGCATAGCCACGAAGAACTCGACAAAAGCAGCGACGATACAATAATCGGTAGAGACGACGGCAACATATTCCTCTACACTACAAACAAACAACACAAAACATGTCGACCATGAGTCAAACACAACCACGCCATGGCGCCCGCCGTGCATTCGGCAGCATCATCAACACCAACTCTACCCCAAGAAAGGCCGCCAAAGGAGGCGCTTCCGCCATCACAGATGAAGTACACAGTGCCAAGAAGGAAAAGCAAGCAAGCCTCTTTTCCATGGCAACTAGAAGCAGTAAGAAGAGAGCTGCTTCTTTGAAAGAAGCAGAGGATAAGGAGGTATCGGCGGTGGAATCACCTTCAAAGAAGACTGCTACTACTAATGCTGTGCTGCCCAAGGCGGCCAAAAGTCTTTTCAAGGAAGAAGTAGTTGGAGAAGAGTATATTGGTGCCAAGGAAGTGTTCCGTACTCTACCTGAGGTCGATGCTGCCTTTTGGGATGAAATGGAGGACCTATTGGAAATTAAACTTGCCAATCCTATTGGAAGTGAGGATGAGTTTGATGTGAATGGACAAGATGATAATGAAGATAAACAACCAGCCAATCTAAAGGAGGAAAAGGAAGTTGCTGGTGATGTGTAAGCGAAGGAGTGTAAGAGTGAAAGTTCTGATAGGTATTGGATGCTGTATCAGAAACTCTATCTCAACGTGAAATGCATACCATGTTATGAATGTCGAAGAAATATGCAACACGACGCCTTCTTAGGTGTAACCACACAGGAAAACAATGTACCTACTTGACACTTGTAGGACAACTAAACGTTAAAAGTGATATGATGAAAGGTGAAGTCTTTCGTTGCCTTGCAACAGGTTCTCAACTTATTTCTTCAATTAATATTTACAAATGTACTCAAGACACAACCTACAAGCGAAACGATGCTAGTACAATGGCTTGTGTGTGTAGTTGAGCCAAAGATTTCGCCTTGTGTCTTGATCAAACTATCTATTCATGAATGCACGACATCTACAAGTTCAAGTGATACATATTTATACCTACCCTTCCATCCCAGAGATTAGTGCGCATCAATAGGATGCGCCTTTCCATCCTCATGTCGATTATAAGGCCACGCTCGAGAATCTTTTGCCACCTCCTTGGCAATATCAAGAGCACTGATAAGCCCAACCGGTTTGTCATTTGAATCTACAACGAGTGCATGATGCACATTGTGCTTCTCGAAGAACTTGGCGGCAGTATCCTTATCAGCTGTTACTAGAATCTTCTTCAGTCCAGCAGTCCATGGCATGACATCTCCGATTTGTGTCTCGAGAGCGATGCCGTTCTGGTAGCACCAGCACATGTCAGTCTTGGTGATTATGCCAGTAGGCTTGTCTTCTAGCACGATGACTAGCGAAGAGACTTGCCAGTTCATCATAAGGTTGAGGACATCTTTTACTGTGGAACTTGCCTCGCATTTGAGTACGTCCTTGATTGGAACCATGAATCCTGATACAAACATGTTAAGTGTTGTTGTTAGAGAGAGGGCTGTAATTCGTATTTGAAAGTTGTGTCGATGATTTGCTTTTGAAAATAATGGAAGTGAAAGTGGTATGTTTGTAGCAGACAAAAGTAATGATGATCTAACGCGATCACGGAACAGAACGCCACCCTTCTTGATTGAAGAGAAGGCTACGATAGATATGTAGAAGCACGGTTCCCATGAAGACACTGAGCTGAAAGAGGCGAGGCAGGAGTCAGAACAAAGAGCAAAGTCGGAGAGTTCCCAAGATCAAGATGCGAACCCAAGTTGTCACAGTTTCAACCTGAGATATACACTAAGTCGATTATATGTTTGTTTTGACCAAACTAGTAACCATAATACATTTAGTTTGGTATATGTTGTAAGTAGAATCAACCTTTAGAACCCAATGGGAGGGAGAACTCCGAACGGCCGGCTGAACGAACAACAACAACTACACAAGAAGGTCATCATGGTCATGGTATTGTAGTGGCAACAACAGAGCAAGACATACATCGGCACCATCATCTTCTAATTACATCTGCTGCAAATGACATCACAAGGAAAGGATACCCTCTCCTCCTCTCTACTGCACGGGGATCATCAAGCTGGCAATGATCACGAAATAATAACACCATCTGAATCGGCCACTTCACAAAATCATAGAGACGACTCCTCCATTTGGGGCGAACAACACGAAGATGATCGTGTAGCATTACTGCGTATGCCACCTCCATCCAATATTGACAATGTTGACTGCGATTATGGTTTTTCTTCTCCCAGTGAGGAGAAAAAAGATGGAGGCAGTAGCAATGGAACGAACAATATTCTTCCTACCATTGAAGAGAACAATTATAGAAACAACAATAATCCCTCATCACTTGGGCAGCCACACTCGCAACAATATCCACAAATAACGCAACAATTCAGTCTACGACGATCCCTACCAAGCACATCCATACTAATGAAACGCCTCGGCAACATTCTCAAAATATCATCCTCGGCAATATTCCTATTCATAGTCTTTCCAATCCTACTCCACTCGGCTATACATGATTGGCACAAGGGTAAAACAGACTTTGCGGCATTTTATTCAGCAGCGGGATTTGTGGTGATCACACTTGTATTTAGTTTTCGAGAGATTTTATCGCATTTGTACAATTGGTATGCACCGGAGGTACAAAAATTTGTGGTGAGGATTTTGTTCATGGTGCCATTGTATAGTGTACAGTCGTGGCTTAGTCTACGATTTCATGGACCTGCACGAGTTTATATTGATACAGTACGAGACTTGTACGAGGCTTATGTCATTCAGAGTTTTGTGTACTACCTCATTGAATTATTAGGGGGAGAAGACCGTATGGCAGCTCTGCTAAGTCGAAAGGACTCACATTATGGAAATCACGGAAGATTCCTGACAACTGTATTTCGGATGAAACGATGGAGGATGGGGAGAGACTTTCTATTG
>Ga0209652_1003578_pt1 | contig 11334 bp, 10 predicted proteins | sample SaaInl74LU_5_DNA_FD_184641 | JGI IMG/M metagenome (GOLD analysis project Ga0209652, IMG submission 184641) | Marine microbial communities from expanding oxygen minimum zones in the Saanich Inlet - ESP_74LU_5_DNA (SPAdes) (version 2) | ecosystem: Environmental > Aquatic > Marine > Intertidal zone...
ACGAAGCGCCGGTTTTAGCACTCATCGGCGTGGTGATTTTAGTCATCGTAAAACCCTTTAGCGGCTGAACTTTTTACACTCTATTACTGGAGCAAACATGAGCCAAACGTACTCTACCTCTCGATCACAACAGCTCTTCAGCGATGCACAGCGGCATATCCCCGGCGGAGTTAACTCGCCGGTGCGCGCATTTCGCTCTGTGGGCGGCACGCCGGTGTTTTTTGACAGCGCCGAGGGCGCTTATATGCACGATGCCGATGGCAACCGCTACATCGATTATGTGCTCTCGTGGGGCCCGATGATTCTAGGCCACCGCCATCCCGCGGTGCTTGACGCAATTCGCGCCCAGCTCGATAAAGCTCTCAGCTTCGGCACCCCGACGGCTGGCGAAATTCACCTCGCCGACAAAGTCTGTCAAATGGTTCCCGGCATGGATATGGTGCGTATGGTCAACTCCGGTACCGAAGCGACTATGAGCGCAATACGTCTGGCGCGCGCGTTTACCGGCCGCGACAAGATTGTTAAATTTGAAGGCTGCTATCACGGTCACTCAGACTCCCTACTGATTAAAGCCGGCTCCGGCGCACTGACCCTCGGTGTGCCTAGCTCGCCGGGCGTGCCCGACTGTTTGGCAGACCACACTATTACGTTGAGCTACAACGACGCCCCCGCACTTGAGCTGCTGATGGCCGAACTCGGCGAGCAGGTCGCCTGCATCATTTTTGAACCCGTGGTTGGCAACATGAACTGCGTGCCGCCGGTGCCCGGCTTCTTGCAGGCGATTCGCAACTGCTGCGATCAGAGCGGTGCAGTGATGATTTCCGATGAAGTGATGACCGGTTTTCGCATCGGCCCAACCACCGCCTGCGAATATTACGGCGTCACCCCAGACTTAATTACACTGGGCAAAGTGATTGGTGGCGGTATGCCGGTGGGCGCTTTTGGTGGCCGCCGTGAGATCATGGAGCAGATCGCGCCACTCGGCCCGGTCTACCAAGCTGGCACACTATCGGGCAACCCTGTAGCAATGGCCGCCGGTTTAGCAACGCTCAATATGCTCGACAACTCGACTTTTTTGCCGCCCGTGGCCGCCCAGACCACACGCCTAGTTGAAGGGCTCGCCGAGCGCGCCGCCGCTGCCGGTGTGCCATTTACCACCAACCACGCCGGCACCATGTGGGGATTCTTCTTCACCGAAGAGGAAAAAGTCGTCAACTATAGCCAGGTGATGGCCTGCGATACCGCGCGCTTTGGCAAGTTTTTCCACGGCATGTTGGCCGAGGGAGTCTACTTAGCCCCCGCATCCTACGAGGCGGGATTTATGTCGGCAGCTCACAGCGACGCCGATATCCAGCACACCCTGCACGCCGCCGAGCGCGTTTTTGCTACGCTCTAACCTGTGACATTGACCGAGATAACGCTATGAGCTTTACCACTGCCCGCGGCCCCTTTCCTGCTACACGTTTACGCCGCAGTCGCGCCACAGCGTTTGCGCGCAATTTGGTGCGCGAGCATTCGCTCAGCAGCCATGATCTTATTATGCCGCTGTTTGTGATCGACGGCAGTGGCCAGCGTCAAGCGGTCGCCTCCATGCCCGGTGTGGCGCGTCTGTCTATTGACCTGTTGGTTGAGGAGTGTCGGCAACTCGCCGAGCTCGGCATACCCGCCGTAGCGCTGTTCCCGGTTGAGGAGAGTCACTTTAAATCGCTCCACGCCGAGCGCGCCTTCGACCCCGACGGCTTGGCCCAGCGCGCCGTGCGCGCAATTAAAGCGGCGCTGCCGGCGCTGGGCGTGATTACCGATGTCGCACTCGACCCATTCACAACCCACGGCCAGGACGGAATAATCGATGAGCGCGGCTATGTGCTCAACGACATCACCACGGAGGTTTTAGTAAAACAAGCACTGTCACACGCCGAAGCCGGCGCCGATGTGGTCGCCCCCTCGGATATGATGGATGGCCGAATCGGCGCCATTCGCAACGCCCTTGAGCAAGCTGGCTTTGCCAACACGCTGATCCTCGCCTATGCCGCCAAGTATGCGTCGAGCTATTACGGGCCATTCCGAGATGCCGTTGGCTCTGCCGGTAACATTAAGGGAGGTGACAAAAAGACCTACCAAATGGATCCAGGCAATACCGATGAAGCCTTGCACGAGGTAGCACTCGATCTGCAGGAGGGCGCCGATATGGTGATGGTGAAGCCCGGCATGCCGTATCTCGACATTGTGCGACGCGTCAAAACCGAATTCAAAGTACCCACGTTTGCTTACCAAGTCAGTGGTGAATACGCCATGCACCAAGCGGCCTTCGCTCAAAATTGGTTAAATCGGGAGGCCGTGATGCTCGAATCGTTATTGTGTTTTCGTCGCGCAGGGGCCGACGGAATCCTGACCTATTTTGCGATGGATGCCGCGCGTTTACTCAATTCCTAACACCGCCATGAGGTGGCGTGTTGCTATCGTTTTTTCGGTGCTGACACTAGGTAGTCTTAGCGCCACAACACAAGCCCAATCTGATGCAATCAATGCCGACTGCGGCTGCCTATGGGAAGGCAGTTTTTCAGAGGTTGCACCGCAGGCCGATCTCGTCCTCCTCGGTCAAGTACAAGCGATCAAGGGCAACGCCGTCGACTTGGTGCCTGAGACCATTTTTAAAGGCACGTTCTGGCTAGATACCCTGCGTGTTTGGATGAAAACACAAGATTATTGCCGCCCGCCAGCGGAGTACTTTGCGCTCGGTAGCCGCTGGGTAATGGCGCTATCACAGATCGAGGAGCGACCCGAGGACAGCTTTAATCCGTCTACCCCCAATCAAAGTTTCGGCCGGCTACTGGATTATCAGTTGTCCAGCTGCGGCGGCTACTGGTTGCGGGTGAACGGCAACACCGTTACCGGTAATTTAGTTGCCGACATGCCGCGTTTTTATCATCAACCCGACATGTCCCCCGTATTGGTCGATTTGGTCGCAGGCTATTTGGCGGGCACCGTGCCGGAATCGGCACTCATTGAAGCCAGCCGAGTGCGCCCTGAGGCCGTTGACACGCTCATCTTCGATACTCGGAGCTTTCTCCGCGGCCAAGAGGACTGGATTGAGAATGGGGATGGGGATGGGGATGGGGATGGGGAAGACTGAGGTTTTTTAAGGTCCTTCTCAACCGTCCTAAATTGCATCGACCCTGATAACCCTCTGCGTCCAGTCAATCAGCGACCCGCTACGCTGTCGGTAAGCCCTCGCCCCGCATTGAACAGCATCCAACATGACCATTGCCCTCAGACCCGTTCTTTCAATGGCATTGAGGGGTATTTTGGGGGCAGTTATGCCCCCTTACGCATTAACATCAGCATTTCATCAATCATCATGAGCGACAGGCCCCAAATGCGGTAACTCGCATATAAAAAAGAGTCGGTCTCCAATGTTTTCCCTTTCCACTCCCATTTCATCGGTTCCCGCTTATCCGGTTGCATGAGAAAATCGAGGGGCACCCAGACCACTTCCGCCACCTCATAATTCGGCGTCATTATCGGGACCTCGTTTACCTGAAAAACGAATGGCGTCACCAGCATTTCAGGGCGATCAGCACGCCACCCTGTATTCACATCGGTTAACTCGCCCAGCTGTGTCCCGCACTGCAGCAGATCAACGCCTAGTTCCTCTTCAGTCTCGCGTAAAGCACACCGCAAATTCGATTCATCGCCGGGATCACGGCGCCCGCCCGGAAACCCCATATGACCCGACCATGGATCTCCCTCCCGGACTGCACGGCGGATCATTAACATTTCAGTCGTGTCCCCGCACTCTCGCAACATGATCGCCACAGCGGCTCTGCCGGCTTGTGGCTCAAACCCAGCCGGCTCCTTATGAAACTGCGCTAAGCGTTGCTTTATTTTCGGAGTTAACACTGTCATCTGGGTACTGCTACCTTTTCGGCTGACCGCTCGACGCGAAAATCGGTCTGTCATTGCAGCACAGATTTTGTTGTCGTGGGCCCATGATAACGCGTAACGCTGTGAAGTTAGCGGCAGGGGCCGTAGGGTTCCGGTAGAATGTGGCGACCTTGCAACCAATAGGCCTCAACCTGTGAAATCTTATGCTGCTTACGCTATCGGCGCCGCGCTGGTCGATACCGAGATACAAGTGACCGATAACGATCTCGTCGCTATGAATGTGGATAAGGGCATGATGACACTGATGGACCAATCCCAGCAGACTCACATGCTCTCGCAGCTCTCCGAGCATCTCATCCAAGCCAGTCATGCGTCAGGTGGCAGCGCTGGCAACAGTATGATTGCCACTGCACTCATGGGCGCGCCGACCTACATGAGTTGCAAGGTAGCGCAGGATACCGACGGTGATATTTACCTCTCGGATCTAGAGCAATCGGGTGTTGCGCATGGCCTCAATGACCAACGCAAAGAGGGCGTCACGGGTAAATGTCTTGTGCTCATCACACCCGATGCAGAGCGCTCTCTCAATACCCATCTTGGTATTTCAGAAACGTTGTCAGTCGACGAAGTCAACGAAGACGCCATTAAAGCCTCTCAATGGGTTTATCTAGAGGGATATTTGGTGACTTCTCCGACCGGTCACGCAGCCGCCCTGAAAACCAAAGCGCTGGCAGCACAGCATGAAATTCAGACAGCCGTCAGTTTTTCGGACCCAGGCATGGTGAAATTCTTTCGCGATAACATGGCCGCAATGGTGGAAGGCGGCGTGGATCTGGTGTTTTGTAATAAAATCGAGGCTCTTGAATGGGGCCAATGTGACTCGTTGGATGACGCCATCTCAGCCATTAAGCAGGTCGCTAGGCGCTTTGTGATTACCCTCGGGGCAGAGGGCGCCATCGCTTGGGATGGTGCGACATTACACCGAGTCCCTGCACCGGCAGTCGACGCCGTTAACACCAATGGTGCCGGCGACATGTTCGCAGGTGCCTTTCTATATGCGCTATCGCGCGGAGAGAATGATCGACGTGCAACCGAATTTGCCACCCTTGCAGCCAGTGAAGTAGTAAAATCTTTTGGACCACGGCTAGATAGAGCAGCCTGTCTTGCTCTTCGCCGTCAATTTTTTGGTGACTGAACGGTCATCACTGAAACGGGAATAGTGGATACTCATGAGCGATAAAGAAATCAAACCAGTCATTAAAGCTGATCCGCTCTACCAAATGTTGCGTCAGGAAGACGTGGACGGCTTCAACACCAACCGGGATTCACTCGACAGCACTGAATTGACCGGTGGCGACTATCGCGGCCGAGATCTTCGGCGAATGAACGCTCGAGGCTTGGACTTTTCTAATGCCTATTTTCGTAACTGCGACCTGAGCGGTATCGATTTCCGCGAAACCAATCTAGAGGGCGCCAGTTTGATGGACGCCAAAGTGTCGGGAGTCTATTTTCCGACAGCGCTCAGCGCTGATGAGATCCGTTTGTCACTGGATTACGGAACGCGCCTGCGTTACCCCAATGACTGACTTAGCATGAGACAGACCGACACGCAGCGGTTGCAAACGCTTACGCTGACGTTCACGCGGTGCTGGGCGATGATGATCGTGGCGATTGCGCTACTGACCCACGCCCTACCGGGACACACTCAAAACAGTTTGGCTGATGCCCTAAAGCAACAAACTGAGTTCTTACCGGTAGAACAGGCCTATCAACTAGAGGGAGAACTGACAACAGCGGGTGATCTGCGCCTTTATTGGCAAATCACCGCGGGATACTACCTGTATCAACACGCTTTTAATGTCAGGGTCGCATCACCCTATCAATCTGAGCCACTGGAGATTGCTTACCCGCCCGCACTGAATAAAACCGATGAGTTTTTTGGTGAGGTGCAGGTGTATTACGACCACGCCGACCTTACCGTGCCATTACCCTCAGCCGAGGAGTCACTCACTATTGCGGTGACCTATCAAGGCTGCGCGGATGCGGGGCTCTGTTACCCACCCACAACCCAGTATCTCATCGTCAATGGGTCGAGCGGCACCGTCTCAACCACGACATTGGTCACGATGCCACCGGTCGAAGACGCACCGGTAGCGCCCTCCCCTGCGGGTATGACCCTCCTGCTTGCACTGGGGCTCGCCTTTCTTGGCGGCGTCATCCTCAACACCATGCCCTGCGTGTTTCCTATCCTGTCTTTAAAAGTTCTGAGCTTCGCTACCGGCGATCCAGCGACACATCGCCGGCATGGCCTCGCTTATCTACTGGGAGTGGTGTCATCGTTCCTTTTGATCGCGAGCGTGCTGATCAGCCTTCAAGCAGCTGGGCGCTGGGTCGGCTGGGGATTCCAACTCCAATCAACGGGCTTTGTCATTGCGTTGGCTTATCTCTTTGCCGTCATGGGGTTATCGCTCTCGGGACTCGTGTTGTTTGGCGGAAGATGGATGAATGTGGGCTCGGGCTTGGCCACGGCACCCGGGATCCAAGGCAGTTTTTTTACCGGGGTACTCGCTGTTATCGTGGCCAGCCCCTGTACGGCACCGTTCATGGGCAGCGCCCTAGGCTTTGCCCTGACACAACCTCCCCTCTATGCACTGACGGTATTTGCCGCGCTGGGAACCGGTATGGCAGCGCCCATGGTGGCGCTCAGCACCAGTGATCGGGCACGGCGCTGGTTACCCAAACCGGGCGCGTGGATGGAGACGCTCAAGCAGATCATGGCGTTTCCACTTTACCTCACCGCCGTCTGGTTACTCTGGGTAGCGGGTAAACAGAGTGGCATTGATACCATGGCCGCTGCTGCCGCGGGCTTAGTCATGCTCGCCCTTGGCCTCACCTTACTGAGAGGGGGTCGTATTGCCCGCGCCATTGGTAGCGTATGTTTGCTCAGTGCCATCTTGTTGGGTGGCGTGCGAGGGGAGCCCTCAGACGCCGCCACAGCGAATGCTCGAGACGGAATTGTCACTTGGTCTCCCGCCGCACTCGCCTCATTGCGGGCGCAAGGGCTGCCGGTATTTGTCGACGTTACCGCCGATTGGTGCATCACCTGTCTCGCCAATGAGCAAGCCGTCTTGTTTACCGACGAGATGACGCAGGCATTTGCAGCATCCGAGGTCACTTATATGGTTGCGGACTGGACTAATTACGACCCCGGCATTGGTGAATTTGTCCGCCAGCATGGTCGCAATGGGATCCCACTGTATGTGATGTATAGCGGTGGCCCGCAAACGCCCCCGGTGATACTGCCGCAACTGTTAACCACTCGCATTATGATGGAGGCTCTCGATGCCGTTACGCGCTAAGCGCAATCCGAAGAAACATCAACGGTGGAGCACCACTATTGGCCACTCGCCCAAAATCCGAATGCGCTGGCTTTCTCCATTGCTGTTGTCATGGTGTTTTCCCTTGTCAGCGCTGGCTGAGGGGCTACTTTGGGAAAACGCTTGGGTAAGGAGTATGCCGCCAGGTACCGAAGTCGCCGCCGCCTATGGTCGCGTCACCAATCAGAGCGACAAAACCGTGGTGATTACGGCTATTAGTAGCTCGATGGGCGAAGCGGCACAAATCCACGATGTGATCGCTGATGGCGATCAACGACGTATGGTCCAGCTCGATGCCGTCAGCCTTGCCGCAGGCGAGAGCACCGAATTTAAGCCGGGGGGGCAGCACATTATGCTACTCGGCGTCACGGCACCCCCACCTGAGGGAAGCCAAGTTGAGCTATGCCTACTCACAGCCAATAGTGGTGAACGTTGCACGTCAGCGCCGATGCAACGACAGGCCCCCATGCCTGCTACTGAAACAAGTGGCCATCACCACTGATGTCTGACTCTGAATCCAAACAGCCCTCGGCGCTTGCCCGACTTTCTCAACGGATAAAGCGATGGCAGCCCAATAGTGAGGCTTCTGATCCGATTCGTCTTGGCCGTTGGGCCGTTGTGGTATTGGCAATTTATGGGGTGTTAATCATCGGTCTTGGTATGTATTGGAGCCAAACGCCCGACGGCTTTGATACCAGTGATACCGCAGCGCAATATGCCGCAGCTGCAGAGCAAGATGTGGTGACCGGTAGCGTTACCGTATCCACGTTAAGAGAGGTCATCCGCACCCTTTTAGAAAAACCCGGTGGCTATTTGCTCAACGATCTTTTCCCCCCTGGGGTCTGGCTCGACAATATGCCGCACTGGGAATATGGCGTCTTGGTGCAGTGTCGCGATTTGGCGCGAGCACTGCGCGAAGTGCTGAGCCGCTCACAGTCTCAATCAAAAGAGGATGTGGACCTGACGCTGGCGGAACCCCGGATCAACTTTCAATCCGATAGTTGGATTCTGCCCGCCTCCGAAAGTGAGTACCGTGATGCGAGCCGTTTCCTCGAAGCTTATCGCTCGCGGCTGGCCATCACCGGTGAGCGCAGCGCTCAGTTTTATGCTCGTGCAGATAATCTCAACCATTGGCTTGGGATGATCGAGAAACGCCTCGGTAGTCTTTCACAGCGACTGTCTGCCAGTGTCGGGCAACGCCGCCTGAATACGGATCTCGCTGGCGACAGCGCTGCCGCACAGTCCACTCAAGCCCCTGAAGAAATCATCGTGCAAACGCCGTGGCGAGAGATCGACGACATTTTTTATGAGAGCCGCGGCGCCGCTTGGGCACTCACACAGTTTTTAAAAGCCGCAGAGGTGGACTTTTCTGACGTACTGGCCAAGAAAAATGCGACCGTCAGTTTGCGACAAATCATCCGCGAGCTCGAGGCGGCCCAGGCGCCTGTGTGGAGCCCTATCATCCTTAATGGGTCAGGGTTCGGTCTCTGGGCAAATCATTCTTTGGTCATGGCGAGCTACATCTCGCGAGCCAACGCAGCGACTATCGATTTAAGAGAATTACTGTCGCAAGGCTAAGAGACCCTAGAGCGCAGCACGCATAGCAACGTGGCGCCGCTAGGGCAGCGACTCGTGATTGAATTCGGTGCGCTGGCGCCTTCTACTGGGCCGTTCTGCTAGGCAGATGCCTCCAGGGGTAACGCGGCTTTTATCCCGCACCCTCCAAATCGGATATCGCTCGATAAGCCTCGTCTATCGCAACGTGGGTATAGGCAGAAGCACCTGCATCTGAGTTGGCGATTGCGATGGCACCAAAGGGTCGACGCGCGATTTCGTGGGGTGCTTTACCGGGCTCCCACTGAGGATCCCACAGCTGCATATATTCGTACGAATAACCGTGTGGCCAACGATTGACCGTAATCGCGAGAATATCCTCTGTCACATCAAACCCCGCCGGCCCCAGCAAGCCATGGAGCACAGTGCGCACCTCTCGCTCAAAATCGTCAAAGGTCAGTGCCAGCATCTTTTCTCTGGAGCCTCGGAGTTGGCTTTTTAGATCATCAGCGTCTTCGGGCGGCGAGATAGAGCCCCAGAAGACCAATGACACCGCCCCGTCGTCGTCTTCGGAAGATTCGTAACCCCCCGTATTGATGCCTCGGAACAGAAACAACCGAGCATGCAATCGCCCGGGGCATGAAATCGCATCAACACCTAATTTGTCTAAGGCGCTGCTGTTTCGAATGAGCACATTGGTCAACAGCATTGGCGTTTTTACTTGGTACCGCAGCGCTTCTTTTTGCGCCCCGTCTAAAGTAGGGCACAAGTGAGGAATGATGCTGTGATAACAGGCGAGCACCGCGTGCTGCGACGAAACGCGACAAAGACGTCCCTCTTTCACGTAATCCACCGTGACGCCCGCCTCAGTGTTTTCAATGCCCACTGCCGTGGCATTGAGGCGCAATCTGACAGCGGCTGTCGCCTTATCCAGCAAGCTGTAATCAAAGCTCGCGACCGCCACATTGTCGGCGTGCACGTCGGGCGCAACGTGGGGCATCAGGCGCGCTACCATCAGTCTGACCAAACTGGCATTACCATCGGGCCACATCGCGACAGGATAGCCAAACGAATCACCCTGCCAGCCGTCATCAGCAAAAAGATGTGTGCCGGGATAGCCCTCCCATAACGCCTCGGTCGCCGAAATAGCGCGCATTTCGAGCCCCCAAGAGCCGTGCTCCTCCTTCGCAAAAAGTTGCACTGCGTCTTCGGTCAGGCCGCCGTATTGACGCAAAAAGTCGGGATAACTCATCTTGCTGAGTAATGCTTCGATTTCTGTCTCGCTTTTATCTGAAAACAGCACTGGTGCACTCTGGTAAAAACGCTTTAACGTCTCGCGTCCGACTCGGGAAATTGGGATACGCTCGATCGCCTCGGGTGTCAATTTTCGACTCAGATTAAATTGCGGCAAAAGCCGATCCTCACCATAAGTCTCTCGATCGAACCACATGGCGGGACTATTGGGCGCTGAACGGCCGTATTGGAAAGTCATGTGATCGCGCATCGCTACCGTGTCGACGCCATGCTCTTCCATAAAGCGCTTTACGGTGTCGCTAAAGCTCCACCACTCTAAATTGTGAGTACCGCCTAGGGAGAGCACCATTTGACCACTTTGATGAAACTCGTTTCGTTTGGCATGGCCCCCAAAATCATCGTGATTCTCAAGCAATAAAATGCGCGCCTCAGCACCAAACTGCTGTCGATAATAATGCGCGGCAGCCAGACCCGAGATACCCGCACCCACCACGACACAGTCATAGTGCTCATCCAATACGTCAGGGTCAGAGAATCGCGCACCGTCTCGGGCGAGCGCATGGGCCACTTCATAGGCGCCCGCATGAGCACCTCTCAAACCCGTTTTGGTGGGGGGATAGTCGACGAGACGGGTACTGCCGTCGAGTGTCTGGCCACTATTGGCGTCGACCGCAACCAGGCCTGACGCCAGTGATGCACCCACTGCAACGGCGCTCCCTTGGATAAACTCGCGGCGCGTAATATCGGCCTTCATACCGAGCGCTTTATCCGTTACACGCGTCATCTCACCCTCTTCATGGGATCGCAAGCCAACAATTTATAAGGCATCGTCACAAACGCTATCGGCATAAGCCGTAATCATCCACTGCTCATCGAATCGATCTGCCAGATACCAACCGCAACTCTCCTCAGTCATGCCATCAACATAAACGTCTCGCCATCGCGCCAGAAAGGTCGCGGTGCTCTCGTTAATGATCGTCGTATCCAAATGGATCAGCTCAGCAGATTGCCATCCATCAGCCAGCCACTCGGCCATCGGCTCTCTAAGCCACCCATCACGCTCATCAGAGCGCACTTCGCCTGTCTCGGCGTGGGTCACAATGTGCGGCGCATAGTGACGCAGAATGGCATCGATATGATCAGCAGGGCTGTCTGACCACAGAACGGCATAGGAGGTGCGATACCACTGTTCAGCGTCCTTGAGTGGTTCGGCACGAATGCCATCAGCTAATAACATCGCGGCCAGCGCCATAACCGCTAACCA
>Ga0209652_1003582_pt1 | contig 11331 bp, 14 predicted proteins | sample SaaInl74LU_5_DNA_FD_184641 | JGI IMG/M metagenome (GOLD analysis project Ga0209652, IMG submission 184641) | Marine microbial communities from expanding oxygen minimum zones in the Saanich Inlet - ESP_74LU_5_DNA (SPAdes) (version 2) | ecosystem: Environmental > Aquatic > Marine > Intertidal zone...
TAAGTTTGCAGATATTAATCTGTGTAACGCAATTCAAGTTCCTTTTAATAAAATCCAAATTGACGAAACTATGCAACGTGAACTTAACATGCGGCATATCCTTAAAATTCTGAGTTACTTTTCAGAGTCAATGGTCATGGCTATCCAAGTGTACGAAGATCCTGAAAACCCAGACAACTATATTGCGTGGGACGGGCAACATACAGCGATTGCACTACACATTATCCTTACTAAAGTGTTTGGTGAACGTGCTGCTACTGCAATGGTTCCTGTTGTTGTTTACAGTTCACAGCAGAAGTTGGAGATTCGCAGAAACTTTATTTTGCTGAACGGTGATGCAAAAGAGTCGCTAGACTTTATTGACACTTATAAGCAGATGGTATACGGCGTAAAGGTTGACGGTGCTGATTATCCAGAATGGGTGGATGCTGCACTTAAGAACGATTACTTCCGAGATGCAGGACTGTTTGCTACACACGCTAAGTTTGGTGACGAAGACGAAGCCGGCGCATTTACACTGCTTGCCGATACGCTTATGTCTAAGAGCCTTAAGACTCGCAAAGATCCAGAAGTTACACGCATGTTTGCACAATACTGGACTTATCTAAACGAAACTCGTCCTGTTCGTGCTAAAGAAGCGAGGCAGTTGTACGAATACTTTAACTTGTGTTTTGAACAAGGCATTACTATAGACAAAGAATATTTGCTTGAAATGGTAGCCTTTACTAAAGAATACTTTGAAGCAAACTTTGGTGAGAACGGCATGTTCTGGGATAAAGTTAAAGACTCTTACACACGTTGGTATGCACAGGCTAACCCAGAGAGTTATGCAGAGTTTGGTCTTAAAGGCTTTACTACAGAGATGCGTACAGGAATTCCTTTCCTTATTGCACAGATCAACAAGTCAACAAACCTTAAGACTCCTAAGTATACACCAAACAACGGCTACACAGTTGTTGCTGGAGACCTTTGGTAATGGCAACGTTACGAGATCCAAGCAAGGATAAACTAAAGAGCAGTGCGGTGTTAAAAGAGCAGTACCGCACTGCTCCAACCTGCATGCTAGAAGATTGTGATAATGAAATTAGCATGTATGATGGTCCTGGTAGTAACATACTGTGCAGAGAGCATCAACTAGAGTGTGTAGAGTATGGTGGAATGGGTAAGCCAAGTCGTCCACACACATTCTATCGTGGTTGGGAATGTAATACATGTGGATATGATCCACGCGAAGATACTGCAATTGTAGAGATTGAAGATCCTTATCACCAGTTGCGTGTTGCTCGTGGTGTTATGCATGGTGATCATATACACTTAAAAAGCAAAGGCGGCAAGGATATTGCTGAGAATATTAACACACTATGCTGTCGTTGTCATATGATAAAAACCTATAAAGAACAGGATTATCTGGGCAATAAAGGTTGACATATCCTCTAGATGTGCTATGTTTAATAGTAAGTTGTTTTTGAGGAGAGACGAAATGGCGACCACCGATAATGCAGTAAAATACCAAGTACGCATGTTAGAAGAGATCCTTCCATACTTAAACGTACCTGCTACTGATGTTGCAAATTTGCGTAGTTTAGTAGCAAAAGGTTGGTTGCAAATGGATCGCATTGTTGAGGAAGCAATGTCTAATGTAGGCAATTTTGAAATGGTCAGTGTACACGGAATGGATTTTAGTGACCGTTCGGATGCTAAAACTGCAGTAAGCAACATGCGTAATAACAATATAAAGCGTGGAATTTGGACTCATAGTTTTGTTATTAGAAAAGTTTTCACAAAAGTTGGCGCTTTGCGTGTAGTTGCTTTCAATAAAATCTTAGACAAGTTTCATTACTTTTACATTCCACATCATGCATACGCTCACTTAACTTCAAGTTTGGACATACAAGTCGAGCGATACGCAAAGCAGGGCGAAGAGCCAAATTGGACAGGTGTGCCTAATCGCAACTTAAAGTTTTGGGAATACGAATGTGCAACATTCCAAGAGATGTGCAACAAAGGTTGACACATTCTCAAAAGGTGCTATAGTAATATAGTAAACAAAGGAGACGAGTATGCCGAAAAGTACACAAAACACAAAAGGTATTGACCTTCCAGTTGGCTTTGAAACAGTACCCGAAGAGGATTTTCAAGCTCGCGAGGCACTAACAACTGCCCGCGTTAAGATGCTGTTAAAGACCAGTTGGTTTGGTACTATGGCAACTCGTCTCCCACTTGTAAATGCAGATGCGTGGCTAAACACAGCCGCTACTGATGGCAAGTATTTTTACTACAATTCAAAGTTTATTAACATGCTAAAGCCAGGAGAACTTATCTTCTTGTTTGGGCATGAAGTGTTGCACAATGTATATGATCACCTAGGTCGTAGCAAGCAAAACAAACACAATCCAATGCTAAGTAACATCGCCGCAGACTATTGCGTAAACAGAGATTTGAAAGACAATCGTATCGGTACTTTTATTACTACTGTGCCTGCACTGTATGATCGCAAGTATGATGGCATGAGCATGGAAGAAGTTTATGATCATCTTTATGAGAACGCTGACAAGATCAACATCGAAGACCTTGTAGATCAACTGTTGGACGAGCATTTAGATGGCGAAGATGACGGACAAGGTGATGGCGGTCAGCCTCAAGAAGATGGAAATGGTAACCTTGTTAGCAAGAGCAAACCCAAGTACAGCAAAGAACAAAAGCAAGAGATCAGAGATCAGATCAAAGAAAGCCTACTACAAAGTGCTGCTGGTGCAAGTGCTGGTGAGATGCCTGCAGGTGTAAAGCGTATTATCAAGGATCTCACAGAGCCTAAAATGCCTTGGCAAGAACTGCTTAACATGAGTATCCAAAGCACACTTAAAGGTGACTACTCGTTTATGGCTCGTAGCAAAAAAGGCTACTTCAGCGATGTTGCGCTGCCTGGGCAGACTCCAGAAGAAACTATTGACATTGCACTAGCACTGGACATGAGTGGTAGTATCAGCGACACAATGGGCAAGGAAATGTTGTCAGAAGTGCGTGGCATTATGGAGCAGTTCCAGGACTTTAAGATCAAAGTATGGTGCTTTGATACACAGTGCTACAACTATGCAGAGTTTAGTCCACAGAACATTGACGAGTTTGATGACTATGCTATTACTGGTGGAGGTGGCACAGACTTTGATGCTAACTGGACATTCATGAAAGAAAACGAAATCCGTCCAGAACGCTTTATTATGTTCACAGATGGTTATCCTTGGAATAGTTGGGGTGATCCAGACTACTGTGATACTGTGTTTATTATCCACGGCAGTGAGGACATTGTTCCTCCGTTTGGTAACCATGCTTACTACGAGGAAACTAAATAGTTATATAGTAAGTTAACTCGTATTAGTCTCAGGATGACTATACAAAGGAGAAGCCGCAATGCGTTATTTTGCAGCAATAGCGGCTATTACATTTTTAAGTGGCGGTGTCGCTAGTAGTGTTTTAGCACAAGAACCAGAATGGGTTGGGAAACCTGTCCAATGCGCAAGTATTGACGAAATATCAAAAATGGTAGAAGGCAGAGGACTGCAACTAACATTTGCTGGTACAGGATTTAGCAAGAGTGTGAACTTTCCAGATCCAATTCCTGTGTATGTATTTTTAGGAATTAATCCTGATACAAAAGATTGGGCAATAACTGAAGTTAACCAAGCTGGCGATGAAGGATGCATGGTAGAATATGGCACTGGCTTTTCAATTGACGGAAATACTATGAAAAATCTAGTAGACCCTAGTTCATAATAATAAGTAATAGTAGCATATAATTATTGACATAAAATTCTAATTCACATATAATACTAATAATGATATCAAAGACAATAGGAGATTCGAATGTCTGAAGAAGAAAACATGCCTGCGGAAACTGCAGAATCCGCAGAAGCACCGGCGGCACCTACACTGGGTGTTAATGATCTAAAACTTATGGCTAACATTATTGAAGTCGTAAGCAACCGTGGTGCTATTAAAGCAAACGAAATGGCTGCCGTTGGCACACTGTATAACAATCTAATGAGTTTTTTGATTGCTAACGGTGCTGTAAATGTACCACAGCCTGAAGTAGCAGATGATGCGCCAGTAGGCGAAGATGCTGCTGAAGTAGAAGCAACAGAGGAAGAATCAAATGATTAAGCATGTAGGCAGACAAGGTGACAAAAAAGTTGTTGTAGTCTTCCGTGAAGTGCCAGGCGAAGAGCATATGGCATTGGTTGTTTATCCTGATCAATTGCAGCAACACTTGCATGATGATTTGATGAACGCTATCCAAAGTGTTAAAGGTCAAGAAGCAAAAGACCTTGGCAATGCACTTCATGGTATTACGGGCACTAACGGAAAAACTATTCTAAACACTATCCACAGCGAACACTTTATGAAAAAGATTCGCACACAGGATATTCTCATGATTCCGCAGCCAAACAATCCAGGTGTTCGACTAGATGAACTTAACAGGATCATTCGCGATCTAGACACAGGAGCAGATGCGGCTGCGCAACTAGCAGATCTAGATGCTAATGCTGGACTTGCTGATCCTCAGAAAAAAGCAAAAGGTATTGCAGCGGCAGCGGCAGCAACTGGTAGCACTGGTGTGCTAACTGACGAAGCTATTGCACAAAATCTCGTGCAGCAAGCAGAGCAAATGAAAGCACAAATGGCTACGCTGGAAGCAGAAGCAGCTCGTTTGATGGAAGAAGCACAGTCGCTTAATCCTTCACTAAAGCCAAAAGCAAAGCGTGGACGTAAACCTGCAGCAAAGGCAACAGCATAAAATGAAAGTACAACTAGTAAGTTATAGCAAACCTGCACCGGGGTTTGAAGCAGAAGGTGTCGATGACGTACAAGAACTCATTGCATTTTGTGCAAGAGTAAGTAATCCTAGCGCACAGATCAATACTGAAACAAGCGAGAAACTTATTAGGTACTTGGTTAAACATCAGCATTGGAGTCCATTAGAAATGGTCAGTGCTTGTCTTGAAATTGAAACTACTCGTGATATTGCACACCAAATCGTGCGTCACCGTAGTTTCAGTTTTCAAGAGTTTAGTCAGCGTTATGCTAATCCTGTTGAGGACTTGGCTTTTGCAAGTCGCGAAGCACGACTACAGGATACAAAGAATCGTCAAAACAGCATCGAACTTGATCTGGAAAATGACGAAGAAGATCAAAAGCTAGATCAAATGTGGCGAGCAAAACAGGATGCAGTTATTATGGCTGCAGACAAGGCTTACCGCTGGGCTATTGAAAATGGTATTGCTAAAGAGCAAGCCCGTGTAGTTCTTCCAGAAGGACTAACAAAGACCCGTTTGTATATGAACGGTACTCTACGCAGTTGGGTTCATTATATTGAATTGCGTAGTGCGCATGGCACACAAAAAGAGCATATGGAAATTGCTAAAGAATGTGCTAAAGTTATCTCAGAAATCTTTCCACTCGCAGAAACTCTTTAAGGAGTAACACAATGGGCGCACGCCATCCTCGCGAAACTATCAATCAACTTGGTGCTGATCAAATCTATTTTATTCTAGCAGCACGCCATTTAATCAGACAAGGTGTTGTTAAATCACCCGGCGATGCTATTCGTTATATGGAAAAAAACAACAGTGACGTTGATGCTATCATTGAAGAACTAGTAGTAAGCAAGCAAGTAAAAATTGCTGTAGAAGAACCAGAAACAGTAGATGAATGAAAATACTAGCACTTAGTCCTCATCCAGACGATGTCGAAATGGGTGCAGGTGGCTTTCTACTAAAAGCAATAGACAAAGGTGCAGAAGTGCATATTGTCTATTGTCTGCATGAAAAATACCTTACAGTCCAAAACAATGCTAAACAATTTAATTACAGATTTAGTTGGCTAAAGAATACTACATTAAAAACACAACGACCTGAATACAACAGCGATAATGTGAAACATTTAGACAGTATATTATATGCTGATAATTATACACACTTACTAATTCCTCACTACGGCGACAGTCACCAAGATCATAAAACAGTTAATGCACTTGCACAAAGTAGTGCAAGGCGTTTTAATGGTATGATTCTACAATACGAAGTTGCACTGTATACAAACAGAAATCATAATTTTAAACCTAACGTATTTTTTGGTATAGACGGATACACTGATCAAAAATGCGCATGGGTAACTTCTTATGAAGACGTATCGCAGCATAATTGGGAAACCGTACAAAGTTTAAGTTTTGTTCGAGGAAACGAAACTGACAATGCACACGCAGAGGCTTTTGAATTATTAAAATGGTCAAATTTTTCAATTTAGATAGACATTGGGATAGTGTGAGAGATAGAGTACAAACTCTCACAGATGACAGTTTAAGTCTTGGACTGTGTCAAAAGTCGCCTGTTATTCAGAGAGTTGAAAGCAGGATAGCCACAATAGCCAATCGACTTCGTGCGGTAACATTTTCAAATTGCAGTGATGCACTTGCACAAGGACTGCGCAACTTACAGTTGCCATCAGGTAGTGAAGTATTAGTGCCTGAATATACTTTTATATCCTCTATTAATGCCATAAGGTTAGCCGGACTTAACCCAGTTTTAGTAGATGTAGATGAGTTTTATCATATTGATTTACTAGATGCGGCAAGCAAAATATCTAACAATACACGAGTATTGTTGTATGTTACACTGTTAGGCAGTCCTGCTAGATCAGATATAAACGAGTGGTGCAGCAAATATAACCTATTACTAGTAGAAGATGCTGCGCAGAGTTTTGGCACTGACTTGGCAAACAGTGCATTCAGTGTGCTTAGTTTTAGCCCTAGTAAACCTTGTCCTACATTTGGAAGTGGAGGTGCGCTAGTAACTGATGATGTGCCTACAAGCTGGATTGCCAAGCAAACCAGACTACACGGAAATCAAGACTACATTGGCATCAACAGTATGATGAGTACTACAGAAGCAAGTGCGTTGCAAATCAATTTAGGACTGTTAGATGAGCATCTCGCAAGACGTCGAGAAATTGCCAATCATTATTTTAGAGAGCTAACAGACAAATATCAATTTCCAAAATATAGAAAAGGTTGCACTTACAGTAAATTTATTATACAATCTACTAGTAGAGATGATCTTAAACTTCATCTTGACAAAAACAATATACAAACAATGATACATTATAATAAAGAGTTTACACAACCAAACTGCAAAAAATTAAGTAAAATAAGTCTTACACTACCTAATTGTAGTTACATGACAGATCAAGAAGTAGAAAGGGTAATAAAATGTCTAAAAGAATTTTAATTCTGGGAGGACACGGATTTATCGGCAGTCATACTGCTAATATTCTTAAAAAGCAAGGACACACAATTGGTGTAGTGGATTGCTATCACAGATACTATACTTTTCCACAAGAAGAATATGATTGTGTATTAAAACAGCGGCAAGACTTGTGCAATGCTGATTATGTATATCCAGGACAAATCGAAGATCCTGTGTTTATGGAAAATACATTTAAAAACTTTAACCCTGATATTGTTATTCATGTTGCAACATATCCAAACGCATATATGGTAAAACGCAATGTTATTGACGCAACAGGAAACATGATTACAGCAACCGCTGTGGTACTAGATTTGTGTGTAGAATATGACGTAGAACGTATTGTGTTTAGTAGCAGTTCAATGGTGTATGGTGACTTTACCCGACAGGCACCTATTGAAACAGATCGTTGTAATCCTCTTACACTATATGGTAGTTATAAACTGCAAGGTGAAAAAATGTGTCAAATCTGGCAACGTGAAAAAGGATTAGAGTATACAATCTTACGTCCAAGTGCGCTATATGGCACAAGAGATATGATTGTGCGTGTTATCAGTAAACTTGCAGAAGCGGCACTTACTACAGGTGAATTGCGTGTACAAGGTCCTGATAATAAACTAGACTTTAGTTGGGTGGGAGATGTTGCTAGTGCGTTTGCAACAGCCGCAACTCACAAAAATTGTGCTAATGAAATCTTTAACTGTACTCGCGGAAGAGGTCGCACTATTATGGAAGCGGCTGAGATGGTACAAGCAAGATTAGGCGGTAATATAACTACACTACCACATGATGACTTTTATCCCAATAGAGACACACTCACAAGTGACAAACTAAAGAATAGCACAGATTGGAATCCTCTTATGGATATTGATCAAGGTATTCCGCAGTATTTGGATTGGTTGTTAGAACAGCCTTACATTAAAAAGTTGGCTGCGTAATACTAGTATAACGTTTTTCAAAATAGGCTTTTAACCAAGGCCAGTCATAACTATTCAACAGGGCATCATAACTGCCCTGTTCTTGTGAGTAGTATTCCTGTGCATCTTTTGCACCTTGTAAACACCATTCAGCATTATCGCCTTCAGCAACAGTACACCATGTTTGTAAACGATATGCAATCTCTGGACGAGGATCTCCGAGATCAACTTCACGTTGCAGTTTAAGTACTTCTCTAAATGCACTGCGCCAAGTGATCCATGGATCTTCGTTAAAACGACTAATACTCGCCACAACAGGAATAGTATCGTGATTACTACTAAGTGTAAAGTCTAGTCCTGCTTCTGTATCAAGTGTAAGTTGACGATTGTATATGTTAATGTTCATAGCACCATATTCTAATCCGTTTAGAGGATTGCGACTGTGCAACATATAGTGTTTTGTTTCTTCTAAATAGTCTGGTTGTAAATCGAATTTAAAAGTATCCAGCACTTCTGTTTTAGCAAACACTGCATAGAACCACGCGGTTTCACTTAGAGTAGCGGCTGCTTTATACGCTTGTGTGCGACCGTCTACTCCATCACTGCGTACAAGTCTATTTGTGCAAGCATTGTTTTTATGTACTTTGCACAGCTGATTCCAGTTTAAATCGGCGTTTTTTTCGCCGTTTGAAATGAACACTATATCTAGTGGCTTATCCTCGCATTTTAAGTGGTTATGACGCAATATGTATGGGTAGTCATAGTACTGTGTCCGAAAATGCTGTTTACAGTCGCGCGGCACCAAGAGTACACTACCGCTTGTGTTAAACACATGAATAGCACGGTTTTCCCATAAATTAGGATTGTATTCTACAATTTGTTGATTGTTATTAATTACCCATTCATACATATCACCTAGTGTAGTACGCCGTACACCATCACTATGCCAGTTAATATGTTCATACCAGCCCAATACCTTAAGGCCCTCTGCTTGACGCTTAAACGCTGCTACAGGTATGAGGAAAGTATCACCGAACTTACAATCGCCGCTTGCCCAACAGTGTATTTGTGTTGCTTCCCAAGGCACAGGTTGCCAAGCGAAATCAAAGTCTGTGTAATCGCACAAATCACTTACAACCCATACATATTCCGTTGTAGCCTTTTCAACTATGCGTTTAATAGTTGCCAGGTGTGTATTATTATATCGTGTGTATTGTGTGTGAGGAGGCAGCGTAGTTTCGCCGCCCATTTGCATACAGTAAATGTCAAACATTGATCACCATATTGGACTTGGTTCCTCTGTTATTCTATAACTCTGATATATACTCATACGCCGATTGATAACAGGACTACGCATACCATGTTCGTGTTGTGTAGGATTAAACATCAAGTAGCCGCCATTTTTAATATAAGGAACACTGCGCCAAGTGCCATCAATATAACAGTGAGTGCCCATGCTTGCATCACCTTTGCAGAGATATATCTGCACATTAGCACTTAGGTTAGGACTTAAATCTTTGTGTACTTCGTTGATATAACCCTCGTAGTCATACCATAACTGTGTTGCATTGGCAAAACACGGTGTAGCGAAGTATTCTTGGATCTTTTCCTCTATTAGAGGTAGTTGCAATCCTTTGGTGTAATGCCCTTCGTCTCGTGTAGTTGCTCCCTGACCTAACCGTTGCCAGCAATCTCTTTGTTTGAAATATTTGCGTAGTTTCTTTATCGTTTCTTTATCAAAGGCATCTTCAATACGATAAAAATCATCATGTAATCTTATTAACTGCATACCTTTAGTATCCTAAAAACTTATTTCTGTTTTCAACAATATACCGTGTGTTTAAATTAATATTTTCCAGAGTAGTTTGACTGCGCTTTACAAGTGTACACATTAAACGTCGATTATTTTCTAGTCTGATTTCTAAATTTGGTATAGTGTTAATATCCATTGTAGCAAGTTTATGTATTTCTCGCAAATAAAGTTCCATGCGCACCATTGGATCTCGCTGTATATCATAATTGTAGTCAACAACGTCTCTAAAAATATCAAATCCAAACTGTTCTATATAGTGCATAAGATTCCTACTACTTGTACTAACTGGAATCTTTCCCCAGAAGAATGCTTTTGTACTTTTTTCTGTTAAGAACGGCACATCTTCAAAGTATGTTTCAACACTAAAATCAAATAAAAAGTCTAATAACGGAAAGTACCACACATATTGTCTAGGATTATCAGTCTGGTTATCTGTATATTGAACATCTTTAAAATTCTTATAAGGCTTTACTAAAAGATGGTCAACATTAATGTTATACCTGTTAACATTTCTGTAACTTACATGTCCCGACTCTAATAAGTTTTTTTCTTGCAAAAAATCAAAAAGCTGGCGTCTGGTATCCGTGCTTCTGTTTATTAAACAACAATAATTTTTCGTATACTCAGTTTGTATATGCACAGGTGGCTCAGCATTTACATCTATATGATCAGGAATTTGCCCAAATGCAATCAGAGGTTGATGATAATACACAAAGTTCGTGTAACGTTTTTCTAACTCTATAAATTCTCTACTAGGAAGCATAGGACTATAAAAGCAAACATAGTTTATATCTATGCCATTTACACTTTGATTTAAATATGTTTTTATATCATTAATGACATTACCTCCAAATAAGTTATCGCCAAAATGTACAAAACTATAAACAAAGTCGGTCTTAGCAAATGCTACGGACATAGTATCTGTATACAGACTATAATTATCTAATTTAGCAGGTATAATGTGAACACTGTATATATCTTCTAACTGCATACCTTAACACCATAACGCTGCTCAAATCTATCTGCGTCTGCACGATTGTTTACCATGGGTTCGCCTTTGATATTTAGACTTGTGTTTAGTAGCAGAGGACAACCTGTCATAAAGTACCACTTCTCAAGCAACGCTCTTACACCTGGATGATCATTCTTGCCCACTGTTTGCACACGAGCAGTTCCATCAGCATGACAAATAGCAGGATATAGTTCTGGTTGTTTTACATAGTATACACCCTGCATATATGGATTAGTGCCGCCATGCATGTTAAAAATATCCTCAGCATGTTCTTCTAATACCATTGGTGCA
>Ga0209652_1003583_pt1 | contig 11328 bp, 7 predicted proteins | sample SaaInl74LU_5_DNA_FD_184641 | JGI IMG/M metagenome (GOLD analysis project Ga0209652, IMG submission 184641) | Marine microbial communities from expanding oxygen minimum zones in the Saanich Inlet - ESP_74LU_5_DNA (SPAdes) (version 2) | ecosystem: Environmental > Aquatic > Marine > Intertidal zone ...
TCAGCCGCCAAAGACAGCCAGTATGACCCAATCCAAAACTTCCCCGCACTCGTCAAATGGTTCACAAGCCACGGTGGCCAAATCGACCCGCGCATCACCCTCGGCTACGAACCCTCCACCAACCCCAAAGTACGCATCCGCGGCATGATTGCCACTGCGCACATTGAACCCGAAACGGTATTAATTCACACTCCTGCCTCATTAATGATTAGTGACTTTGATAGAAATCACTGTGAGGTGATTCAACGGGTCGTTGAGGAGTTGGAATTGGGCGAGGAAAGTAAGTGGGATATGTATTTCAACTTTGATGGATCTTCTGCTTCGGTGCCAGCTGCTGGATTGGACAATGGTGAGGAGGAAGAGCAGGGACATGGGCAGAGACATACACGAACTCCTACTCAATGGAAAACAGAAGATCAACCTGGCAGCAGGGCGATTCAAGAATTGCAGGGTTTGCCTCCCACGGGTGACACTCACCGTCATATCAATTGGTATACCTCCGCTTGCAATGACTCCGAGGAACTCACACCTATTCAACTCAAGGCATTCGTAATGTTTCTAACACGTGCCGCTGACAGGGGAATGGTGCCCATGTACGATTTAATGAATCATCACAATGGACTGATCAATACACGTCTTCAGGTCGATGAGGAGGGAGGAATGTCCGTGATTGCTGCTACAGCGATAGAGGAGAATGAACCAATTTACAATACCTATAGTCGTGGTGGGGGTGAAAGTACAGTGGATGTATTCAATACATATGGGTTTGTGGAAGATTATCCTCAATTATGGAGGTGGAGTGATGTGGATATGATTGTTAAGGCAGAGGATCCTAATCATGCTTTCGGAAGATATGTTGGTCCAGATGAGAATAGTGGTGTGGATGCCGATGGGAGAGCTTTTGAACCTAACTCACATCATTATGAGCTATTGGTAATTTCACCTACATTGGCAGCACTTCATCCGACCAAGGCCTTAGTGCATATATTGGGGAATGGTCGCCGTACCAACGAGGAATGGAAAGTGGAAATTAACAATCATCATGCCACATTACGCAAATCTCATGTCAATGCCATGCATGATTCGGCATTGGCTGTTCTGAGCGAATTACCCACAACAATTAAAGAGGATGAAAATACAATATTGCCAAATGAACGACGATTGTTTGAAAAGGTGAAGAAGAAGGGGAGGGTGGATCAGAGTAAGGCTGATACGATTCAGGCGATTGAGTATCGTTTGGCGTTTAAGAAGGCGTTGAAGTTGGCGGTCGATGTTGCGAGGAGAGAACAGTTTTATTTGGACTCGGAGGAGTTGTAGTTAACTTGACTCATATAATATATAAATAGATAGTTGGGTGATAGTGACATTTAATCTATAGTTACATTTTATCTGTACAAAGAGGATTGGAACCCATGTGAGATTGTTGTGATCAGGCAATTCTCGCTCTTAACCCTCTTATCCTCAACCGAGAAGGCAGCAGCACAATAATTCACACAAGCATTCACAAATCTCATCGCATTCCTCGTCGCAATCGCAATCTTCATCTTCTCCTCCAGACCCTCCATCGCCGTTGTCACAAGGTGGTTCAACAGGCAGAGTTACGCCAGGATCAGGAAATAGTTTGTCAACAGCTTTCTCAACTCCGACTCCAACTACTTCTTCACCAACTTTTTCACCAAATTTTTCTGCAATATCTCTAACCATGGTTTTACTTTCAGGCGCATTGCTGTGGCTGTTGGGTAATGAATGAGGATGAGGTGCTGTTGCAGTGCTATTGGGCGTATTTACATAAATAGCACTGGGCGGCATATTTGCTTGTTGTTTTCCGATTGTTATATCCTTTATCGCAGCTGCAGATTATGAGACTACGACCTTCATGCCTGAAATAGTCGTGCACTGCCATAGAGAGTAGGGAATAATTGAGGGCGGATCTTGGTCTTGGCTCGCCCACACACAAAATAATTTCTCATTTACAAGACTTGTGACTTGTTGCACGACTCTGCTCTCTTTGAGAAAAGTCCCTGTCTGCTCTATCTCAATGTTGCTAAGCAGAGAACACATTTCTACCATGGCTCCGATGCCGAAGAAGAAGTTAACATTGACGATGGGCGATGTAGATGGAGGAGAGAGCATTTATCTTCTGCTATTTGTAGATATCTTGGGCTGTTGGCAGATATTGCGGAGGGTGAACTGAATTTGGACTCGGAGAAGTTGCAATATATTATTCATAGCGTAGATAGTTGGGTGATAGGAAGTGACATTTACTATAGTTACATTTTATCGTTACAAAGAGGGTGGCCTCATCGTAGCAAGAATATGAGATGCCGTGGTAAGGTAGAAGGATGTCTCATATTCTTCACCAAAGAGGCAGCAACACAGATGCCCAAATCTCATTGCATTCAACAGAATCACAGCAGCAGCGAGCACTTTTGCACTGGATTAGCTACTATTAGCCAACCTCTGTAGCGGCTCGCTCGACAACGGCCGCAGTTCGGCCTTGATACGATGCCGAAGAGGAATGCATTCTTGGCCTGCCGAATATCTTCGTTTGCGACTGATGGTATCACTCCATTCGACCTCGAGGGGCTCTTGCATTTCCACATCATCTATTTCATCCATCGATTGATCTAGTGTAGGGCTTTGAATGCTTTCGTCATCATCGTCTAATTCATACGTTGTCACGAGCATCGAGCAAAAACTGGCATCAGGCGGAGCCTTTGTCCATCCCAGCTTCCAAGCAACAAAGCAGTAAAGTCCCACCACAAACGCCTCCATTAGACCATAGAACAATGGCACAAGCAATGCCTGCCCCCTTTCAGATGGTGTGTCAAACATTGCCACCGCAGCAGACATTGCAATTCCTACATTTTGGTAACAACACTCGACTCCTACAGAAACGGTTTCTGGTCGTTTCAAACGTGCGCAAACACCAGCAAAAGTGGCAAGGAATAGACCAACAAGACAAGGGGCGCTTACTCCAATGTAAAATGCCCAGGACTGTCCCCAAATTCGAGCTTGTTCATCACCCGAAAGTGAAGATAACACAACTGAAAAGATAACTAGGAACACACCCGACATGGATCCCATCTGATTTGCGGAGCGTTTAAACCGATGACTCGATATGTTGAACGAGGCAAACAACCCCAACCCAATTGCCAGAATCACGATTACCAGACTGGTCAATAGGGACGCCCAATCTATATGATTGATGATACTTTGGTCGCTCTCCGTACTAGCTCCAAATGCAGCATTGGCATATATCAAAAGGTTGACAGGTAGCATTACCGCACTAACCATGGTACTAACCGCAGTCATGGTGACACTCAATGCAAGATCGGCATTGAACATACTGCACCACAAATTACTATACGATCCACCTGGACTGGCCGTAACAATCAGTAGCGAAATCCCCATTGGTCTCGTAAGACCATGATCAGACAATAATAGAATAGAGAGATATCCCAACAATGGCATGATGAAGAACTGTGTAGCGACTCCTGTAAGAATGGCAAATTTGTTATGTACCTGTTCCCGAAGATGTTTGACCTCCACCGTTGCCGACATGCCAAATATGAGTAAGAAGAGTAGTGCCGATGATATTATTTGAGACAAGATGTCGAGCCATTCACTTTCTATGATGGATTTCATTTGGCGCTCTGTCAATACTTCGTCGATCCCGGGAAGGATAATGTCGCTGCTGTTGCTGTCGAAGATGAGAAGTTCTGAGAGTTTGCTGCTGTTGTCAGCAATCATTTGGTCGTCGAACTCTGCATCCATATTATCCATCATATTTCGTAAGCTCGTCGATACTCTATGTGCATGTTGTAGTGCTCAAGAGGGTCTGGTCTTGCCTTGTGCTTTGCTTGGTTCAGCTACAAGCTACAAGAAGTAGTTGTTGCCGAGACGTACTTCCATACATCATGTGAGACGTGAGACGTGCACCTTCTAGAGTTGAAGTTGTTCGTAAAGGTTATCCGATAGAAAAGGTGACGAGTTGAAGCAGACAGGCCTTTTATGGTCTGCTGTACGTCCTCATTCAAAATCAAAAGAGAGACTGTAACCTTTGTTCAGAAAAACTACAATATTAATAAGGGGAATCACTTTATAAGACTGGCTTTGCTCTGAGAATTGACTCTTGCTTCTGGGAATTGACTCTTGCTATTGAATGGCTCTTGCTTTTGACAGACAGTGGATGTTTTACGGAGAGAGTGGTCTCTGAGGCGGATGAGTATTGTATGGAGGATAGCGTACTCAAGTGACAGCATGTAAGAAAGACGCTGAAGTTAATTGGCGGTAGATAAGTGGAGAGTGCAGCGAGAAGTTTGATGTGATCATAGTTTGCAGTTGTTGATCCTACAGTGATGGTTAATGAATTTATATGTCATCGTTACAAAAAGGACAGGCATAGAATGTGAGATGTTGTGAATAGACGGACAGTGATTACTTGCTTGCGATTATGTATTGAGCTCAGGATATAAATTCTCCCGCTTTGCGTTTTCACAGCTGCGGACTACGACGTGTTCACTAAGAGTAAATAATAATGCAGTATCGGTTTCCATTCATACTTTAACTTGCTTGTTGCTTGTCGATTGCAACATTCCTTGTGGTACTCATCGCAGCTCTGAGACCATCTTAATGTTATATTCTGCGTGGAAGAAGTAATTTGCTAACCTAAATAGATGCTTCGAGACTAATCTTCGTTAACCATTCTCTTCGCATTGTGATATAAAGTAACTTTACTAAAGTTACATTTTCGCTACGAGACTGAACATAACTATAACTGATACTGATGAAGAGTTTGTGGGATAGGGAGGCGTATGCGATGCAATACAGTGATCTCTCTCGTTTTCCACAACCTATAGGAAGCACATTCACATTCTTAACAAAGACTAAAGAGGGCACAACACTGTCCCACCGCGTTGAAACATTGCAAACATGCTGCACATGAACTCATTTCTTTCTGAGTCTTATTTTTTCCATCAGCTGTTGCTGCTTCGTTTGCGACTTTGGCATTTCCTCTGTCCATCATAGTATTACCTGCAGGTGCTGCTGTATCCTGAACGCCCACCACAAGCTCTTGACGTGCTGGTGTAGCATGTTCGGGATTGCTCAGGTCCTTCTTAATTTGCCCCTCTTTGCGTACCTCGGGCTCTCCACCCTTGGGCAAGTTTCTCTTCTTCAGAAACTGTTTATCAGCTTCGATTGCAGCAGTAAGAATAGACTGCCGGTGAGTTTGTTCCGCAACTTTATCACCAGAAATAATACCGAGCTTTCCTCGAGCATAGGATGCAAGATCTCGAGCATCAGCCCAAGATATATTCAGCGTTTTGCACAACTCTGCCTCGATGGTCAACATGCTTGCTTCTAATTGTCGTCTGCGCAATAAGTCGTGGTGAATATTCGTGGAACAAATAATGTGACTTACAGTAGGGACTCCTATGAGTTATCATGCTTTGTCAGTCTTGATACTGAGTCTTGATACCTGGTTTGAGCCAAAATTGGCCATGATCTTGGATGATGTGGACTGCAAAATTTGTTGAGAAGGTGGTGCCGGTGCCGAATTAATTTGTTTTGTGGGCGCTGTGAGGGGTAAGTAGTAAGTAGCGTGGCATAAGTAAGAATGCTTTCTCTGGCGCCACGATTGAATGGAATTGATTGATTGAACATGAATGACCTCAACTCTGCAGGCAGGCAGAAGAAGGCCATAGTGTAGAGGCTAATAACATCGATAACATTGCTGAAGATGGCATCGAAATCTGCAGACGAGATTGATCTCTCGATGAGCAGCACCCCGCAAAACAAGGAGCAACAGAAGCAACTTCAGCAGCAACAGCAACAGCGTTCAGAAGCATCCTATCTTAGCCAAACATCATCTCAATCATTAGCCCCAATAGCAGCAAACACATCTGGTGGGCATACGGCCAGAGGAGGAGCTTTCCCACTTGGCGGCATGTCACCGCTAAGTCTGATTGCTACGGAAGGAGTCGGAGTAGTCGGAGGATCTGCTGGCACTAGCAGTATGTTACTACCATCTGCTTATGGTGCTGCCTGTCATGATGCAACATCAATTACGTTGGGGATTGATGAACGCGCCGCTGCTGCTTCCATGAGTCTCCTTCGTGGGGATGGAAGTTTAGATCACTTGTTGCAATCAACACCGAGAAAGAAACCCCCAACTGATCAACAAAGAATGACGCCGCAGCAACATCCACTATTCATGAGTTCTCCATCTCAAGGTATGAAAATTAATCATTACATGACTCATGGATCGGAACTGAAGAGTTCTGCTGCTCAGCTAGAACTAAATGCACGGAGGAGCGGTGTTAAAAGGAAAGACCCCCTTTCTTCCGAGCTTCGATATGGATCGAATCCACCAGCTAGGTCTTTCGTACCATTATCATCGCAACAAGAATCAACAGCGCTGAAAGAGTTTCCCTTCATATTTGATGGATACTCAGGATGGGTATGTCGACATTGCTCCTACCTCGATCATTATCATCGTGGTCCAAACTACAGTATGAAGGGTGAGAAGCCACCTCCTAATGACTTTGTGGATAAGCATTTGCGTTTCTGCCCTGCTCTAAATCAAAGACTGTCATTTGATCTTGGCAGTATGATGGCTCAGGGTAGTCAGTATGATCAGATTCACATGCAGCATCCTCGCGAGGGAGAGGAGAAGGAAGTGGAGTATGCCACCCCAGAAGAAGAGAAGAAGTCCCCAAGAAGTAGGAAAGATACATCTACTTGGATGAGTCCTACGACTACGAGAGGGCTCGGCGATATGACACCGCAAGCTGAAGCTGTAGCGACAGCAGCATTTCCCCCTATGCACTCGCAGTTTTCGTCTCAAATGACGATGTCAACTGGAATGAGTCCACATAGGAAAGGCCCTAACTACCTTTCTCATATGATGCAACAGCGTTCTCCTCCCCGGAAACGTGTAGCTAAGAGAAACATATTTCCAGGGCATGAAATCACGAATAAAGCGTACGATAAGGCTCTTTCACTCCTTCAGAAAAGAGCTGACAACATGCCCCGACCATCTTCGTCAGATGACGTTGGATCTACACTTGTCAAAGAGGAGGATACCACTCTTGTCACGGATTACTTTTATTTCGTTGCTCTGCAGCTTACAGTATGCCGATTTATTGAAGAAGATACCAAGACACGAGGGGGCAAACGAAAGGATGTCCAACTTGGATATGGAGGACTCCAATGTAGTCACTGTGCCTCGACCCCATCAGCACGCAAGTTCTTTTGGTCAAACGTAGATCGGCTTGCCAATAGCTTTGCCGAGATTCCTGCACATGTATTGAAGTGCAAGACATGTCCCCCGGAAGTCACAGAGGCGCTTCTTGCGCTCAAGGTGCGGCATACTGAGCAGATGGCCTTGCTCCCAAGAGGATCACAGAAAGTATTCTTACGTCGTATGTGGCGTAGGCTTCATGATGGTGATGCTGACGCAGCACGAAAAGCTGACACATCGGTCGATCGTAAAGCATTGGAACTAGAGAAGTCCGAAAAAGTAACAAGTGGCACCGCTGCAAAAGTCCTCAAGAATGATAATGCTGTAACTCCACCCCAGGCACCACGTGATCCAGTGCTGCTTGCCGTGCCTCAAGACAAGGACTGGCTATCTGATTTGGACTGCTTCGTTAGAAGTTTTTACTGCTAGAAAAACAGATGTCGAGGATGCCGAAAAGGATCAGAAATATCTGATCCAACTTGGCCAAGTGGGAATCCGCTGCCTGCATTGCGCAAAATTGGGTGGAGGGGCTCGAGGCGACGCAGTCACATATCCTTGTGCTATCAGCGGCATTTATGAGTCCGTAAGAGAATTGCAGAGACGTCATTTTGATGAGTGTTCAAGCCTTCCTCAGGAATTGAAGAGTGAACGAAGCAAAATTACCAGCAGCGTCTCCAGTTTAAGTTCTGTGCTTCGAAGGTACTACGTCCAAGCTGCTAAAGCTCTCGGACTCTATGACTCGTTAGATGGTGGCATTAGAGCTGGAGGGACGATAACTTCGCTCACCCAGACTGGCTTTTCTGGACCTGCTGTAGCAGGAAAGCAAGAAACATCTTTGATGGATAGTGAAGACCAAGATGAGGAAGAAATGCCAGCAAAGAAGAAGAAGGCAAGAAGGTGATGCCAAAGGCAAAGATATTAGATCCCTCGGCAGCCTAAATCTGCGGCATTGAAATGATCCGATTTCTATTCTTCATGCACCTTGAAATCAACTTGACGTTCTAATCTTTTGTTTATTTATTAGTAGTAGTATTCTTTTGATTAAATCCCCCTACTATTACTATCCGTCCGTCACTTTTTTCATCCACTCTACTTCTTTTTCTACTTCACAACCCTACCCTCAATACTAATATTAGCACTCCTCTGACTCTGCTTATTCACCGGCCGTGCCTTATTCAACATCCTCTTCTGCAACGATTCCTTCGTATCCCCCTCCCTCCCCATACTACTCCGTGCCGCCTTGGCACTGACCAAATTACGCTTGTCGGAAACATCCCCGGTACGATCGGCGGGACGGACGGAGAATTGGAATCCCTTGGAATAGGGGACACGGACACGATTGTTACCAATGTCGGCAGAGTTTTTACTACCGGTATTGATGATTTGTGCCAAGTCGTCTTCATTTGTGGCACGACCACCTCTTCCTCTTGCCTTGGCACTCTTCTGCCCCGCCTGTTGCTGCTGTGCCTGATGACGAGCAATCCCCACCAACGACCCCATCTCATTCATCCCCCGCACCATCTGCGCCCGTTCCAAATCCCTCAAATTCCCACTCTTTTGAAAAATCGGACGACTCCACTGCTCAATCATTGCCTTTAACATCTTCTTCATATCGGGAGTTTCCGACTTGTGCTTGAATAATGCCATGACCACCTTGCCAAATCCCGATCGTTTCAAATCTTGACTATTGATACCATTCTCACCAGTCATGTTACTCAATGCTTCAATGATGCGACGCCTCACTGTCAAATTCCCCAATGTCTTTCCATCCGGTGGCAAGGGTTGCACCCACCGCTTACACACCATCAACAAATCCAAATCCAACAAGACACGTTGCATATCCTTCTGAGCCAACATTTCCATCACTTCCGATAACATTCCCAATTTCTTCAATGCCGGCTTCTTCGCAGCGATACTCTCGTCATCTGCATCAGCGGCACCGTCCATTTTACGTAAAAAGTCAGTCGCCTCTTGTTCCAATTGGGGTAATTTCTTCACCTCCTTTTTCTTCCGTTGCATACGTCTCACTGCCTCCTTGAGTGCCGCTGAGGCAGATGGACCATCTTCATCATCACTTAATGATATTTTATCCACCCCTCCACCACCCGATGACTTCTTTTTTCCACTCGACGAAGCCGCCTTCTTTTTTCGATCCTCTTCGGAATCGGAATCAGGCCGCTCATCATCAAAATGTTGCTCTGCATACAATTCCTTCAATGCCTCAGGATCTTCATCATCCGCATCAATAAAGTCATCATCTTCTTTGGTACGTGCAAATGTCGTCGAGTCGTAGGAATCACCTGATTCATAACCCTTTTTGTCCTCCCCTTCTTTTCCATCACCACCATTTTTGGAAGTGGGTTTGGAACGCTTCCGACGAGGTTCTTCTTCAGGGACACCCCCATTGGCAGCCTGTCGTTTCTTCTTGGCCAATTCTTCCATTTTTTCCTTCATGGTTCTGGCATCCTTCTTTTTTGGTTGGGCAGGTTTCTTTTTATTCTTGGTTGCTGCTGCTTTCTTTTTTTTAGTCGCCACCTTCTTCTTCTTCTTCTTTTTGGGAGCATCCTCGTCTTCACTAGAAGAGTCAAATAGTCCTCCTCCTCCTCCTTCCTTTTGGGGTGAACCAAAGTCTTCATCGTCACTATCATCATCATCGGTGTCGTTATCTGCATCAGGTTGTTGTTGTGGTGCCTTTTTTTTGGGAGAGGATTTCTTTTTCGTGGCAATTGGTTGAGATTTGGCAGCGGCGATTAAATCGTCCGTGTCGGCTTCGGAGGAGGAGTCGCCGAATAAGTCATTTTTGGTGGACATGGTTGTTGTTGATTGACTTTTGTGGTTGTGTGCGGATAGATCTAGTATTGTACCTACGTTGTGATTAGCGTCGCTCAATCTTCATCATTGTGGAGGGAGAGTGGAGGTCGTGGGAGGTGAGAAACGTCGTGATGGGCGAGTGACGATATGTTTGGTATTCATAGGGAAGCTTGTCATGATAATCTGCGGCCAGACTAAATGTACAATTGCAACGGTGTGATTTTTGCTCATGCAATTCTGAATTCTGCTCGCTTGGAGTTAGATACATAGCCAAAGAGAGGCGCTAGCAGCAATACAATACTTTCGCGGATATCATCTCTTGTTGTTCAACCATCACCGATGATGCAAGCAGCAGAAGATGATGAGATTTTCGTCTACATGGGCGGCGATCAAGTTGTGCCCAATGATGTTAGACGTGTCAGAATTGATAGATCTGTAAAAGTAATTCCTCAGCGAGCGTTCGAACATCGTACGCACCTAATATCTGTGGAGTTTCACGATGGGATCGAAAAAAATGAGGAGTGCGCATTCTATATGTGCAAAAATTTGAGGGCGTCTATTCAATTACTGGGCATCAAGTTCATCGAATACGGGGCGTTCGCTTCTTGTTTCGACTTGCCGGATGTGGAATTTGGTGATAAGCTGGAAACAATCGGAGATAGGTCATTCCAGAATTGCCTCTCATTGACAAATATCACAATTCCATCTGTTAGGAATATTGGAGCGCGGGCATTCTGTGGCTGTAAGCAGCTGACAGATTTAGATCTCCCAGAAAGACTGGAGACAATACAAAGATTTGCATTCGATCGCTGCGAAGGTCTGAGACGCGTCGCCATACCATTGAACTGTAGGATTGGCGATGAAGCATTCGAGTGTGGCGAAAAACTAACAACAGTTGATCTTGTTGGGGGGATCCACAAAGCTATCGCCTCTTTACACTTGGAGAGATGGAGAAATAATATGAAGGATGAAATGAATAGAATCCACCAAATTACTCATTCTTTTTTTCAGACAGGAGCAATACAGCGATGGATCGGATCTGTCATTCACAAAATTGAGCATTACAAAGTGGAGCACCAAGAAGTATTGAAGGAGGCTACAACGCTGCTTGAACTTGCTCTGTGGAAGGCCAATCTTGATGGCAATTTTGGGGGCATACTGGAGCAAACAGAAGTTAGAACAACGAGGAGACAACTGAAGAGAGCACGGAAGGAAAAGTGTGTTACGTCTGGTGCGAGTATTGTGATCAAGAATGTTCTGCCCTTTCTGAA
>Ga0209652_1003586_pt1 | contig 11327 bp, 6 predicted proteins | sample SaaInl74LU_5_DNA_FD_184641 | JGI IMG/M metagenome (GOLD analysis project Ga0209652, IMG submission 184641) | Marine microbial communities from expanding oxygen minimum zones in the Saanich Inlet - ESP_74LU_5_DNA (SPAdes) (version 2) | ecosystem: Environmental > Aquatic > Marine > Intertidal zone ...
CATTAGAACTGATAGGGCGAGGTATGCTGCCAAAGAATTCTGATCTACACGATGAATGAACAGCGAAATCGTATTACAAACTACATTTATTTATAAAGCCTAGGAAAGGATACAATCCAATCTCTTAGAAAAAAGCGTCTTCAAATTGAGATGCAGCATCGGGTGCTTCATTTTGCTGCACAACGACCTCCAGTGGTGGGCCACTATCCTGATTTTGCTGAATGTAAGGGTTTACCACACTGCCAGCTGCACGAGGTCTTTTTTGAATTGGTGCACTGCTCATGTATCCATGCTGGGTACTCGCTGCACTGTAGTTTGGCTGGGACTGGGAGAATTGACCCATTTGACCGACCGATTCTTGGCGGAAGTTTGACTCCACCTGCGAGAACTGGCCCCTCATTTGACCGACCGAGTCCTGGTGGAAGTTTGACTGGAAGCGATTCAGTTGCGGCACATACTGCTGCTGCTGCTGACTGAATTCATGCTGATGCGGCTGACTAAACTGAACAGACTCATGAGAAGTGCCTGGGCGGTGGTACATTTGTTGAGGAAAGTCATGACCGCCAACTGAATATCCTTGATCGAACGAATCCTCGTGATATGATGGCTGGAAACTGCTTTGCTGTGGCTGAATGAAATGTCGTGACCCTCTCAATTGCTGTTGCTGTGGCTGAACAAACTGCTGTTGCTGCTGATGAGGCATTGATAACCGACTTCTTGCAGTCATTCCAGTTCCTGGACGCGGAATCTGCTGGGGGAAATCGTACTGATGTCCAAAAGGACCCGGGCCCCTCATTTGATCGAACGAGTCCTCATGGAAAGTTGGCTGAAAGCTATTCAGTTGTGGCTGCATATTCTGCAAATACTGTTGCTGACCGTGACCGAATTGTTGCTGATGTGGTTGACTAAATTGATCATGCTCGTAGTTTCCTAAGTCATACTCTTGATATCTATTCCCAGCCGGAAAAGTTTGCTGATGGAAGGGGTCAGCGGAACTCATCTGCGACGCTCCATCATGGTCACCTTGATACCTCGTCGTCGTCATCTGGTGCCTGTGTTGGTTGAGCTCATTGGCTTTTCGTTGCAGCAAGTCGTGACTAGAGATTCGAGAAGATGATGTAGCATTCTTGCGGCGGGTCGCCGGTGTGCGAAACGTGCGGCTGCTGCGTGGCTTGGTGGCAGTGAAGTTAGATGACGCCACGGTAGATGGAAATATTGACGGCTCCTTGCTTTGGACGGCCTGTGAATCCAAGTTCTTTTCAATGCTATTTGGATCAAAGCTGTAGCTGGAAAATGGGTTCTCCTTTGGTGAATTGAACGCTGACGATTGGGATGTCTTCTGCTGTTTCTTCTGCTGGAACCAAGAAGATGTTGTATTACGCACTGCCCTGCTTTTACTGCTAGTATTGGCTGCAAAATGGGATGATTTCGTTCGACCAGAGGCACCAGCATTTCTCTGCTGTGAAGACGATCTTGAAGAGTTGTAAAGCGGAGCCGGAGTGTTATTTGTCTGCTGCTGCTGCTGAGTCTGACGTCGGCTTGGGTGGGGAGAGGGAGTGACAAGTGTTTGACTCTTAGTTTTTTGCTGCTGCCCTTTATTCAATGAATGAGGATTTTCTGTGTCGGAATCCGAGTCGACAACAATGCAATCTTCATCTTTCGACGTGTTTTTGTTGATTCGTCCTCTTTTGTGTAGTCGCAAATCGGATACTTTCGACACTGAGCTTTGATGAGAGTTGAAGAGCCTCTTTCGTGGCGATGGAGGTTTTGCCTTCGGAGCTGGCTTTTTAGTCTTCGGGGCTGAAGAAGATGCTCTTGCGGCTGCTGGGGACAATTTGAAAGAAGATTTTTCAATACTATCATTGCCGTCCACTGCAACTTTCTCGTCAATGCCAACAATATTGCCCAGCAGGCGAATACTAAGAATATATATATAAGAGATGATAGATGTGAGAAGGCGATTACATATGGTCGGAAGAAGACTCAAAAAGGTGGATCGACTTACTAGGCACGGCCAAACTTCGGAGGACAAGACACGATCATCTCAGCATCCGATGCAAGATCTTCACAGTAATGAAGCAAGCCACCAGGCCGGTCGGTGTACACTAGTAGGCTGTAGTATACTATTCGATCCCCACCTGTGTCCCCTCCTTTCACCTTTCGCTCTACCTTGATGTGCAGATCAAGTCCTCCCGCCTCATTTGGTTTGGTGCATGCAGATAGCTTGAGAGTACGCTGAAGAATCTTTGCCGAGGCAGTTCTCACGCCAGATGCAAAGGAAGGGGTCACATTGAGTGCGTCCACAATTTCTTCACTAGAACTGTTCATCGCATCGGCAAAAGTCTTTATGCCATTGTTGGTAAGCTTTTTCGTCATTTCGTGGCTGATTCCATTGATTTGATTCAACACGCCATCCTTTTCTCCCCAAAGGCTCGAATACAATGCCCTACGCATGAGCCAGCCTTGTACAGCTACTTGACCATTGCGACTACCCACTCGTGCATATTCTTCCACAGCTGCAAGAATTCGAAATGCTCCATCGAGAATATTGGACATTTCTCGCCGAAGAGAGGCATCACGAAAATGATGCTTGCCAATTGACGACTGAAGCAGCACAAAGGCTTTTTGCTCTGGAGTTTGGATGCGTATCTTTGACTGAGGTCCCTCAAACTTGTACTTTATGAGCTTGTAAGCCTCGTTGAGTTCCTTCTTCTCTGCGCGACGGACTGGAGTTTGGATCTTCTCGCATCTTGAAAGCATGTGAAGCAGTTGAAGTGGCCCACAATCATGTGGAAGTTTGACAATTGATTTCATGGTTTCAAAGTCAATAAAATTCCTGCTCATTATATGCGATGCAGCATCGGGACTAAAGGTACCATCATCTTGTTCTAAGATGGCCCGAATCTTCGAAAGCTTTGTGATTGAGTCAGCACATTTGGCAAGGAGGAAGGAGTGGATATTGTCATTGCCTCTACCACTGAGCCCATAGTACAGAGGATTGCTTTGGATACGGTGGAAAAGGAGAGAGTGCTTGATCCAATCAAGTGCCTCCTCCGCACAAGTTATCACTCCCTGTGAAATTTCATTGTTGAGACATTCCGTCAAATTATTACTTTCCAGAAGACGACTCTCTACAACTTTGAGACTGTCATTGGCATCGATGGTGGTATGAACAAGTTGTAAGATAAGAAAATTGTACGAAATGTGCCGATGATTTGATCAAATAGAAAGATGAACGTACCCTTGGGAAATGTTCTCATAGCGAGTCTTTGATAAAGAGTCTGTCATTATCTGTGGAGCAGAAAACATTGTACGGTTAGAGAGGGCAAGTAGAAAGAGGGCAGCAGCAAAGATGGACAGCAATGACATTGCAGGATTGGTCTTACCACAGCGGTTCCACTTTTGTCGAATCCTGGCCGACCAGCTCTTCCAACCATTTGCAGGAGTGTCCCCATATCGATATCTTGATGACCATTTGCAGCTCCACGATACGCCGATGTGCCTTTGATCACAACGAGGAATGCAGGCAAATTTACTCCCATGGCTAAGGTTGATGTTGCACAAAGGCAAAAAAGAGATCCGCTCGTAAAAGCTTCTTCCACAATCCTGCGGTCACTTGCATCGAGTCCTGCGTGGTGAAAGGCAATTCCTCGTAGTAGACACTTCTGTAATGACGGTGTATTGGTTTGTCCAGCAAATTTTCTCAGTGCAGAGTCGTTCAATTTCGTTGGAGCGGTGTACGAGTTCGATAGCTGTGATGACAGCGTCTCAGTCTCCTTCTTGGAATGGCAAAAAACAATGGCTGGACGACCCGAGGAGAACCGCTTCAATATGCTAGGGACGTGTTGGTCAAGGCTTTTATCAAAGAGATATCTGTTTTTGCCAATGTGGCCACATGCCTGCACAAATATGCTCAAAGGAACTGGCCTGTAAGAGTCATCAAATACATACGCTTCGCCGGACTCGACAAAAGATGCGAGTTGACCCAAATTAGGGAGGGTTGCGGATACAGCAACTATTCTCATGTTGGTCATGAGATCGTTTGGCTGTGCTTGTTTGAAGCTATCGTGTAGCGTGTGAAGATGGGATGGAAGCAAGAAGTTGATCAGTCGACATTTGACGAAGCACTTCACTAACAAATACACACAAATACTCACCTTGATGATGCAATTTCGTAGCTCGCAAGCATTCTAGATGAAGCTGCCCTTTGAATGGTCTTCATGCGGCTAATCACGGACTCCAAGCAACTACCACGATCTTTTTCACCAATCATGTGGACTTCGTCTACCAACATTAGCTTCACGCTGCCCAGTAGTACCACATAATCATTCCAACGTCTTGTAATAGAATCCCACTTCTCAGGAGTTGTTAGAATCAAATGTGCTTTGGCTATTTCACCATATGATGATGTTGCATTTGCATCGCCAGTGATAGTAGTGCAAACGATACTTCTATCAATATGTGCCAAACGATTTGACCAGTCCTGTTGACGCTCATCACAAAGAGCTTTATTGGGAGCAATGTAGACAACTTTCACACTGGAGACTCCTCCGCTGACACCACGCTGCGGTTGTCCATTGAGTTTCAAAGCAAATAACCTCGCCATGGCCATTTCAAACAACACAGTCTTCCCAGCACCAGTGGGCGCACTTACAATCACATTATCGTCACTATTGGCCAATACTTGCACCATTTCAGACTGCATATGATTGAATGACTGGAATTTGGATTGCCAAATATTCCGCACAGGACTAGAGAAGACGTTGTTCACGGGGGTGTTGCGTCGGTTATGAGTGGGACGATTTTGGCTGCTCAATTTGTGGACGATAGGGTCAGCTTTTCTTGTGAATGCAGGAGGCTTGAAATGAGATCGGTCGATGCCTAGAATCTGCACTTCATCTTTCTGTGATGATGAGCTAATATCAGGCAAGGAAGTCACTTGAGTTGAACCTTTGATGATAGGTTTATCTGTCTTGGTGGCCACTTGAGCAGCATCGATCTGGCGGTGTGGGATTTGAAGAGGGATCTCTTGCTGTTGTGTCTTCTCGACTCGGCCTTGCTTCTGATACGGATTGAACACTGACGGCTTGGTAGTTTGCTGTGGCTTGTCAGCGTCGTCTTCGTCTCTCCTCGGGATACTGAGAGAGTCATCGTCGCTTGATTCCTCCAAAATTTCTTCTGCTGGAGGAGATGCCTTCTTTTCGCAATTGTAACTGATAGTATAGTCTCGTAAGGTATTCGTAGAGCTGTTCTCCTTGTTCACTGTACTAGAGCTTTGGGTAGTCTGCTTCGTCGATCCTGCGTCTTCGCCATCTTGACCTTCATTCGATGAATCGTCTTCCTCCAAATCAACCAACTCCTCAACATTCAACGAGGCATCAATGGGAGAAGTAGATTCTGTCAAATTGCCACTTCCACAATTCTTCTCCTCTTCCTTGCCATTCACTTTCGATGGCGTGGGGTCAGAAAAGAATTCTACTAATGCATCATCGTCCATTTCATGGTCTGAAAGCATGTCTCCATCGTCGTCTGATTCGTCCCCGGTGCTCTTGTTCAAACTCGTCCCACTGTGTTTATTATCTTTAGTAGCAACACTTTCATCATCATCAGATGAAGATGACGACGAGGAAGAAGAGGAGGAGGAGGAGCTACTACCAATGCTAATAACATCTTCATCCGCCTTTTTGCTCTTGCCTCCATCCTTCTTCGTGGAGCCATGATTAACTGCACCCTTCGTCCCATGATCCTCGTCATCAGAGGAATCTAGAAATACATCATCAAAAGTATCCATTGTGAATGATAAATGATGGCAATGGGTGTGAGCAGGTGATGAAGATTGTCAATCTAACGTCCCTCCAATCGTGCTCTATCTGTAGAAATTTCAGGAGGAACTTCTTGAATAGGTCACTTGCTGATAATATTCCAGGCAATGACAATCTCCAAATTGGTCTGAATGGTAGTCGTATTCTGATAGATTAGACGTTGGAAAGACAATTGGATCTTGGCGCTCTCTCTGCCTTGATCTACCTGCCGTCAAAGAACAAAAGAAGAAGAGCGTAATTTATTGTGAGAATATTCTCTCTGAGCGCATTGGTATTTATCACCACCCCCTCGATTATCACCAAGAAATGACAAGAATAAGCCCACCGAAACTAGCGAGAATTGATTCGTCCACCAACGTAAAGGAATTAATTGCGAGCTGCTGGCAAATCTCGAATCCCGGGCCCACTCACCGTTATAAGACCGTTATTGATCGATGTCTGCCGCGTGCCGCTGTTCGTGGCCGTATCTCCCTACTGTGCTACACGAGGCGCTACCGCCCAAAAATCCTTGGTAATGTCAATGCAAGGAGAGGAGGAGACCGATCACTCTATGGAGGCAGTGACGACAGCGCTCAGCAAGCAAGAGCAAAGCAATCAACGCAAAGAGTGCTCCCAGCAAAAAGAGGTGGACCGTACTTAAAGCGATATGTCTACAAATAAGTAAGAATATTAGTACCTCAACTGGTGTACGACCAAAAATGCCACTCGCACAAACAACCATGGCGACTCTCACTCTCATGTTCATGCTGTGTGTAATTCTTTCTGAGTAGATGCAACTGTTGGCAGTCGTCTATCATTGAACCTAGTCACCACTTCACCAATTTGAGCAGATACAACTGTTGCAGGTGGCTATCATCGGGCCTGGTCTCCATCACTGCTCACAAAAAATGCCATTACCAATTGCAGCACATTTCCTTCTCCACAGCCCAGCCGCATCATATGCCGCTCGGGCAGCAGGTTCATCATTGCTAGCAGGTGCTCTTGCAAGAGATCTTTGGAGACGCATACCCGAATGGATAAGGCAAGATATTGGTTTCCAGGATTTATTTTGTACTAGTGATGGTGGTTACAATAATATTGAAGATGAGAATTCCGGTGGTGGAGGGAACGACGAAATGGCATCTTTACTTGCAGTGATACAAAAATTGCAGGCGTTAGTAACAATAGGTTACCAAAAGTTAGGGTCGAAGCATAAACAACAAAGAAGACGGAGGAAGGTTGTGCGGTTGCTTTCCTCAACGAGTAATAACAGTATCACCGAAGATTCGACAACCATTTCGACATTAGAGTTTCATTTAGCTCTTTTGGCATATGTCCAACTTTGTAACCAGATCAAAGAGCGTTATCCGGAGTGGAGGGATGAAATGTATGATAGATATCTTGCTGATGATCAATCAGAAACAATTGGATATAGTAATAGTAATTTGCTGGATGAGCTCTCTTCCATTCCTCGAGATGACGATGACTGCAGTCTGGGCAGTCTGGACACTGCCGGTACCACGGCAACAGCTGCATCGCCTGTGACTGAAGAACAAATTGGAGAATTGATCCAACTTCTTGATTATAGCACAATGGCCTACGAAACCAATGAAGAGCTTCTTAAATCACAACTGCATGAGAACGGGGGATATCAGTTGCTTGTTCATCGGACCACATCGACAGTGGATGATACTGAAGATGGAAATGACAATGTTGAGAATGATATGATGGACAAACGACAACAGCAACCGAACAGGAGAAAGAGCAACCGACGAAAGCCGCCGGGCAGAGTAGGATACTACGTTGCCCTCTCTCCATCTGAAAATAAATTATTGATTGGTATCAAGGGAACGTCCACATTGGAAGAATTGCTCACCGATTGCTGTGGTAGAGCAGTGAGATGCGACTTGGAAAATAATCCTCATTATCACGAGTTTGATGCATTGTATAATGATTACAGTGACGGAGATGGAGAATCTGATATCAACCCTGATAACAGTGTTCAATTCAGTGGTTCAAATGATGATGATCATGATGATGACGCAGCACTTCCAGCTCCATGGGAAAGAATTGCAGATGAAGATGTAATTTGCACTGGTGAGTTATTGGACTCGAAGACATGTGACCAGTCAACAGCTATTGACACAAGTCGGGCAGCGTATGAAGTACATGATGATTCCGATATTGGTTTAATTGGAGGCGATGACGATCCCGACACTCAACTGTTCTCAAGTGAGATACTGGACTCGCCGTCATGTGACCAATCAAAAGCCACTGTCCAAGCAGGCACAAGTCGGGATATGTATGAAGAAGAAGATGAAGATGAATTCAATATTGATTCAATTGGAGGCGATGACAATCTCCTGTCATCGTCATCGTCATCATCAAGTTACGAATACTTTGAATTAAAAACAATTGACGATGGCCACGATACGGTCGAGGTGGAACTGCTGATCGACAAGAAAGCAAAGGAGACAGGAAGTCAGCAACAGCAACATACAAAAAGGGAAAGGCATCCTTCGGAAAATATCTTGCTCCTTCCGGCTCGCTATGATGAGGCACAGAAACTGCAAAGGTTCTACCAAGAGCTACCTACATCGGCGACATTGTCAACAATAGAAGACAATGGAATCGAAATGCAACCCCATCGTTCAACAAAATTACGTGGGGCTCATGAAGGAATACTCCATTCTGCACAGCAATTGCTTGAAGAGATATCTCCTCTCATCGAAGAGTATGCTGTGTCCAAGGGCTTTGACATAGTGTGCTGCGGTCACAGTCTTGGAGCAGGGGCCGCAACTTTATTGGCAATCCTGATTCGAGGGAAATACTCTTCGCTTGTAACATCTGCTCCTCACGAGGAAAGAGATGATGCAGATGATGCTCGGGGGGGAAATCAACGAGTACGGGCATACGCTTTTGCACCTCCACCCTTGCTGGATCGTCTGTCATCTCTAGCTTGCCGTCACTACGTAACCTCTGTTGTGAACAATTCTGATATCATCCCAAGATCATCTTTGACAAATTTGGATGTTTTAATGACAGTGTTGGAGGCTGTTATCTGTGCACTTACAGAGGCCTCAATGAACCCTGGTGCTGGGGCTACCAACAGGGTCCCTTCTTCCCTTGCCTTGTTCCGCAAGCTATCCGAAGGCACGAATGGGAAGCTTGTAATCGAACCTAGAGAACTGAAGCGTATACAGAAAGAAGCCATTTATGAGGCAACGTTGGGAGATGGCGGACTTGACGAAAACTATTGGAATGAGGACGGCGATCACCACTTACTCGTGCCAGGGAAAGTACTTTTACTTTATCAAAAGTGGGGTGACAATAAGAGAAAAACATTGATCAAGCCACCTGGAGATGGGGATCACGAAAGGGATGCTCACAATGCTGTGTGGACGAACGGGACTGTGAAGCTGTTGAAGGGATTTGAACTTGGAGGAGGTAGTCAAGCTGTCACAGATCATTTGACTGTTTCCTATCTTAATGCTCTCAATGGCTGCATGAAAGACCCATAAGTGATATCCGCAGATGTCGCACTATGCATGAAACTCTCTCATTAAACAATGCAATTCTCTTCACTTGAATAGTAATTCTGCGACTTGCATTACTGCACTCCTTATCGGAGGTATGGTGTCTATCTACGAAACAATTCGTTGTATGACACCTATACTATAATATTACACCTGAAAGGAATGAACAAATGGCCCCATATCACTAGTGAACTCAAGACCCTGACGCTTCCCAAAACTTCCCTTTACAAAATGGCAGAACGATTCATCTAAACATCCATCCCATTGTTCCACAGGTGGAGCCTCTGCAGCCGCACTCGACGGAAGAGTTTGCTCAGAAGCACAGTCATCGCCACTCTTTTGTTGCTCCTCTTTCCACTTGATGTGCTTCTTCCTGTGTGCTTCATACAGTTTGGTCAATTTTTTCATACCGCTTTTAGTAAGTGCATTCCCTTCTGAGTCCTTCGTAGGTATGCCTCTTTCATCCCAGTCGCTGTACTTCGAGGCATCTCGAAACATTTCATCGGGTGGTGTAGACGGCGAGTAAGATTTCTTACTTTGTTGTTGTTGTTCTAGAAATGTCTTTCGCTTTGTGTACCACTCTGGCAAATCTTCCGAACGTGCTCTACATTGACCTTCCAATAATAATCCTTGGATGTAGCTGCAGAAATAATCGTACAATTGTTCTCCCCGCTCTTTATCTATCTGCCCGTGATATTGGATAGACGACTTTCCCTTAACTTTACTGATGAGATTTGCCTGCGGGACAATGACGAGTGAGCTCGACGATATAGATGCGGTAGCTAAACCCAAGATGGATTGCGTGGACGAGGAATCACCCCAGAGACCAGTGGTTAGCACGGGGAGATTCAAGAGAGTTTGTGCAGCTGTCTCCACTTGAGGTTGAGTGGTGGATGCTCCGAAGCTAATGTAAGCGAGCAAACCACAGCTGCTGCTATTTTCACCATCATCACCGACGGTCACCCACTGCACCTCATTGAGGAGGAGTTTACATTTCCTGAAGCGCTGTACTACAATGGAGACGCTCATGATGGATATGATACGGATTTTCATTTGGATGTGTAGGTGGTCACGAGTCCACCATCAAGTCACGATCAAAAGTCAAAGGGCCTCAATGACGGACGTCCGGTATTGAATACCTCGCGTCCGGTTACGACATCTGTCCTTCTTTCTCCATTACATTACATTACATTACATATTATTTGTGTGTGAAACGGCTGGCTAGTACTTATCTAGAGAGGGCGGAAGGCAAGCGAAGAGGCTGACAAAGCAAAAATCAGTTGTGCATTGTGGGTAGACCAAGTCTATCTCGATGAGGTGTGGGGGCTCCTCAGCACCGTCGATAATCCATCTTGCATGGAGGATGGAAGCAACTTCTCTTGTCTTGCTCATGTGGAAGATCATCCAATGAATGAATTCTACACAGTATGTAGTGGGCGTTTATGTTCTGGGAGAGGGTTGGCAACAATCTTTCAGACGATGAAAAGGTAGGAAACTCGCAGAAAAGGTAAGTTGTCAATGTTTTGTTCCTGTAGTCTGTCGTGAGTTAGACATACAAGCAACACATGAGGATAAGGATCTCAATTCAATACGATGGCAATGGTTACGTGACGATAAGATGATAATGAATTTAAGATTTAACCGAGCACATTTGACAAAAATCAATCTTCTTCCACACTTTGTTGTGAGTGACAAATAATAAGAGCATGCTAACCACACCAATTTACATGAACATGTAATTGAGTACTGCGACAGCGAAACCGATGGGGGCAACCAAGAACACCTTGTTACCGCTGCTAGGAGCTTCGGTTGTTGGGGGTGTGGGGGTAGAAGCCTCGGGTTCAGAATCGACGACTAGAGTAGGAGCCACCTCAGGTTCAGAAGCGCCAGGAGAAGGAGCCGGAGGAGGAATGCCAGGGCTGACAGGCGCAGACTCTTCCATAGTCATTGTCCACTTCGCGAGCGTTTCATTGGCAGCAATCCACTTCAT
>Ga0209652_1003590_pt1 | contig 11313 bp, 9 predicted proteins | sample SaaInl74LU_5_DNA_FD_184641 | JGI IMG/M metagenome (GOLD analysis project Ga0209652, IMG submission 184641) | Marine microbial communities from expanding oxygen minimum zones in the Saanich Inlet - ESP_74LU_5_DNA (SPAdes) (version 2) | ecosystem: Environmental > Aquatic > Marine > Intertidal zone ...
TGAGTAGGTTAGGGCGTCGAAAACCGTAATGTCAGAATCTTCCAAGCCTGGCAAGGTGTTATCGATGGCCATCCGGGCAAAATTTGAGCCGATAAATCCAGCCCCACCGGTGACGAATATCTTCACGAAGTCCCACTCCTTATGTCGCCACTGCGGCCCGACGCCTTCTATGTTACTTGTTCAACTGATTGCTTCTTCGAGCTGGAGGCGCATCGCCTGTAGATTTGGGAGGTGCCAGTTCTCGACAACCCCGCTTCTCAGGGCAAGGAAAGCCCCATGATCACGCTGGTGCTTGCCTACTATGAAAACCCCGGCATGTTAGCTCTCCAGTGGAAAGAGATTTCTCGATATTCAGCAGCGGTGAAGGCTGCGCTTGAAATTATTGTCGTTGACGATGGTTCCCCACGGTATCCCGCTGTTGGCGTGGAGCGCGGGAAAGGGTTACCTGCGCATTCCATTTTTCGGATTGGGAAGGACGTGAGATGGAATCAGGATGCGGCACGAAATATTGGGGCACATGAGGCTGCGGCTCCCTGGCTGCTGCTGACTGACGTCGATCATGTAGTTCCTAACGACACCTGGGAATACTTACTCTCACTCGATGCTGACCCACATGCTTTCTACACTTTTTCACGCATCAAATACGACGATGGTGATCCTCGAGAGAGCCATCCAAATAGCTATTTCATGACCAAGGCTCTTTATTGGCACATCGGCGGGCATGACGAGGATTTTGCTGGAATTTATGGAAAAGATTTTCTGTTCAGGAAACGAGCGCACAAAGCTGCGCAGGAGATTTTGCTGGATGGGACTCCACTTGCTCGTGTCGGGAGCAAAGCTATTGCGGATGCGGGAACCAGGACTATTACGAGGAAAAATACCCTCCGCTCCAGGGCGTGGGGATATGTACTGCAATGGCTCAAGGAATGCCGTCTCTGGCGAGGCGTTCAAACATTGACCCACGAGTATTCCCGGGTTATTTAGCGGACCCAGGTAGTGGCGGTTTACGCCAGATTGGTAGGCTCATCGAGTGGATATTCTTCCCCTCGGGATTTCGGGCGCATGGTCGGTGGTGACCACACCCCACGGCGATGAGCGCGGTGTCTTTGTTGAATGGTTCCGACAAGACCACATCAGAACCCACACGGGGTTGAATTTCGAGACCGCACAAGCCAATCTTTCGGTCTCAGTACGCGGCGCCCTGAGGGGTATTCATTATGCAGACGTTCCCCCCGGCCAGGCCAAATATGTAACTTGCGTCTCTGGTGCGATTCTTGACTATGTGGTCGATATTCGCGTGGGGTCCCCTACTTTTGGGAAATGGGAGTCGATCTCGCTCAGTGCCGAGCAGCGCAATGCGGTTCTCCTTGATGTCGGCCTGGGCCACGCCTTTGTCGCACTTGAGCCCAACACCACGGTCGCCTACCTGGTGAGTGATCATTTCAAACCAGATTCAGAGCATGCTGTTAACCCCCTAGATCCTGATATTGGACTCGATTTCCCTATTGCTGCAGGTGAGTTGTCGATATCTCCTAAGGACGAGGCTGCACCGAGTCTTCAGCAGGCACGCGAAAATGGTGCTCTTCCGAAATGGCAGGGGGCTTAGTCCTATGAAGGGGATCATTCTGGCCGGTGGTTCTGGCACGCGGTTGTGGCCCATCACCCGGGGTATTTCTAAGCAACTGATGCCGATTTATGACAAACCCATGATTTATTACCCTCTGTCGACTCTCATGATGGCGGGCATTCGAGAAGTTCTGCTGATTTCAACTCCCGATCATCAGGGACAATTTCAGGACTTGTTGGGCGATGGATCCTCGCTGGGCATGAAAATTTCGTATGCGATTCAAGAAAGACCTGAAGGCCTGGCCCAAGCTTTTCTCATTGGCGAGGACTTTATTGGACAGGATTCCGTTGCGTTGGTCTTGGGGGACAATATTTTCCACGGAGCGGGGCTTGGACAGTCGCTACGGGCGCATTCAGACATCTCGGGTGGGCTAATTTTCGCTACTCATGTGTCCCATCCCGAAGCCTACGGTGTTGTGGAGTTTGACCAGTCGATGAAAGCTATGTCGATTGAAGAAAAGCCGAGTAAACCCAAGAGTAATTTTGCGGTTCCGGGACTCTATTTTTACGATTCTTCCGTTGTTGAGGTGGCAAAAGCTATTCAGCCAAGCGCGCGCGGCGAACTAGAAATAACGTCCGTGAACGAGAGCTACTTGAGTCAGGGGCGCTTGAAAGTGCAGGTTCTGGATCGAGGAGTTGCGTGGCTCGATACCGGAACGTTCGAATCCATGATGCAGGCGTCTGAATACGTTCGAGTAATTGAAGAACGCCAGGGTCTCAAAATTGGGTGCATTGAAGAAATTGCCTGGCGAGCGGGTTGGATTGACGATGCTCGATTGCAGGAGCTAGCCGAACCTTTGCGCAAGAGCGGCTATGGCGTCTACCTCGATCGACTGTTGGCTCCATGAGTTATCTGCGCGAGATTTGGAATTCCAGAGAGTTACTTCACAACCTCACCAACCGTGAGGTTCGCGGAAAATATCGGCGAACAGCCCTAGGACAGTTGTGGTCGCTAGCTAATCCCGTTGCTGCAATTTTGATTTATACCTTCATTTTTTCTTTTATTTTTCGTTTGCCCGCCCAAGTGGGGGACCCAAGTGGAATAGATAACTACGCACTGTGGTTGGTGTGTGGATTATTACCCTGGCTATTCTTCAACCGAGTTCTCACCCTGGGAGTTGATTCCCTGGTGGCTAATGCGGGTCTCATTCAAAAGGTGTATTTCCCCCGAATTGTTCTTCCGTTATCGCTCACCAACGCCACGTTCTTTACGTGGCTGCTGGAAATGGGTGTCCTCGTCGTGGCCCTCTCTTTTCTGGGCTCCTTTGTCTTGCCCTGGCTACCCCTCCTGGCCGCCTTTATGGTTCTCTTCGCACTCTTTTCGGTGGGACTGGCAATGGTGCTTTCCATCATCAACGTGTATTTCCGTGACTTGTCCTATCTGCTCACGATTGTGTTGCAATTCTGGTTCTACCTCACACCGATCTTGTATCCGGTCGAGCTGGTGGCAAATCAATCGACGAGCCTTGGTGGGCTCGCCGGAACTCCCATCACGCTCTTAGACCTTTATCAACTCAACCCGGTAGAAGGATTTATTGAAATTTTCCGAAACCTTCTCTATGACAATCGAGCTCCCGAAGCTGTGACCGTGTGGGTAGCACTGGCGTGGACTGTGGTCGCGGCTGTGGCTGGTATTTGGATGTATGCCCAGAAGGAAAAAGAATTGGCGGAACTACTGTGAATGATTGGGCAGTGCGCGTTGATGATGTGAGCAAACGTTTCCGCCTCTACCACGAGCGTAATCAGACGCTTAAGTCTGCAATCCTTCGGGGCAAGACGTCACGGCATGAAGACTTTTGGGCGCTCGAGAACATCACCTTTGACGTCAATCAGGGCAACACCCATGCTCTTATCGGCTCCAACGGGTCCGGAAAATCCACCTTGCTCAAATGCCTCGCCAAGATTTACTGGCCGACTAAGGGCACCATCGATTATCGCGGGAGAATGGCGTCGCTGCTAGAAGTTGGATCCGGTTTTCACCTTGAACTTTCGGGGCGTGAAAATATTTATCTCAACGGTTCGATTCTCGGTATGTCCAAGAAAGAAATCGATTCTAAATTCGATGAAATTGTTGATTTTTCGGGGGTGGAGAGGTTTTTAGACCAACCCGTCAAGAACTACAGCTCGGGAATGTATGTCCGTTTGGGTTTCTCTATTGCTATTCATGTTGACCCTGACATTTTGGTCGTGGATGAGGTGCTGTCTGTTGGTGATGAGGAATTCCAGCGCAAGAGTTTTCAAAAATTCTTAGAGTTCAAAAAACGTGGGAAGACCATTATTCTCGTGACCCACACTATGCAGGTCGTAGAGGATATTTGTGACACTGCGACGTGGATAAATAAAGGTCAGCTTCAATCCACCGGTAAGGCTAAAGACGTCGTTGCTCAATATAAGAAAAGTATTGACTAGCGCACCGTCTTTAGGCAGTTTTCTCTCTCACTGGTGACACGACTGGAGACTCGGGTTCTGTCTCTGCTTCCTTTGCCAAGGAAATTGCAGGAATCACTCTCCAGAGAAGAACCCACAGCAGGGCGCCAAACGAGAGGGCTCCTATGGCCCAAACAAAGGTGGGGCCGATCATGTCGGGTAGGAAGGGCCACCACCACTCCCGAGGCGAATCAAGGTTAAAGCCTTGGACCCTGATTCCTGTGGTGTATCGCCGGATATTGGTGTGGAGAGCAATAGCGTTGGCTAGTGTCAGGGCGCCAAGAACGAACCACAATCTTGCCCGATCCGTAATGATCGGCATCCCGGTTTGCGTCACCACAATGGTGCCCAGAAAGACCATCATGAGGGGCATGAGGTATCGAGGCTGAAGCTCTTCGCCCGCTTGAAAACCACCTAGTTGGAGAAGATACAAAGGCATTCCCCACAGGGCACCCAGAGTGATCAAAATGGACACAATCTTGGTCTTGTTTGCTGCCCTAATAGAAAGGAAGGTAACTCCCGCCAGCACCAGAATCGTTCCCACTAAGACGATTTGGGGAACTGAGGTATCCAGCCAGCCCAAGGAGCCCCAAGGGAAGCCTCCGAAAACTCCTAGCCACAGACCCGGAATGTTCCATAAGTTATTCCACAACAGGGACCAATCAAAAGCGTTGGGGTCGATGACCTCGCCGGTAGTCGTCCAGGGCAGAGGCTCGTCATAGACCTCCGAGCGTTGGCCAATTCCTCTGATCACTCGGGAAAGGTTTGCCGGATTGATACTGAGCTGCACAATGACTGCTGCTAAACCGATGAGACCCATCCAGGTTTTCTTGAAGAGTTCGCGACCGCGCAGCCCCGAGAGCCACACCGCCACTAGGGAGGCAAAGCCCAGATAGAGAACGGAATCGATTCGCGCACTCATCGCGAGACCAATCGAGCCTAGGTACACAATTCCCAGAACCCATGACCTAGGCCCCTTGGTTTCGAGATATCCCACGAGAGCAATCCACCCGCCAGCAACAGCTGTGATGGCCCATGAGCTGGGGTTGGACGAGGGGATAATGAACATTCCCATGGGAACAAGCCCCAGCGTCCACATCCAAATCCAGGCCGATCGCAGTCGATGGGGCAGGGCAAAGAAGAGACCGAAACCCACTGCCAAAAAAACGCCTAGATTGACGAATCGCACCGTGAGAGCGGTGGCTTGAATGCTGTCGACTTTGAAGAGATGGGAAAACTGATAGTACCCATCCGGGTAGAGGCTTCTACTGGGATTGTTGTGCCCAAACGGCACATCTGGCCGTGGGTCCGTCCCGTCAAGAAATGGTTGGCAACCGGCGCTCTGGTAGGGGTTGTGGTAGTAGCAATAGATTGCTTCACGGAGGGCTTCGGGGATATAAACTCCCTCGCCTCCCGGGTCGACCTCACATAAGTCGCCCTGGAAGCTCGAGCACCAAATACTGGTCAGGTGGTAATCATCATCAGGAGCACTGCCCACCGCCGAAGAGAAGGCCCAGGAGCCAAAGCTCAACAGCGCCAAAACGCCGACGAGAAGTGCGGTGAGGGTGCTTCGAGTTCGTGAAGGCCCAAGCTCGCGGGTGGTACCACCGTGTTTTGCCATGGAATCGAGCTTAGAGTTCTTTTCCCAAGACATGCGTCAAAGAATCAACGAGTGCCTGAGGCGAATAATGCTCCAGGGCGTAGGAACGTGCTCGATTCCCCATTTCGGACAATTCCTCTGCAGGGAGATTGTGGATAAGACTCAGAGCGTCTTCCCACTCAACGCGTGAAGCGAGAAAGCCTGTGACACCTGGCGATATAGCGTGAGCAAAGACCGGTCCACGCGAAGCCAGGGTGGGGGTTTCCACCAATGCCGCTTCAAAAAACTTCAAGTCAGATTTGGAGTGGGTGAAGGGGCTGTCTTGCAGGGGAACGATGTTGAGATCAACGGAGTGCAACACTTTTTGCATTTCTACAAAATCCATGAAGGGCAAGCGAGAGATCTGTCGGTGATAAGGCTCAAGCGCGGGGGGAATCTCGAGGTGACCGGCAATAAGTAGTGACGCATCCGAGAACTCGCCAAGGTAATGACTCAGCGCGCCGGCCGCGATATCAAAATCTTGTGAGTGAGAGTGGCTGCCGCTGAAGTATCCAATGCGTAACCCTTGGCCCTCTCGCGGTTTCTTCTGAGCGAGGGCATCCGATGCTTCTCGCTGAGCGATATTGAAGGTATTGGGAATGACGTGCACCGGCACGTCCACATGCTCAGATATTCGAGACGCAAGGAACTGATTAGTGGTGGTGACTCCACTCGTTCGAGACATGGCGACACCGATGTTGGCGATAAATGCCGTCCATTGGTTGAGTTCCTCTTCTTCGAGCAGGTAGCCAAGATTCGAGGCCACCAGGGGTGCGAATCGAGTGTCAAAAACCAGGTCATCGATGTCAAACATCACCCGCTTGCCTTGGTTGGTAAAGCGCCGGAATAACTGGACTATTCGCGCATCGAAGGGAGTGCGCACGGCAACTAACACGTCGGCAAAATCACTGAGGTCTTCAACGATCTTTAGGTCACTATAGAAAAAGTAGGCCGCCGAAATACCTGTGTGGTTCGCAGCAAGTGCTTGGACTGGGTTGAAGCACCGGTATCTAAATGTTCCAAAATCTGGCTTGGGATACAGGTAAGCGATACGCAAAGTTCCAGGCCGCAACATTGAGAGTCTCTCGGCCAGACTATGTGACCACAGTGGGTGATGGTTCATGACCTACCCCCACCGTTCTTGAGAGCCAAGTGCCGTATTAGCTCTTCTAGATTTTCTTGGGAAAACTCCTGGAAAGGTTCTGTGGTCATCGAATCGCTCAACCCACCCCTGGTGGCATCAAGCACACGGATTCCCCGCTCGCCAGCCTCTTTGGCAGTATAGATAAACGGCGCGGCCATGATGATAACGTCGGTGCTTTCCCACGCGGAATTGGGAATATCGCTGCGCACTTCGGGAATGATGTCTTCAGCGAGAGCCAGGGGCTCAAGCCCTGTGCCCCACAGGGAGACAAATAGCGAGTCCTTTAGGTCAGGGTTACCCAAGAGCAGAGCCTCCAACGCGAGAAGTGCCTGGAGATATTCATAACCATAAGAAGACGCATCGGCACATATTGAGACGCTGATAGAACCCGCTGGAGTCGGCAGCCAGGGTTCTTTGGCCGTGCGTGAGAGAGTTTCGTCAAGCGTTCTGTGGCCACTGCGCGCAAGAGAGGCACCCCACTTCTCCACCTCGACTTCGTCGTAGGGGCTGACTTTCAAGGAGGAGGTTGTGGGCTTTTGAGCTGCGATCACGTGAAGTTGATGATGGGGCGCCGTATAGCGAAGTGCTAGAGCGCTGGTCCAGGATGTCGCGAGGAAAAGTTCATCTTCGTGGACGTCGAATGTAGTGGCAGGCATAGTGGATTTAGCCAGAACAACGCTGACTCGTGTGGGATCACCGACCACTTTTTCGAGTGCGGATGTCATCGCGCTGCGGAACTCGGAATCATCCTCAAGGTAGGAAATGACCCGTAGCAATCGGGAATCCTTGGTGGCGAGCTTCCCCGCAGACTCGATAAGCGCGGTAAGCGATACGTCGTCGCGTGAGCGACTGGCCTGATCTAGCAGGACTGTGAGCCGAGATTCGCCAATGCGTGGGCTAAGAAAAGTTTGTAATTCCTTCGCTTCCGGGAACAGCACATCATGGGTTTGCCGAATGGATCTCACCGGGGAGCGTCGCTCGGTGAGGCCATATTGGCCAAAATGAAAGAGCGGATTAATCTTGGAGATTCTCACATCGTGGTTGTCGTCAATGTAGTGCGAAGTATCAAAAACTGGCGAGGGGTCGAGACCCGCAGCGGCCCCATGATCAAGGTAATGCCAGAGCGGATCGCTCCAGCGAGCGACTCCGTGGCGCTGAGTATGTCGATACCACGAGCGATTAAACTGACCGGAATCTTCAATGGCGCGGTAAATGCGTCGCGCGCCCGGTCTTTTCAGCCAACCTCGCGGAGCAAACATTAGGTAGGCCCTTCATCCCTCAAGTCCCGTTGAGACCGTAGGGTAATTATGGCAGGTTGCCTTGATTGTTGTAGCAGTGGGGGAGTATCGATGAGTCACACGCCCCGCGTGAGCGTTGTTTTGGTCAACTACAAAGGTATTGACGACACACTCACCGCTATCGAATATCTCTCTAACCTCCCGGAATATCCCCATGATTTAGAAATTGTGGTCGTCGACAACGCTTCCGGCGATGACAGCATTACTCGATTACAAGCGCTTGCGGACCGCATCACGGTAGTGGAATCTCGATCAAACCTGGGCTTTGCTGGCGGTTGCAATCTTGGGGTTAGTAAGTCCTCAGGCGAGATTGTGGCTTTTCTCAATAACGACGCAAGGCCGGATGAGTTGTGGGTGAGTGCTGCACTCGAGACGTTTGACTCCTACCCCAGGGCCGGCGCAGTGGCGAGCCAGGTGCTCGATTGGGAGGGAAAGACTATTGACTACCGAGGCTCCGGTCTCACGTGGTACGGCATGGGTTATCGCCCTTTCACGGGCGATAAGGCTTCGAAAAAGAAACAAACCAGGCAGAGCGTCCTTTTTGGAACAGGGGCTGCCATGTTTGTCCGACGCAGTGTTTTTGACCAACTAGGTGGTTTCGACGAATCCTTTTTCATGTTCTTTGAGGACGTGGATTTGGGGTGGCGCATCAACCTTGCCGGTTGGGACTATCTCTATGAGCCTCAATCGCTTGCTTTCCATCGCTATCACCAGTCGATGAGCAGCATCGCACCTCATCGCGAACAGTTTTTACTGGAAAGAAATGCACTTTATTGTCTGTATAAGAATCTGGATGATGCCAATCTGGCCCGAATACTTCCCGGCGCGCTGTTGGCTTCGGTGAAGCGCTCTGTGGTGGATTCCAACATCACCACGACGGGCTTTGATTTAGCACTCGGTGGAGATAACGCGCAGAGCGTGACCCTACCCTCGGGCGCAGCGGTGCCGCTGTATGCCATGGATCAGTTTGTTGATGCTCTTCCCTCGCTACAAGGAAAGCGGTCCGCCATTCAGGCTTCTCGGCAGAAATCTGATGTGGCACTGTGGAAACTTTTTGGAGAGACAAATGCCGCAATGTCCACTAATGCCAGATATCTTCGAGGGTATGACGCGATTGTCGAGGCCTTTGGCGTGAACGAGGATCCAGCGGCATTATCGATTCTCATCATTACTGGGGACCCTATCGGAGCCAAGCTCTCGGGCCCAGGAATAAGGGCATGGCATATCGCCTCAGCGTTGAGCGAGAAAAACGATGTGACCCTGGTGAGCATGAGTGAAGCGGACGAAGCGCTCACCTCGCGTTTCCGACTGGTTCATGTGACCCCAGGAGATGACAAAGCTTTTGCCGCCTGGGAAAAATGGGCGGATGTCATCGTGTTCCAAGGCCACGCTCTGGAAGTCTTCCCCAGCCTTCGCACCAGCACGAAGCATCTCATTGCCGATATCTATGACCCGATGCATCTAGAACAGCTGGAGCAGGCTCGCCATCTTCCCACCGACCAGTGGGAGCGCCAGGTCGGCGACGCGAGTGCGGCAATCGAAGCGCAGCTTTCACTGGCCGACTATTTTCTCTGCGCCTCGCAACGTCAACGGCATTTCTATCTCGGTCAACTCACGACGCTCGGTCGCGTCAACCCTTCTGTCTATGCAGATGATCCCCACCTCGATCGCCTCATCGGTGTTGTTCCCTTTGGTATGCCGGATGACGATCCGGTGCACGGCACTACGGCTCTGCGAGGCGTGGTGGAGGGAATTGGGCCAGATGATGCTCTGATGGTCTGGAGTGGTGGGATTTATGACTGGTTTGATCCCCTGACGCTGATTCACGCGGTAGCGAAACTGGCAATAACGCGTCCCACTGTGCGGTTGTTTTTCATGGGCACCGCCCATCCCCACCCCGGTGTGCCAGAGATGCCCATCATCGCGAAGGCCCGTGAGCTCGCTCGCGAACTAGGGGTGGCCGACACGCATGTTTTTTTCAATGACTCCTGGGTGGACTACGACCAGAGAGCTAACTATCTACTAGAAGCAGACCTTGGTGTGAGCACGCACCGGTCTCATATTGAAACAACGTTCTCGTTTAGGACGCGAATACTGGATTACTTGTGGGCGAAGTTGCCCATGGTGTTGACCGAAGGTGATCATTTTGCTGACATGGTCGCCGCGAAAGGCCTTGGTATTGCCGTTCCTGCTGGGGATGTGGACGCTCTTGTTCATGCTCTCGATACCGCGCTCTTTGACTCCTCGGCGCGGGCTCGGTACCTGACCGCTCTGGAATCGGCCCGAGAAGAGTACCGGTGGTCGACAGTGTTGATGCCTCTTGTTAGCCATATTGAGCAATTAGATCCCTCTGAATTCACGCAACGGCGAAGTCGACCGGTGAGATTCTCACCCGCAAGACCACGACCACCACGCTTCAGCGTTCATGATCTAGGACGTGGATTCCAACGTTTGTTCCGCGGCGAGTTCCGGTCTCTTACCAGAGCCGTGTTGCGCAAACTTCGACCTCGTCGCTAGCCCACGATGTTGCAGGAAGAAGCACCTCCGGAAATCTCGGTTGTGTTGTGCACCTATAACGGCGAGAAATTTCTCGAAGAACAACTTCAGAGCATTCTGAACCAAAGCATTCTTCCTCGAGAGATTGTGGTCTCAGATGATGGCTCGAGCGATCACACGATGGACATTGTTCATCGTGTGTCAGCGGGTTCAGATCCCTCCATCAGATGGACGATAGTGCAGCGCCAGGAGCCGCTGGGCCCCGCTGCCAATTTTGCTATGGCTCTCACACAAGCGAACTATGACTTGATTGCGTTGTCTGATCAAGACGATGTGTGGGAGAGCTCGAAATTAGAAATCCTTGTCGCTGCGCTGGAGACTAACGCTGATGCGTCACTGGTCTTTTCTGATGCCACCATCATTTCTGACACGGGTGGTGCCTCTGGTTCGCTGATGAACACCCTGCGCTTGACTTCGGGGGAATCCCGTGCGATCTCGTCGGGCGCCGCACTGGATGCGTTGATGAGGAGAAACCTCGTGACGGGTGCGACGCTGATGCTGCGAAAGTCGTTGCTCGACAGCGCATTACCCATACCTCACGGGTGGGTTCATGATGAATGGCTGGCGCTGGTATCGGCACTCCAGCACGGAGTTATCTTCGAGCCCTTGAGATTGACGCGGTA
>Ga0209652_1003593_pt1 | contig 11303 bp, 9 predicted proteins | sample SaaInl74LU_5_DNA_FD_184641 | JGI IMG/M metagenome (GOLD analysis project Ga0209652, IMG submission 184641) | Marine microbial communities from expanding oxygen minimum zones in the Saanich Inlet - ESP_74LU_5_DNA (SPAdes) (version 2) | ecosystem: Environmental > Aquatic > Marine > Intertidal zone ...
CTACCGGCCTACCAAACACCAGCCGATAGGTGATAAATAATACCAGTAGAGGCGACACCCGCACCACAAGAATTATTGAAAATTAAATTTCACCTGTCAAAATGGTACGTTCTTTTCAAGTGTAACTTTGATGCATAAAATATTGGTCATTTTTGCACACAAAATTGAATGATTTAAATAACAACATTGGATCCCCGCCCCCTCATTACTCACCCAACCTTTCTCTACTGTTTTATCACCAACAGCCGATTCGTCTTGATATTAAAAAGAAGCTATCTGTATCATCCGAGCGTGTCAAATCCGTGGATATTCACCCCACCGAATCTTGGGCCCTAGCCGCACTGTACTCGGGCAACGTGACCATTTGGGACTATGAGTCTGGATCCAACGTCAAGACCTTCGAGGTGTCCGAATTGCCAGTACGATGTGCCAAATTCATCACCCGCAAGCAGTGGATCGTCTGCTCGAGTGACGATATGAGGATCAGGGTGTACAACTACAACACCATGGAGAAAATTAAGGACTTTGAGGGACATTCCGATTACATTCGATATGTCGAGGTCCATCCCTCCCTGCCATACTTCCTCACTAGTAGTGACGATATGACTATCAAGCTTTGGGACTGGGATCGTGGTTTTGAAAACACACAGTTCTTCGAAGGGCATTCCCACTACGTCATGATGGTTCGCTTCAACCCCAAGGATACTAACACCTTCGCCTCGGCCAGTCTTGATAGGAGCATCAAAGTTTGGGGACTTGGCAGTCCGGTGCCGCACTACACTCTCGAAGGACATGAGCGCGGTGTCAACTGTATTGATTACTATCCCAGTGGTGATAAGCCCTACATCCTGTCGGGGGCAGATGATCGCACTGTCAAGATTTGGGATTATCAAACCAAGAGTATCGTCCACTCCCTCGATGGGCATTCGCACAACGTTTGCAGTGTCATGTTCCATCCCAAGTTGCCCCTCATCTGCTCTGCATCTGAGGATGGTACTGTAAGGCTGTGGCAAAGCACCACTTATCGTGCTGAAACGACTCTCAATTATGGAATGGAGCGTGCATGGGCCCTTGCCGCGACGAGGGAGACTACGAAACTTGCTATTGGCTTTGACGAGGGATGTGTTGTCATTGAACTTGGATCAGATGATCCAGTAGTTAGTATGGATGGAACTGGAAAGGTTGTCTGGGCCAAAAACAATGAAATTCAAACAACCACTGTCCGTGGACTTGCAGGTGCGGTTGATGATGAGGATGCGTTGCCAGATGGGGAGCGTTTGCCCGTCATCCCTCGTGATCTTGGGGCTTGTGAGTTGTATCCGCAAGCAATTAAGCACAATTGCAACGGTCGTTTCATTGCTGTGTGTGGGGATGGGGAGTATATTATTTATACCGCACAAGCTTTGCGTAACAAGGCCTTTGGGCAGGCGATTGATTTTGTTTGGTCGGCTACTGGGACTGGAGACTATGCCATTCGTGAGTCTACAAATAGGGTTAAATTCTTCAAGAATTTCAAAGAAAGTCGCGCCATTAAACCGGCTACTGCTAGCGCTGATGCTCTGTTTGGAGGTCATCTTCTTGGAGTGAAGGGGGGAGACTCGGCCGTACTCTTTTATGACTGGGACTCGGGTGAATTTGTGAGGAAGATTGATGTTGCACCCAAGGAGATTTACTGGTCTGATGCTGGAAATTTGGTCTTGATCGCTTGCGCTGATTCAGCGTATGTGCTGAGCTACAACGCTGCCACAACGGCAAGCGCGATTGCCATGGGTCAGATGTCTCCTGAAGATGGCGTGGACGGTTCTTTTGACTTGCTTTACGAAATCAGCGACAATATTACTTCCGGTGAATGGGTGGGAGACTGTTTCCTTTACTGCAACAGTAGTGGGCGTCTTAACTACAGTGTCGGAGGCAAAATCCAAACGCTTGTGCATCTTGACACCAACTCTAGTGGTGCCACCACGCACCGTATCCTTGGATATTTGGCGAAGGAAGATCGTGTCTACCTCGTTGATAAGAGCTTGAATATCGTTTCTTACAAAATAATGTTGGCAGTTCTTCAGTATCAGACAGCTGTGATGCGTGGTGATTTTGATGCGGCCAATGAACTACTTGCCGTTATTCCCGAGGCCGAATACACCACCATTGCTCGCTTCTTGGAGTCACAAGGATTCAAAGAAGAGGCGCTAGAAGTTACGACCGACGACGACCACAAGTTTGATCTGTCGTTGGAGCTTGGAAAGATTGCCATTGCCCATGGTCTGATGGAAGAGATACCTCCTGATGAGAAGAACTCAATTGATACCATGGCAAAGTGGAAGAAACTGAGCGATGCCGCCCTTAAAATCAGCGACTTTGAGCTCACGGAAGCATGCAGTCTTGCCAGTGACGATTTCCCTGGTTTGCTGCTCCTCTATTCTGCGGTTGGTAACTTTGACGGCATGGAGGCACTTGCTGCTGCAGCGCAAAAGAAGGGGAAGACGAATGTTGCCTTCATCGCGTATTTGCTCACAGGTAACGTTGAGGCTTGTGCCAACCTTCTCATCGACACCAATCGCCTTCCAGAGGCAGCCTTCTTTGCCAGGACTTACTTGCCATCCCGTGTAGAAGAAATTGTGTCTCTATGGAAAGCAGACTTGTCAAAAGTGAGCGAGACGGCTGCTAATGCCCTGGCAGATCCCAAGACGAGTCCGGACCTCTTTCCTGACCTAGACGTTGCTCTCCAAGTGGAGAAGATGTTTCTGGCACAACGTGAAGCTACGAAAGCAACTGGTATTTCTGCATCCGATTATCCCACTGCCAAAGATGATTTAGAGCTTGACTTGATTGCTCTCGTGAAATCTCAAGCAGTGGCGGCGCCCCCTCCGCCTCCTCCTCCTGCACCACCGGCTCCCCCTGCCCCACCAGCAGCTCCACCGGCTCCACCAGCTCCTCCTGCTCCACCTTCAGACGAGCCACCAGAGAACCCATTTGCTGCCGTGGATGATCCCGTAGATGATGCTGCGGCCAAAGCAGCAGAAAAGGCAGAAGCAGACCGTCGTGCGAGAGAAGCAGCTGCCGCCGCAGAAAGACGACGCGCAGAGGCAGAAGCGAGGAGATTGGCGGAAGAAGCTGCAGCTGCTGAAGCTGCACGTATTGCGGCGGAAGAAGCTGCCGCCGCTGAAGCGGCACGTCTTGCTGCAGAAGCTGCTGCTGCTGAAGCCGCGCGTATTGCTGCAGAAGAAGCTGCCGCCGCTGAAGCCGCTCGTATCGCTGCAGAAGATGACGATTTGAATGATTTCGGTGATGACTGGTAAATCGTAAATCAATAGTCTAGTTTATTTTACCGTGAAACCCTACCAATTGCTTACATCAATATTTGGAGCACGGATCTTTCTCCTCACATGTTGGTTCTATAATCACACTTCATTCTATCTACATTGCTTAACATCAATGCATTCCTCGTGTCAAATGCTTAAGATATAAATAAATCAAAAGTTAGTTTATAACGCATTATACCCCAACCAATTACGCTGCTTCATCTAGCTTGCAAACCTCTGCTTCCAAGCACGCAAGTTTTGTCACACTTATGTCTACCCTGTTTGACTGAGGGCATCCCATATTTGTCTCATACTTGGAAAAATTGCAAGTCAAAGTTGACTAATACTCTCTCTTAATTGAATTCTTCAGCCCAAGTTTTACATGTTCATTTGATGACGTCCTCTTCTGGCAGCCATTCCAAAGGAACTCTTCGACTTTTCCATTTTTTCTTTCAAGTCTGCAGGGATGTCTGCAGCAAGAGACACCATGCTTGTCTTCAACAAGTCAAGCGTTACAAATGCCAAGATAGGACTCAAATCCAAGCCGAAGATTGGTGGAATGATTCCCCTGAATAGATTCAAGTATGGATCCGTAATTTGATAAACTGGTTGGAGGATTGCGACGCCCTGCGCTTGTGGAAACCAAGATAGGAGAATGCGGGCGGTGATAACAGTGTTGAAGATAGAGATGAAATTCCCAAATCCTCCGATTACAACCTGCTCTGCGATACCATTTCCAGGGATTGCCATGGCGAGATGACGACGGGCATTCTCAACGTTGAATGTTCGTTGTTTAGAAAGTGCACGCTGTTGGGAACGACGCCGATGGAAAGAGGAGTCAGAAGACGGTCTGGCGCCGAGATCAGCAAGGGAGCGAGCAGAAGATCCACCAGGTAGAAATATTGATGCTTGCACAGTGGGGCAGACGGCTGCCAAGGCCACAAGGACGGCTAGGAACATGGATTTCATGGTTGATAATGTTGTTTTTGGTTATTGTACTACGAGGAAAGCTAGCAAGGTGCCAACACATCTTTATCTTTGATGATTCAGTCGCCATACAAATGGTGGTCCCCGACAATTGGGACAAGAGTTTTCCTCTTATCTTCTCTCTCACAACTGATGATAACAATAGGTATGGTATGTACTATTTGCTATGGGCACAATAGAACAATCTATTCGACCCTATTTTGTGTACCATATTCTTTGCTTACTTTTGCATGAAAGAGAGAATATATGCTGGGTGCAGAGTCACTGGGAGTGTTCACCTTAGTTTACAAATAAATAGAATCATTTGGATCTCATATAGTTTGTCCAATGCAATTCCACCCACCGTGCAATGAATTGTGCAGCATGTCCTGACAAAAGATTGCTTCGTTTCTCATGAGCCTTTTGTAACTCTTCTACATAACCCACAAACAATTGAGTATGTGTCATCATTTCTTGAAACTGAATTTGAAAGATCATGCGATCTTTCAAGGGCTGGATAAATTTGTCTGGAGAAAAGTCGAATGCTCCAGTATGTTTATTGAATTCACCGTACTGCTGCCATGCATCTGGCTTGTCATTGAGCCCCATGGTGAATTGGGATAAGTGTTTCTTGATCAGTGCTTTGACCTTTTTCAATGTGAGACTTTCTCTTAGCGTTGCACCATGCCGAAAGAATGACTTGAAGCAGCGCAAGTTTGACGATGGATCCCTGTAATACGAATCGAGCCTCTTTTGATACAACGCGAGCTCGGGAATTGTTTGGAATGATCTCCTGAGCATGTCAGAAGTTCCTTGTTCTCTCGTCACGATTAGCTTGCCAGAAACCAAGTTCACAATGCTCAACCCGTGCAACATGGCATCTTTCACTGCGTGGTCGTGGATAATACTGTGCAAATCTTGCTTGCCATCGACGAGCATCCCAGCAATAAAAGGAACAGGCGAACTGACGAAATCCAACATTTCCCGAGGAAGAAGAGGCATAAAGGCACTTGCCCACTTATATGGATCAAGGAGTTCCAACAAAGCTGTAGCACAAGCTGTAACTGCTTCAGACTTTTCGCCCACGACTAAAACAGATCTTTCGAGAAGGAGCAATTTCAATAGGATGACAAGCCCCGAGTCCTTAATGCCAAGGAAAAGCGTAGCTAGACCATACTGCCCAGAAACTTCAGGAAGGGGTAGAGGTAGAGAAACCGAATTAAATCCCATAACTTTGAGATCCATGACAAACCTTCGTTGCGGGTTTTGTACATGCGAGACTTCGTTTCTGGGATATGCTACGCGCCTTTGAGAAAGACTCAAGGAAAGTTTGGATTGCAACGTAGATAGAACTGCTGATCTGTTTTCTGGATCAAATGAGTATGAAGTACCTCCATTCAATTGCTCAATACCGGTGTTGGGATTTTCTGCCAGGAGAGTCTGCCGTTTGATTTTGGTTGCCTTGACATTTATCTGAAAGAAGCAAAGAAGTAGCTCAATCATTTAGACGAAAAAGGGATCGACATACAGAATAGCACTTGAATGTCAATACACTCACCTTTCTTTCCATATCTATGAGATTTTGCAGCGCACAAAAGAAGAGACTCTGATCCACAAGCCGCGTTCCTATGATGATATAACTTCTTTCAACAATGCATATATCACCTTCTTTATCTGAATCAACCATTGCTTGATATGCAGCAATGCCCATGCGGCGTGCTTGCGCTGACACGGGTACATCGTACTCATCATCATCATCATCAATAGAATCAACCTCACTTGGATGCTCACTGGTATCACTCCCATCAAAGGCTAAATCCCCCATAGAGGATGATTTGAATCTCGACCTGTACATTTTGTCGACAGCAGCACGTATTCCTATTCCACTATTTCTTGACACTTTCTGGTCTTCAGTGATACTCTTACGATTGAAACTTAGGCCTCTACCAGTCGTACTATTCGATCTTTTGATGGATCGCGAAGAAAAGGCACGACTGGAAAACACTCGTTTGGGTCGATTAAACTGAATGCGATACCACCGTGCAATCATGACAGCTGCCTTGCGTCTTTCTCTTTGAAGCTCAATGACTGATGAGATCTTTGACGCGTCACTGTCAGTAAGCTCTTCCCTCACAGTTATTGCAATGCCATGACTGAGAGAGCCAGCAACATCAGTGAACTTTGATAATGGAGTTGAGGAAGGAAGAAAGTTAGTAAAAATTGCGATAGCGCAGCACACATATAAGAAGAATGCGATTGTACTCACTCCTTGTAACTGATACATGTCACCTTGTTCTCCTAACCAACCCTTCCTTCTAGCACCGTCTGCGGCACAACGTGGCACAATACGGATCCTGAGCCCGTTGGGAAAACAAAATGCAGCCAAAGCTTCACCGTCAATATCAGACTCAGACGAGTCCTTTGGAAATTGGTCTATCAAATCAATTCTCTTCGTAACAAACGGATCGAGGAAACGGGAGCCGTTTCGACTATAGTCAGGTGGTTCATTCAACAATGAAGAAGCCCGAACCGAAAGTAAAGAGAATTGCTGGAAAGCACGGTCCTTCGTCAATTCTGACTGGCCCTTCGTTGACACAGATAAATGCATCAACTGCAAGCGCAAAAATGCATCTAAATTCTCATCTCCCAACATGTTGGACCCAATAGTATCAGCACCAATTGAAGCTTGACTTTCTCGTCTCTTTCCTGTTCCCAAATTCGTATTTCTGGTGGAAGAGCTGGTAGATAGATCCGTACTGCTTTTCGACCACCGTTCGTGTTGTTTTACCACCCTCATCATTGTCATGCGTAAATTATCCTTTTTATCATTGTCGGCTTGATTGGGTTCTGCACAGCTGTTATCCATCATTTTAAGCAGCTTCTGGTGATGACGATTTCCCTGGCCTAGTGAATAAGTCATTCTTGGTGGCTGCTTGGCTCCATCAGAGTTATTTTTCTTATGGCTCATCTGCCGAGGGTCCTCTTGGGATGTCTTACTTGCCTTACTGTTTGTCACAGATCCCTTTGAATCAGAATCTATTGTCTGCGTTCGCGAAGAAAGAAGAATGATTGAGCTTAATATTGTAGAAATTTGACACCACAACAAAGACAAAGAATGATGGACTTACCACAGAGTCTCCAGAGAGATTGTCTTGTGACTTCGGCTTCAATGGTGCTTTCAATCTCTTCTCCAGATGAGCGTCAAAATCATAGTCACTGTACCAGCGATGTTGCATGACAGCTCCGCCGCCACCCATCGTTCTTCCCAAACGTTTCGATTTAGACACATTGAGGAGTTTTCTTATCAAGTCTGACAAGGTTGAAGAAAAATAGGAAGGTATATTGACATCGCCTGAAACAATTTGTTTGTAAACTTCCATCGGATTTTTTGCAGCAAAAGGCTCTAATCCAGATATCATCTCAAATAGTAAGACACCAAGAGCCCAATAATCAACAGCCCAATCGTGCCCATCATTTAGCACTATTTCAGGAGCAAGGTACGCGGGAGTCCCACAGAGAGTCCACGTTTTACCCCCTTCGATGACCTACAAACAAGAAGAATATATATTAGTGAATCGATTTAGAAAGATCTATCAAGTCATGTTCAAATGGCGCTTACCTTTGCCAGCCCAAAATCGACCACCTTTACGTAGCCAGTAGAATCCATCACCAAGTTCTCGGGCTTCAAATCACGATAAGCAATCTTCTTCGCATGCATATGACAAAAGGCAAACAAGACAGACGCAGAGTAAAATTTGCCCCATGATTCGGAAAATTTCTTTTCTTCTCGAAGCCTTTTACATAGTTCCCCTCCTGTCAATGCCTCAAGCAAGAAATAAAGGTATTTGTCATCATCCATATCGCAATAGAACCGATTGATAAACGGATGCTCAAGCGCAGCCATGATTGATTTTTCGTTCAAGATATGAGACATCAGTCCGTTTTGCGTTAAGAGTTCTTTCGATATGCATTTCATTGCAAAGAAGCCATCTTCTTGAATTCCATCAATGGGATGTTTCAACTTTACGAGCCGTACGCGTCCAAATGCCCCCACACCAAGTACTTTTCCCACATCCAAGTCAGAAAGTTTCACCCTAAACGAGGAAAAAAGAGAAAGTTAGAGCGAGAGTAAGGCAGAGCATCACCATGTGGTGCAATAATCAATCACTCACTTTGGCACAAGTTTCACAGCTTTCTTCGGCTGAGCAGCCCGGTGCGCCTCTCTGCGCTTGTAATCATTTCCATCCAACAAAGACTGAAGATCTCCTAAGAGCAAGTTGAAGTCGTTTCTCATCAAAATATGGCATTTGACTTTTGACTTCGCAATGCATGATGCAGTTCTTTTATCACTAGAAAGTAAAGCCAATTCTCCGAAAAATTTGCCACTTTGTAGGGTGACAACGGGTGATGATCCTTTTGCTTTTATGAATACATCAACACTTCCTGAATCTATCATGTAAAAGATATCACCTGGCTCGCCCTCTCTTACAATTGCGTGTCCTGGTTCGTATGTTTCTGTGAGACATGCCAAGGCTAATGTGCTTATTTCACTTTCACTTAACAATTCACTGAATGACTTGTCTTTAATTTTGACCTGAAAGGAAGGAGGAAAAGCCAGTTGAGCAAACAAATGCTGAACATACATACATACCCTAAATCAATGCTGCCAAGTCAACTGAACTTACCTTCTTCAAAAAATTAACCTTTTCATCCATTCGGCGTGTCTTAAAGTCGCTTGTGATTGCTCGAAATGCTATACGGCTGATAGACCAAAGCTTACAAAAGTAGCGAGCACGAATAGTAGCCGACCGAGGACAACCATATAAAAGAGCAATTTCACCGAAAGTTACTCCCGAATACAAAGTTACTTTGTGCACATCTTGTTCATAAACATCGACAGTACCTCTCTCCATAAAGAAGAATCCATCACCATCATCCCCTTCTTTGATGATAGTTGATCCGGCAGAAGCCTCGCTAGGAGCAAACACTTCAATTAATTCTTCAAGCTCCTCGTCGGAGCAGGCTTTAAATAAGATATTTGTCGCAATTGCTTCGCGAATCATCGTCTTCTCTTCATCGGTTTTTTCGACTACCTTTTTCACGTATTGAGTATTTGTATCTCGACTAACGATTGCAAGACGCCCCTTACGCTGCTCTCTTTCGAGCGTCCTCGTCGATTTCGCTTTTGCAGCTGTCAAACATAAAAATAATGTTCACGGAAAGAAATATGAGTCGATAAAGCATGTAGTGTATCAACAAATCGGACATACAAATTACACTCACGCATTTTTCGCTTGGGCTTATCTACCATACCCAATTGTACCGCCATGGACTTTGCATGTTCTCCGAGAGGTTCAGATGTAGGTATTGAAAAGGAGTCTTCAATTATATCCTCGAAAGCTACTGTTGCGGATTGAGACGTCTGCTTTGATGAAGTTTTGGATGTTTGCGAACTCTTCAGTATAGAATTAGCGGCATCAGTAGATTCATCTGTTTCGTCCTCTGCTATGACATCGAGGAATAGATCCATTCCACTTGATCTACGGCTTGACTGAATTGGCTGCACTCCTGCTGGAAAATCAGGTGCTGAAGTTTTTACGGGCTCAGTTTTTGTTTGATTGCTGGGAGGCTGCGATGGCATGTTTGGGCCATGATCAACATTATTTGGAAGTGAAGATTTTGGCACCGAAATATTTTGTTCTACACTCTGTGGCTTCTTCGGAAGTGGTTTGCCCATCATTTGCTCAGCACGTAATGCAGCATTTGCAGATATTGGTTCAACCGTGGGGGAGGAGCTCTTTTGTCTCTCTTCTTCCTTCCATGCAGCCTTTGAAGCTGGCAATACACTATCGCTATTTCGCCTTCGGCTTTTGTCTACTGATATCCCGGGAGTTGTCTCCCCACTGTCTACAAAACTGCGCTGCCTGGTGGGAGCAGATACCATTGACGATGTATTGATTGATAGCTCAAAGGGTATCGAATCATAATTATCAGTTGCTTTCTTCTTGTAGACCCGTCCAATGATTTCCTCTTCTCCGTCACTCATTGTATCGTCATTTGACCTATCAGAATTGTCAAGCATGTTAGACATTAATACTATAGCATCTTCTGATGCCATGCTCATGCCACCATCAGATCCAACACTTCTGTTGCTGCTAATCCGCGAGATACCTCTACGGGGACCAGAAGATGAATCGCCAGTTTTAGTGGGAACAGAGATCGGAACGTGTTGAATTTGAATATCATAATTATCTTCATCACGCTCATTCTTGCTGTCGATATTGTTGTTTGGTGACGTCGCCCCCGTTCCATTTGCAGCTGCACGTGACGATGCCTGAGATTGATCACCATTACCAAGCTGTTGCTTAATTTGATACGTCGTCATATCGGCTGGTTCATCCTCCCTCAGAGCGGCAAGCATTTCGCTTCCCGTAGATTGCCCCGAGCTCGCAAAGGAACCCCCATCGCCGCCGCGGCCAAAGCCGCAAATGAGATTCGCATTTAAGGTCTCAGTCTCAGGGACCTCCTTTGAGTCATTGTCTCCTAAAGATGCACCTGCAGTGGCGGAGTCTCCATCGATGGATTCATGTCCCCGCCGTGGACCAAATCCACAGATGAGCGAATCTGATTTGTCGGAGTCATCGTCGTAAGACTGCTTACTCGACATTTTCTATTTGACTGCTTTCAAAATTATCTCAATTAAACAACTTTATCCTGGCATACTTATGGCATATCATATCTTTGTTTATATTTCACGACTACTAAAAGCAGCATCCCTAACAGATGCGGTACTTTTGTCAGGAGTTTGAAGGGAAATCAGTCAAGCTCTGATAAGATCGCGGGTCGCGAGTGAAGTGATAGATATGCAGTGATCCTCAAGTGCAACGAAAGAGTGTCTGCAAAGTTCAAACAAACAGCCCTGCAAAACAAGGGCCAATTCCTCAATCCCGAGGAGCAGAAAAGAGGTCTTGCGCACTTGTGTCGTTTCCGGCTGGCACTCATGGCGATTGATTAGCGACATTCCCCCGATTTGCGTTG
>Ga0209652_1003596_pt1 | contig 11300 bp, 10 predicted proteins | sample SaaInl74LU_5_DNA_FD_184641 | JGI IMG/M metagenome (GOLD analysis project Ga0209652, IMG submission 184641) | Marine microbial communities from expanding oxygen minimum zones in the Saanich Inlet - ESP_74LU_5_DNA (SPAdes) (version 2) | ecosystem: Environmental > Aquatic > Marine > Intertidal zone...
CTGTCACACGCATTCAGTCTGGTACGGATTTGATAGGTGTGACAAACAGATTCTCCTATTAAATGGGATTTCAAAAGGCATATCAAGACTCTTTAAATGCTTTTCAAGAACACACGTTGCATATTACATCATTACTCTTACTTTGGTAATATCAGATTATTTATAATCTAAAAAAACCTAAAAAAGACTCTCTGCTTACTCATCTACCACGTGGTCGTCGTAGTTGTCGTCGATCAGCTGACTGTCGTCCAGTCTGGCGAGAGCCTTTTGCAGCTTCTCTCGCTCTTTGGCTTGCTTGGCGAGCAGTTCTTCCTCCTTTCTGCGGATGAGGGCGTTCCTAACGAGCTTGATCTTCTCATCAACATCTTGCGTCGTGGATGGCGCTTTCAACACCTCAGCAGCCGACTCCATAGCCATGATCAAAGCATTAACTACAGAGATAGACTTACCTTTACCGTCGCTGTTCTTGATGGTCACGATGTGGTTTGAGCCCTGCTCGATGTAGTCTGCGTTAAGATGCGAGAAAAAGGAACGGCAAACTTTCATCGAAGTCTTGAGTTCAGACGACGCGTCGTTTGGTGGGCGAAAGTGTGTCGCCAACTTAACGAGCTTCTTCTTCTTCTCCGCGAACTCGTTGATGATCGTTGCCTTTTCAGCTTGCAGCTTAGTAAGGCGCTTCTTTAACGACTGCGTTTGCACGTTGTCGAGTTTTTCTGCCGACCAGTCGGGGTCTTCATCTTCGCTTCTTCTGCGTTTCTTGGATGCACTGGCGAGCAGTTTATCGTGGGTTACCGTGAGTTGGACTTGCTTGATATCGAGCGTGGTATGATCGGGGTCTTCTTCTTCATCTTCGTCTTCGTCTTCTACCTCTACCTCGTCGAGGAACTTTTCCGCATCTTCTTCCTCTTGGGGAGTGAGCAGTCGCTTATCATAAACGTCAAGGGCATCTTCGACAGTTAGGCTCTTCTGAGATGCGATACCCATATCCACGTCGCCGTCGGGTTCATCATCGACGGGCGGACGGGACTTGTTTGTCTTCCTTCCCATCGTGCTGTGGAAACTGATCCTCCCCACGTGACCGACAACTCTTTTTTTCCATAACGTTATTCTGTGACCGACAACCTTCCACAACCTTCCAAAAATGGAAACCCAGCACTGCTCGTATTCCTTTTCGGTCCATTTTCCCGTATAAAAGTTTTTCAGAGTATTTACTCATACGTTTGACTTGGGACTGCACAATTTTCGAGAGATCGTATTCCTTTTCGGTCCATTTTCCCGTATAAAAATTTTTCAGAGTATTTACTCATACGTTTGACTTGGGACTGCACAATTTTCGAGAGATCTAGGGTTACTCGAGTAGATCTAGCGCACCACAGCACGGCAGCACAGTTGCGCGCACGCACACGCGCACGATGAGCGGCAAACCGCCGTGGGTATTGCTACTGAGCCCCAACGGAGACGAGGTGGGACGCTTAGCAACAGGCAAAAATGGCTATGGACAACCTATTACCTACATAAGGCTGCCTTATACCCGTAAAGATGTATTATCCAAAGACAGCATTATTGACATAGCGAAACACGCAAGAGTCTTTTTCTCCACGACACCTGAGTGGGTTTTTTACGTGCGAAACGACGTGGGCACTAAGATGTTGCATACGCTCCGAGCAGCCTACGATGAGTTTATGAGACGGCGCTCTCGGCTTTCGCTGCCACGAATACCTCTCTATTGCTACAGCTGTGGGCTTGAGCAGCGCTGGTGCATGAACGCCGAGCGGGTAATAGACTGGTCTCCGTCGCCTTATCAAGATCAACCACTGCAAACGGCGGGGAACACTTACTTTCACGGGACTCCTATTCAGTGTAAGCGTTGCAACAAACAACTGATGACCTGTCCTGAGAACGCCGTTTGTGCATTCTGTGATTCGTATCAAGTCGATAAGTGGTGGTCATCAGATGACGGCTTTACTACTTGTAAGCAACGAGCTCCCGTTGCTGTTGATAATCACTCTGCTGATGTGACTCGCAATCACATAGTCGATGGAGAGCTGTATCAGCGTCCTGATCGTAGGGATTGTAGGTGTCAATCAAGGATAAAAGATGGAACGACATACAAGTTTCATGGCGCTATTGCTGGGAGAGCGATAGTTCTCGATACAAAAACTGAAAAATACAAGGGTATCTATGGGGGGTTCGTTATGATTCATTAGTCGGTATGTCAGTATGAATATCGTAGTAATAGTCAAGTATCAGTAATACATTATTATGAGATTATTGATATAGCAATAAAATGTCATTATTTATAAATAAATATGCCAGTAAAAGGATTGTTTCAGTGTAATCCAGTAAAAACTAAACACGATGACTATTTTACCCGTAAAGAGGCTTGGAAAGATATCGAATGCTTTATTCCCAGAGGTAAGAAAATCTGGGAGGCTTTCTATCATCCGCACAGTAGTTCTGCTGAACACCTGCGTCAGTTGGGCTTTGATGTAGTCTATACTGATAGTGACTTTTTCACTGAAAATAAAGGTGATATAGTAGTAACGAATCCAGCTTTTAGTCTCAAGAAAGAAACTTTTGCGAGACTGAAACAATTAGAAAAACCCTTTATACTACTTGTTCCTACTACCTGTCTCCATACTAAGTATTTTTTGGATTTATTTAAAGACGAGAGAATACAACTGATAATACCCTCCACTAAGAGACATTTTGATAAGTGTGTTAATGGAGAAATAGTAAAGATGAAAGACAATTGCAGTTTTTATACCTGCTATGTGTGTTGGAAAATCGATTTACCCAGAGATGTAATATTCATTTAGGGAGGGTAACCCTCCCTGGATTTTTAAAGATAAGTTTGATAGTAGCATTAACTACTGTATGGAAAGGTTTAACGAGGGGAGGGTAGGGAGGGTTCTCGCCATCTCTGTTCATATATAAAATTTTCATTTTTTTTATTTTTCAAACTTTAATTTTACCCTCCCTACCCTCCCTACCCTCCCTAAAAGTAAAAAATGATAGTTAATATATATAAATCGAAAGTAATTAGCTTTTAGGGAGGGCTGGATACCCACAATTATGAACCCTCCCTAGCCCTCCCTTTTATTCATCCTCCACCTCCTCGTCGAATTGGTTATCATCAAGTTCATCCAGAGTGTTGAACTGCTTAACCTTAAGACAATCAAAGACTACATCCCTTTCAATTGTATATTTCATTCTCCCATTTGTTTTAATTTTTTTTACTCCATCATACTCCTTAAGACCCTTTAAGAATGAATCCTTATTCTTTTCAATTTTGCTCCGTCCCGTATTGACGAGAAACATTTTAAACTTTTCATATATCGCATCAGGAGTTGTTACTACAACGTTCTCTAACATTTCATTGACAAAGTGTTCAAGAAACCTCGCATTGACTGGTATCATTACCGATTGAATCTCCTTATACTCGTCTGTGATAGGTCTGTCATTGACCCAGTTAATACCCGAAATGTCTTGCTCCATAAGGAAATCATAGAAAGCTCTTTGAATTTTCTTATCTCCACAAGCCTTAACCAGCGGTGCAAGGTAACTTTGGTCATTAGCATAGCAGTCATCAGCCATGCATACAACAACTCTCCTATCGCCAATCTCAATTGGAACAGGAACTTGTAAATTTGTTGTGAAAATCAACCTTGCAAAGTTTGACATTGCAATCGGATCAATACCCTTGGACTCGTGGTTATACACATCACTCGTAATCATATTTTTCATCATTTCCATATTAGTAAAACTGACATGCATTTCGTCAATGTTAATTAGTAGCTTATTTTTCCTTTTATTTGAGAACCTACCAAACAAATCCTCCTCTTTAGCAACCTCTGCAAAATACTCCTCGCCCAATATATCCCGCAGGAAATGCATCAAATGTTGCTTTCCTACCCCTTTCGCTCGAGACTTAAAGACTAAAGCTGTTCCAGTCAATTCTGCAGGTCTTTGGAACATATGAGCTAACCACTTAATGCAGTAGTCATAACAAGCCTCGTCGTAATTACACAACAATTTGATGTGGTTCAAAATGATAGAGATATCAGCACTTGGGTCACTCAATTCTTTCTCAATCGCAAAACCATTCCAAGTGTTAAACACATACGAGGGGCAAAGCTTTGGGGGTGGTATGAAATCGAACTTTGAGTAGTGCTTGATATCTGCGTCTTGCACCCATTTCTTGATAAAGGATTCTTTCTTGACCCTTGTTTCACCTTTGATTTCCTTTTCAGTCTCGAATTGCAGGTGTTCATACTTATCAACCAACGTTTTTCTACTAATGATAGACCACTTATCATCTCCCTCAACGTTAGTCACGTAGCAAACTGGGTTAAGTATTTTAAAAGTGTTCCTTTCAAAATCCTTTTTCACATTCTCATAAGTTTGCTTTTCCATGCAAAGAGCTTTGTAAAGTTCGTAATCGTGGTGTTTTAGGCTGTCACAAAGTTTGTCGAAACCTCTCTTGTAACCCCTATTATTGGTGTCATCAATGAGGTCGTCAAGATATTTCTGGTCGTATGATAACTCGTCTTGCTCACTCCACTCGTGGGCAAGGTTATGAGCCTTACGAGAGTAGTCATTTGTTCTCCCAACATAGCAAATGGAATAGATGACATTGCGCCAATCGTCCCTTGACTTAAAATGCTGTATCGGCAGTCCCATAACGACCTTTTGCAGTTGATCAAACTTAACTTTCTTTGCTGGTAAATCATCGGTCAAGGTATAATTGGTGTTTTTGTTACGCTCGTAAGTTATAGTGTCGTCACTCCACTCAACGATACTGACCAAATAAGGTTTCAAATCATATCGCTTGTTTGGTAATTCAGGGATATAATTTTCTGGTCTCAAAACTCTTTCGTCATTAACCTCTACCCCCTTAACGTAATTCTTACCTTTGTGACAGTTTATCAGGTTTAATTTCTGTGTTTTTCCGTAAGGAGACTTGTCAAGGTATGGGGTATTGGTTTTCGGGTTAATTGTCATACGGTCATACAAGTCGTCTATTTTGCCTTTCAAATCTTTCATTTTTATCTTTACATTTCCGTCAATGTAACCCCTAAATGACACTTTGTACTTGTTTTTGTAACCATTGAATCCGTGCCTATAGGCTGTTACAATGAAATGCCAATGGTCAGGGAAAATCAACTTGACATCTGCCCTCATAGCGTCTTGAACGACAGGTATAAGTGATTGCATCTCGGTCTCTGTTTCGCAATCACAGTCCCAGTCAAAATAAGGTTTCACATATTGGTTTTCCTCTATGTATTCATACCATGTTCCTCCTTTTTTAACCAATTCAAGAACTTTATTGACGTGAATGGGTTGTTGTTTTGCTCGATTGATTGTATCCTCTTTAGCGTTGATATGATCCACAAGGACACACATTTGGGTTTCGTAAGGATAGTCACTCATATTTATATTTATATTATATGAATACAATGGTATAAAGCTTTAAATCGATTTCAAGGCTTATGGTGCTGATATATAAAAAATAAAATTGATCATTTTTTAATTTTTAAATTCAGATAAATGGCAAAAGCAAGGCAAACAAGGTGTAAAGGCAAACTAGTCGTATGTGGCGAGGACCTCCAAGTCACGGACTCGAATGACACCATCCGAGTAACGAGCATAAGCATCACTCGTCAAAGTGCCGTGAAGGTGACGGAGTAAGCCAGTGGTGATACTGGTAACCAACGGATGCATCATCGAAAGAGGATGATGCTCACAAGAGCAAGAATCAGCCACAGAGCGCTTGGCTCTCTCAGAATCACGAGCGACCAAAGCAGCGAGTCTATCCTCATCCAAGACACGGAATATCCTGCTATGAGGAAAATAATCCGTGCCCTCCTCATCCTCATCCACGCTCACGGTGCAGAAATGATCCCAGCGAATCTCCACTAACTTAGCGTTAGTGATGTCGGGAACAGACTGCTTACCACCGAGCATGTCCATAAGCGCCAAGTAAAGACCATCGGGGAGCTGCTCCTTGACAGCGAACAAGCTGTCAGCAATCTCCCTCTTATCAGCGGGGACAGAATGAGCCATAGTGAGCGAGAGTGAAAGGAAAGTAAAAGGTAAATCTGATCGATGCAGATTGATATATTTTAGTTCTTAAAGTTAAAATCATTTTTTAATAAATTTGCCATTTTTTGCTATTATTTATTGATTTATTCGATTTTTGATCGATTGTCCGAAAAAATGGCAAAAATCGAGAAAAATATAAAAAAATGATCTGTTCTTTTGAAACCAAAGACATCAGTCAAGACTAACCAGTCAATTAATTGATAACAATGCCGAATTGCACTCGCAGAACTGTCGAATATGTAGGTGTTTCAGACCAAAACAATGAGGTGTCACAGGAAATGTTCATAAGATATGCTCGTGCTACTTGTAAAAGCAATACATACAGTAATATATGTGTGCCTAGCCATACTCTTTTAACAGAGAAACAAATAAAAATGAGAGAGAGGCTGCGTAAGAAACTTGCTGTAAAAAATGCAAAAAAATAATATCTTGTGCTTGACTCATCATTCTGTGACATCAACTAGTATATGCCTTTCCTTTTCTGCTTGTTTTTCTGCTTTTTTTCTTTTATAGTATTCTCGGTTGTATTCAGCTACTCTTTCTCTGTTTCTTATGTGTCTTGACTTAGAATTTGGGTCGTTCGCTAAGTTCGAAACTGGTCTCCCCTTTTTGCCTAAAGGCTTTACCTTAACAATATCGTACTTAAGCTCAAAGCCCTCTGGAATTTCAACTACTAGTGTTTGCGTTCTCATTGGTCATACTTATATTTGATATATTAATATTGCCTTTAAATGGGTTTCATGGGGAGGAGGGGAACAGTGATGGCAAGGGTGGCAAGGATGGCAAGGACATTTGAAAAAAAAATAAAAAAATAAAATAGTGTGTTAAAATATAAAAGTTTTCAATTTCTCCTTGCCATCCTTGCCATCCTTGCCACCTGAGGAGAAAATGATCAATTTAAAAATAATCGAAAAAAATGCCGAAATTATAAAAAAATGATCTTACTTTAAGAATTTAAATATATCAATCAAGACAAACAAAACATTTAGTAACAGTTCATACTACAAACGATGGATGCCTATAACCTGAACACCGATGCCTTTGATCAATTCGACAAGGCTTACGATGCTTATCGTGCAACCATGAAAGACCTGAGTGCTGAGGTAAAAGCAAAAATTCCAAAGAAATATCACCATTCAGTTGATGTTGAACCCAGAGTCACAAAGCCTACAAGACCCAATGATATCATGATACTAACGACTGAGGAGTTAAAAACTATGCTGAGGATGATTGGGTTAAAAGTGACTGGCAAAAAGATCGAGTTACAGCAACGTCTGGTCATAAAACTTTTTCCAGATTATTGGGTATGTGCTAACTGTGGAGATCTGATTAATTGCATTTACCAACAAATTTACTGCCTCCACGATAAAGAATATACCAAAGAGGAGACGATTTGCCAGTGCTGTCATGATGACTTAAAAGAACAATATAAAAAAGAGGGTTGGGAATGCGATGATTGGTTAGACGATAGTGATGACGAAACTGATGATACTGTTTCCGTGAGCACTGACAACTCTAAAACAGAGGATATGGTGGAGCAATTAAGTGGATCTGGCATCAGTGTATTCAAACTATGCTGAGGTCGCTGGGCTCAAACGTGGCTGGTAAAAAGATCATATTACAGCGTCGTCTGTTCGTAAAACTTTTCCCACATTACGATATTTATATTCCAACAATAATATTAAATTATTGATATTCCAGTATTATTACATTATTGAAAAAATGATATTCTAGTATTATTTTTTATTTCTTTTTTCTCGGTCTTAATGAGTAATTTGATACTACTAAAATAGGTCTTTCCTTTGGTTTGACTAGGGCGGGAGGTTTTGAACCAACACAGTTGCGATATGTAGTATTATCCTTTCTTTTTCGGGTATAGCACTTGAGTGGCATTTTATTTAATTGTATATTTTATTTACCTTTCCTTTTTGACTTTTTCGGTTTGGGTGGTGGTTCGACGGCAGGTGGAGGAGGCAGAGCCAAAGGAACGTCTGCTTGGCTGTCTAACTCTTTCTTTTCTACTTGGGTCAAAGCATCATACTTAGGGGCAATCTTTCTCAAATACGCTGGAGTGACTACAACACTGTGACGCATGATCTTAGCCAACTTGATACGATCCTCTGCTGTAATGTCGCCAAGTAATCGCAGTTGTTCTGTCTTATGGGTAATAAGTGCTTTACGGAGTAGGTTGATCGCGCCTTTATTCTTGGAGCTATCGCTTTTCAAACCAGCCTGTTTCAACATCTTACTGACGAAAGATGTCATTTTACCTCCCTTGAAAGGAAACAACTCGGTGTCAATAAATCCATTGGCAACGTAGTCATCGATGAGCTGTCGTAGTTCCGCATCGACCTTAACATACTGATCCCCATATAAGCCATCCGTCTTGTATCGAAAGAAAGCAAAGATAGCGCCAGTCCTGTGTAGAATCAAAGCATTAGTTTCACCGTCGTCGGCAAAACGTTTGATACCGCTCTTGAAAGATTGTAACTTTTTAGGATCATCCATGTCCTCGATCAAAAGACTCTTAGTGGTATCAAAAATTTTCAAATTTGCCAAATCATCACGGGAGGGGGCTTGTTCGAAAATGTTGATATAAAGATACTCATCCGTCCCCATAGGGAATTTACTTTCAATCTTGCTTTTGATAGTAGTCCAACTGTCAATCTGTTCCGTCTCTCTTTTTTTTAACTTGTAGGCATCACTCGTGCCTTTGAATTCAGTCGCAAGAACTTTATCGATCTTGGCTACAGCCTCGTCTCGCTTATCAGAGACCTCATTAAATGCGGGATATTCTTTTAGAACTGGGTTGATAGCCTCCAAGAACGACTGTTTAGTGGGAGGAGCATACGGTTCTCCGTTCTCTTGCTTAGCGTTGCGAATATAATCGATGAGCCCATCGATGTGGTCTAGACACTTGGAGAAATCCTCAAGGCACTCGGGACTCCATTGATTAATTATATTTCTGAAAATACCCTTACCATTGTAAGTGGCATTGACGAGCTTTGTGTTCCGAGTTCGTTTCACCTCACTATATTGCACTCGGATACCATACTTAATTTTCATTACCTCCTTTGACTTTGGAATACCGTTCGGCATACGAAAGAGATTATAAGTATAGTAATTCATGATTTGATCCACGTGGAAAAGCTCCTCACGGGGTATATCAACGAACTTACCTTTGTATTTTTCTTTCATCTTTTGCTGTTCGGTTTCTAGGCGATCAACAGACTCCTTAAGCTTGTAGGTTTTTTCACGCTCGAGCCTTTCAAGCTCCTTTTTAGAATCGTCATTGATTTCCAAAGCAAGAGTTTGGATACTCTTAGTGGCGATAGAGTGAAACTTGGGATCATCGATAGGCGGAAAGCCTTTCTCTTTACGAATTTGATTCACTTTCTCTAGTGTGATGTGGGGGTAATATTTGTTCAATGATCTGGGTCTTGGCACAACGCCTTTCGCAATTTCTCTCAAAATTCTTTGCATTCCCTCTTTCTTGCGGTAGTCCTTACTCTTTCTCAATTCACGCATAACAGCAGTGGAGCGTTTAGATTCGGAATTGACAGCCATTTTATTTATTATTATATATATATGTGTCACACCTCTTTCTTAAATGATTTTTAAGCCCTCAGATGCAGATCATTTTTTAATGCGTGAATGCGTGACATACACTACCAATGAAAAAAGTGTTTTATTGAGCGACCTGCTTTTTTGAACCCTTTCGCCACCTTATTGGCATCTTTCACGACCTCTTTTTTCACGACTGGAGCAATTTTTTCAGAAACGGCAGTATATGCAACCACCCCACCCAAGGCGAGTCCTCCCGCAACTAAACTTATACCACCTGTTTCTGGAGCTAATGCTACTGTTGATGCAAATATTCCATCAAATATAGCATTCCCAACCACGAACTCTTGTGCTTTATTACCCACATCAATGACTGAATCACTAACCTTTTGGGCAGTGGTAACGCCCTCTTGATTTACATCATTTTTCACGGCATCAAAAGCATCTTTAACAGTTAGACCTAAACCTATGGCATGTAATATACCAGTCTTATTGAGTATTTTAGCAAACTTGCTAACTGTTGATACCTCTGTGGGTTCAGCGAAATTTTTGATGTAGTGTCCTGAAAGCACTTTCTTAACCATTATTTCCTCCTTTACGATTTTGTTGGCGGGGTAATAGAAGTGGCTTTCATTGGCTCTTTTCATTGGAAAAATATGTTTGAAGTCGGTTGGGTCTGTTATCGTAGTGTGGTAAAAATGATTTCCTCGCCCTCTGAATTTGTTCCAAGGCATGATATGCGCATTAAAATTGTGACTGGTTGCATTGTATTTACCAGCGAAAAATCTTGATTGAAAAGCCCCCCATGAATGCCCATTAAAGGTCAGCTTATAATCGGGATATTTCTCTATCAAAGCCTCAATCTCGCTACGGGCGTTGTAATACTGGTCAGTTCTCTTAAACAGCCTACCAGCGTCTTTAAGTGGGTCGGGTATGTTTTTTAAAATCATTTCACCCCATTCACCACCCCTATTGTCGTAGCCATGGAAGTTTATTTCAAGCCTTTTTTCACCCTCATCAATGAAACTGGTCATGCCTAACTCGTCGTTTCCTTGAACTTGCTTTAGCGTTGGGTGATTATCTAATCTTTCTGGGTGTTCAATCATATTAGCCTTATCGGTTAATTCCTTTGGTATAGTATCAACAAAGATTGGGTTCGAGTGCTTGTATATACCCTCAATACCCTTTAACACGGTTCTCACTATGTTGATAGGTGGATTGTTAGGGGAAGGACTCAAATCAACAATATCACTGTCATCATTCGGTGCATTAATTGGTGTATTATTCGGTGTATTATCAGTTATGCTACTGCTACTAATAATACTAACTTTTCTGCTATGTTGAAAGGTATTCACCATATTGAAACCATCAGCGTCGTATCCACCAGTTTCAAATCCAGTATATTCAGTAGTCATTTACTTATAAGAAATAATTTTCTGATACCACAGCGGTATTGATAATTGAATAAAAATGAATTATTGATATTACAATAATACTGAATTATTGATAGTTTTTACTTTCATTTCTTGGAGATTTAGGTGCTTTACCTACTTTTGAACCTCTTTTAGGGTCGAATTCTAGTATTTCGGGATGATTCTTATCGTATGATGCATACGCTACTCGCTGTCTCT